>JAEEGG010011017.1_pt1 | contig 19836 bp, 19 predicted proteins | sample 9134161 | NCBI WGS metagenome assembly JAEEGG01 (sample SAMN16246543, study PRJNA631951) | gut metagenome | biome: gut microbiome; feature: rumen; material: CR-attached | host: Bos | place: Iran: Karaj | collected 2018-10 | reverse complement strand
GCGTATCCGTATCCGGGCAGATCCACCAGATACCAGCTGTCGTTAATCAGAAAATGGTTGATCAGTTGTGTCTTTCCGGGCGTGGAGGAGGTTTTTGCCAGCTTGTGCTGTCCGGTCAGCATGTTGATGAATGATGATTTCCCCACATTGGAGCGTCCTATAAAGGCGTACTCCGGCTTGTCGGGCGGGGGGCATTGCGTGAAGTTCGCGCTGCTTTTCAGGTAAACGGCTTTCTTTATCTGCATATCGGTTGTTATTTTTCTGGTGTGGTTTGCTGCATCTCCTGCAGGATATCCAGCACCTCCTGGATGTCGTCGGATGTCAGCATTTTTATTTTTTGTTCCTTAATGTTCAGTAACCCTTTGAAATATGGTTTGTAGTGCTTGCGCATCTCAAGCATTCCGGTGCGTTCCCCCTTGAGTGCGGCGGCGCTTCGCAGGTGCGCCTCACAGATGCGGGCGCGTTCCGCCAGATCCGGTTCCGGAGGCAGAGGCTTCCCTTCCAGCAGGGCGCGACACCGGGCGAAAATCCAGGGGTTGCCGATTGCGCCCCTTCCGACCATGATTCCGTCCAGCGGACAGTCGGCCAGCCGTTGCATTGCGGTTTCGGCGGAGGTTATGTCGCCGTTACCGATTACGGGAATCTCAATTTCTGGGTCGTTCTTCACGGCGTTTATAAGACTCCAGTCGGCTTCTCCCTTGTACATCTGCGTCTTTGTCCGTCCGTGGATGGCTATGGCGCGGATGCCGGCCTCCTGCAGCCGTTTGGCAAGCTCCACAATGATTTTTGAGGCGTCGTTGTAGCCGATGCGTGTCTTGACGGTGACCGGCAGCGAGACCGACTTTACCACCTGGCGGGTTATCTCCACCAGCTGGTCAGGATACTGCAGCATTCCTGAACCGGCATTCTTCCCTGCAATTTTCTTCGCGGGGCATCCCCAGTTGATGTCGATGAAGTCCGGCTGGCACTCTTCGGCAAGACGGGCGGCGGCGCAGAGGCTTTCGGCGTTGTTGCCGAAAATCTGTATGCCGAAGGGATGCTCGTCCGGTCCGGAAATCAGTTTGCGCCGTATCACCTCTATCTCCCTTATCAGCGCATCGGAGGCGATGAACTCGCTGACAGTGACATCGGCACCCATGCGGTGGCAGATCTCCCTGAACGGGGCGTCGGTCACATCGTCCATCGGGGCGAGGTAGAGCGCGGGGCGGTCGAAAGTGTAGGTTCCAAGCTTCATGTCAACTGATTTGTAAATAATCAACGCGGAATTTTGCGATTTCGTCCAAGTGGAGGCGTATTTCCCTGTTCTCATCCTTTTCGAGGGTCGGGTCTTCGCGCAGCAGGTTCTGGGCGATTTCGCGGCAATAGCTTATGATCTTCTCATCTTTTGCCAGGTCAATCAGGCGGAAGTCCATCATGCCGCTCTGCCGCGTTCCGGACATGTCGCCGGGGCCGCGCAGCTTGAGGTCGAAGTCGGCCAGTTCGAAGCCATTGTTGGTCTCCACCATGGCCTGAAGCCGACGGCGGCTCTCGGCGGTCAGCTTGTCTCCGGAAAGCAGGATGCAGTATGACTGTTCGCTGCCACGCCCCACACGGCCGCGTAGCTGGTGCAGCTGTGACAGCCCGAACCTCTCGGCGTTCTCGATGATGATCACGCTTGCGTTCGGTATGTCAATTCCAACCTCAATGACGGATGTTGCCAACAGCAGCTGGGTTTTGCCTGTGGCGAAGCGCTCCATCTCGCGGTTCTTGTCCGCGCTGTCCATCCGTCCGTGCACCAAGCTGATGTGGTAATATGGCTCCGGAAAGTCGCGGCTGAACCCTTCGTATCCCTCCATCAGGTTCTGCAGGTCCAACGCCTCCGATTCCTCAATCAGCGGAAAGACCACAAAGACCTGCCGGCCCGCCTGTATCTGCTTGCGTACAAACGGATAGACCTCCGGCCATGCACGCTGGCTGTAGTGGTATGTGAGAATCGGCTTGCGGTTTTTTGGCAGCTCGTCAATTATGGAGAGTTGCAGGTCGCCGTACAGGGTCATTGCAAGGGTGCGCGGGATTGGTGTTGCTGTCATCACAAGCACATGCGGTGGAGGGTCGTTCTTCCGCCAGAGTTTTGCGCGCTGCTCCACCCCGAAGCGGTGCTGCTCGTCAATCACTGCAAGACCGAGATTGCCGAATTCAACCTTATCTTCAATCAGCGCATGCGTGCCGATTAGCAGGTCTATGGCACCGCTCTTCAGATCTTCAAGCATTTTTTTCCGCAGTGCGCTCTTGGTGCTTCCGGTGAGCAGCTCCACGCGGAGCCCGCTCTCCGCAAGCGTCCGGCTTATGCTTTCATAATGCTGTTCGGCCAGGATTTCCGTAGGCGCCATCAGGCAGGCCTGGAATCCGTTGTCGATTGCGATCAGCATGACAAGCAGTGCGGTTATTGTCTTTCCGCTGCCCACGTCGCCTTGGAGCAGCCGGTTCATCTGCCTCCCTGAAACCAGATCGCTGCGTATCTCCCGTATCACCTTTTTCTGTGCGTCGGTCAGGCCGAATGGCAGCTTTTCGTAGCATTTGTGGAAATTGTCCCCGATTTTCGGCATCGGGAATCCTTCCTGTGAAACCTGCCGGTTCTGCCTGTGCCGGAGCAGCTGGAGCTGGAGGAAGAACATTTCGTCGAATTTCAGCCTGTAGCGTGCGGCTTTCAGCAGAGCGTCGGATTGTGGAAAATGGATGTTCGTAAGGGCTTCGCGCAGCGGCATCAGACGGCATGCCTGCAAAAGGTGGTGCGGCAGGCTCTCCTCTATGCGGTGACTGTATCCGTTCAGCAGCTGCATGCAGAGCCTGCTGATGTTCCGGCTGTCCAATCCGGAACGCTTCATCTTTTCAGAGGTGTTGTAAAAAGGCTGGAAGGGGATGGAGATGCCGATGCCGCTGTTCGCCCGCTCCTCCTCCAGCTGGATTTCCGGATGGGTGATGCTGAAACGCTGCCCGAACAGCTGCGGCTTGCCGAACACCACGTACGGACGGTTCAGCTTCAGGTTCTTCTCCATGTAGGCGATGCCGTTGAACCACACCAGCTCCATGCTGCCGCTGTCGTCCTGGAACAATGCGACTAAACGCCTGCCCCGTTTCTCGCCAATAACCTGCATGCTGGTGATTACCCCTTTTATTTGCAGGTAGGATTGCGCATGCATCGGCACTTCGCTTATGTGGTAGAATCGGGATTTGTCCACATATTTATAGGGAAAATAATAGAGAAGGTCGTACAGCGTGAAGATCTGAAGCTCCTTTTTCAGGATTTCAGCCTTGCGGCTGCCCACACCTTTGAGGGATTCGACGGGCGTCTGCCAGAATGGAAGCACGTCGCCTGTCATGACCGGCCTCCTTCCTCTTTCCGGTCGGCGCGGCAGTTCCGTCCGCTCTTTTTCAGCGCCTCCGCAACAATCCACTGCAGCTGCCCGTTGACGGAGCGGAATTCGTCCGCAGCCCATCGCTCCACAGCCTCCATCGTATTGGAGTCCATGCGCAGCAGGAAGCTTTTTGTCCCGTTCGTGTTCTCCTTATCCTTTGTCATGACTCCCTCTCCAATGCTTCACCAAGGGTCATTGAACAGATGTTATCCTTTGAAATATGTTTGTCGTATAACCGGATGCAGAGTATGACAAATGCCATGACAATAAATCCGGAGAGTCCTGCCATGCCGTTCAGCAGACTGTTGCCGCCATAAGTGAAAAAGATGTATGTGCCGGCCAACGCGTTGACGGCGCCGTGCATTATGGCCGCCACTATCATCGATTTTGCCTTCAGCACAAAATACAGCTCGATAATGCTGAGCAGAATGCACATCGCCACCATCATCGGCACTCCCCACTGCGGGTGGTCCGGATAGTTGTGGCCCATCAGGATGAGCGGAAAGTGCCAGATGCCCCAGACAACGCCGATAAACAATGCAGCTTTGGCGAACTTCACATTGCGCAATGCGCCGACAAGATAGTTCCGCCAGCCGAACTCTTCACCGAAGGCGGCCACCGCATTGACGGTGACACCGGCAATCAGGCCGCTGAACAGTACCATGACAATCATCATTGCAGCCGGCATTTTTCCAATCTGCTCCCTTACAAGTTCCTGCTGCTCTTCAGGGACATTCATCTGGTTGATTAGCTGCTCGGCGTTGTACTCCAGTGTGACGCCCGGCATCAGCCCGTTGACGAATATGCAGGCTGCCACCATGAACACGGGCAGCAGCCATGCCACAAGCCATGCCCAAGACAAATTGAAGCTGACCAATCCCGTATGGTTGAATTTCTCCTTGTGAACGGCCTGCAGGACGAGTGCCGTCAATAATGGCATGAACATGTAGAAGACCGAAAACAGGTTTAGCCCGACAGATTGTTTTGAAAGCCCGAGTCCCCAGTATGCTGCGGCGAATGCCGCCCAACTGGCAAGGCATACAATTATTGAAAAAACAATCGCTTTCCTCATATCCGAATCTGATATTGTTTTAATATTATTTTGATTTTGCAAAAATATAACAAATCCGAATACGGAATGCAGGTTGGAGGAATTTTTTTTTTTTAGGGATGCCGAAAAAACGGGGACGGTCGTGTCGTTGTGGATTCCGGCAGATAAATTATTTTGTAAAATGCACCCTTTTTTGAAAAAAATATAAAATCATATTCAATTTTTTTATAAATTTGCATTTCAAAGTGTAAGTGTTGAACAATAGGTGAGATTTATAGGATTATTATTTGTTATTGTTTGTTTTATATGTAAATAATTACAGCGTATTGGAGTTGAAAATATAAGTGACATATTAATATTATAAGGTAAAAAAAGCGTTATCAGCTATCCTTGAACACAAATTTCCACAAATGCCTTCATAAAAGATGGCAAATCCAATCGGGGATAGCAGGTGGTGCGCCGTTTTTACGGCGTGGAATTTTTTGTCAGATTGGATGGTGTGGAAACCAAGTGTTCGGACAAAAATGTATTTCCACGCTATTTTTTGTCTTTTTACTGATGAATGGATATGGAAAGTCAGAAGGAAGACATTCATTTTGGGCATCTTATTAAAGATTTGCTTAAAAGCGAAGGAAGGAGTATCGGATGGTTTGCAAAGCAAATGCATTCCGACAGGAGCAACATGTATAAACTGTTGGAACGAACTCATCTGAATACTGATTTTTTGTTTAAGGCGTCAATGTTGTTGCATCATGATTTTTTTAATGACGCTTCAACTTGGTTGGATCATAATCAACCGTCGTCTTAGTCCCATTAATGTGTAGTTGAATTAACAACAATTTGTGGTTAATTGTACGATATGAACATTCTTGTGCATATCGTATTCTATTATACTTTTGCACTTCTCTTTGTTAATAGGGAGAATTATAGTCGTTGCTTTGTAATGTTGCTGGATGTCAGTGCAATTATAAGGTGTTTGTGTGATATACACGTTGTTTTGGCTGCTGCCTGATAAAAGGTGGTGTCCCCCTGTCTTTGTTTTTCCTTTCTAAAGTTATTCTTTCAAATATTGTTGGCGTACATGTCTGGTGTGGAGTTGCTGCAATGGTTTCCGATGCGCGTGACATACCATCGTGAGTTGAAGATCAAGGAATGTTTGGATAAACTGCATGTTGAGAATTTTTTGCCGATGAGATATGCGATGTCTGAAGATGAAGAGAATGGGGGGAAAACTGCAAGATTGGTTCCAGCCATCCATAACCTAATTTTCGTTCGTTCATCACAGTCTGTTCTTACACAATTGAAAAGAGAAAGAAAAGAGTTGGAACCCATCCGATATATTACAAGGCCTGCCGGAAAAGGGACGAATGAGATATTGGTTGTTCCAGATTGCCAGATGGAGAATTTCATGAAAGTCGCTTCTGTTCGGGAGGATTCTGTGGTTTATTTGGATTGTGATGAATATATTGGCAGGATTGGTAAAAAGGTTGTTATTACGGATGGACCGTTCAAAGATGTTGTTGGTGTCATAAAACGAATCAGGAAAAATAGGTGTTTTGTGGTGCAGATAGAGGGTGTTGCGGCGGTCGCCATCACCTATGTGCCCCAACAGTTCGTAACAGAAATCAATTAAATATGGAAACTTTATTAAATATAGCCCGCCGTTATGCGGAAGAGTATATGTGCGGTACTGTTGAACCGGCCCATCTGTTTCGGGCTATCCTTCATCCAGATATGGGATTGGTGGATTTTTTTGAGACCACGCTTGGTAAGGATTACTATTACCTGATCGAGTGGTCGGAAGTCCGCATGTCGTTGCTGGACAAATTGCCGAATGTTTCTGAACGTGTGCTTTCGGACAAATCTGAGGCTGTGTTCCGTGAGGCGGATAACTATGCTGAACAGGCCGGTATTGGTGAGGCGGATGTCCTGTGTGTACTCGCTTCTCTTGTCACTCCTGGGGTGGGTTTCTCTTTTGAGGAGTTGAAGACTTTACCTTTGTCAGCGCAAGAAATTGTTGATCACATTGCTGTGGGTTCAGATGCAAATAAAAACAATGGGACAGTATCAGCGAAGGCTGCTCCAGCCTCCATTAAGGCTGTAGGTAAATATTGCCACGATTTGACACAGACGTCAAACGGACATACTGTGATTGGTTTTGATAATGAGATTCCAATGCTATATGAGGTGCTTGGACGGCGTACAAAGGCAAATGTCCTTATTACCGGTGATTCCGGTGTGGGAAAGACCTCGTTGGTGCGCGGATTTGTGGAGCATCTGCTATCCGGAAATGCTCCTGAAAGGTTGCGTAATGTAAGGGTCTATGAGCTTGATTTGGGAGAAATCAGTGCCGGTGCATCCTATAAGGGCGAGGTTGAAGACCGTGCAAAATCGGTGTTTTCCGAATTGGAACGGATGGAGAATGTCATTGTTGTTGTTGAGTCTGTCGATAAAGTATTTGACCGTCAGGATGCTCTCTACGGTGTTGCCAACGTGTTGAGGCAGGTCGTCAGTCGAGGCGGTATTTCAGTGCTTTGTACCACTACAATTGACGGATACACCAAGTACATTGAGAACGATAAGGAGTTCTCCCACAAGATGGAGCGTATTGGTTTGGAACCACCTGACGATGAGCAGTGTTTCCGTATAGTCAAGGGCAGCATCGGCAAATATTCCGAATTCCATAACATGAAGGTGAGTGACGAGGTGATACAGGAAGCTATCCGGTTGGCCAAGCGTTATGTTACAGAGCGCCCGTTGCCGGACTCGGTGTTTGACCTGTTGGACCGCACCATGTCACGGATGAGTATCGTGGGTGAAGGTGAAGAACATCACAGCGAAATTACAACCGCCGACCTCTCTTCGGTGGTGGCCCGCATAACAGGAATTCCGATGGGCAAAGTCCAGTCCAAGGAGCGTGACAAACTGGCCAATGGTGAGGAAATCCTGAAACGCAGGGTTATCGGTCAGGATCATGCCATCAAAGTGGTGCTGAATGCCGTATATGAGTCGCGTTCGGGTCTTAACAAGAAAGGCCAGCCTATCGGCTCTTTCTTCTTCCTTGGTCCTACGGGTACGGGAAAGACTGAATTATCCAAATCGCTTGTTGAGTTCCTGTTCGGAGATGAAACCGCCTTATTACGTTTCGACATGTCCGAGTTCAAGGAGGAACATTCGGTCGCTCTTCTCTACGGAGCGCCTCCGGGTTATGTGGGTTATGAGGAGGGTGGTCTGCTTGTAAACAAAATCAGGCAGAAACCATATTCTGTAGTGCTTTTTGATGAGATAGAAAAGGCACACAAGTCCGTCTTTGACTTGTTCCTTCAGATTTTGGACGAAGGTAAGCTGCACGACCGTCTGGGACGTGTCGGAGACTTCTCCAATGCCCTTATCCTGTTCACTTCCAATATCGGCAGCCAGTTCATCGTTGACTCTTTTAACCAGGGGCGTGTTCCGCAGAGTAACGAGCTTATGGATATCATGCAGGGACATTTCCGTCCGGAATTTCTCGGACGCCTTACCGAAATAGTTCCCTTCGCACCAATATCCGAACAGACGGTGGTCAAGATTTTCGACATCCATCTCCGCAATCTTTGCAAGCAGTTAGAAGAACAGCATATAACGCTAAATATGGATGATGAGTGCAAACGTGCCATTGCCATGAACGGATTCAATCCCAAATACGGAGCGCGTCCGATTATCGGGATTATCCGGAAGGAGCTGCGTCGTCCTTTGGCATCCAAAATCATCAATGTGACAATCAAAAGCGGAGATACTGTCAATGTCGTGTGGCAGGATGGAAAACCGCAATTCCAAGTGGAGGGAAAATAATTTATCAAATAATTAAATAGTATGCTATTCAAAAGTTTAAAAATCGCGTTATTGTTTGGTCTGCTTGCACTGACAGGTGCCGGATGCATGACCGCCAGGTATGATATTACAGGTACCACACCTGTGGTAAAACTGGATATTGAGGATTTGGAGGTTACTGAACCGTTGGAGGCCACTGCCGTCACCATCAAGGTGTTCGGTGTTGACTGGCAACGTCTGTTCTCCTCACAGTCTGCTGAAATCAGGGGAAGCGTCTATTCCAGTCTGATATCTATGAGCAGGACGGAGAACTATGCCGTCTACAACTTGTTGAAGAAAAACACCGGCTACGATGTTGTGCTTTATCCGCAATTCAGCAAGGTGGTACGTAAGCCTTTTCTGGGAATGGGTATGATTTACAATGTGACTGAAGTGAAGGTCACTGCGCGTATGGCGAAATTGAAAACCAATTAAAATTAACAGGATATGAGAGAAAATTTTATTTCCAAGGATATCGAGGAAGATGCCGGTGCGAAAGTCAATGCGATTGACGCCAACAAAACCTTGATTGTGGACCAGTACACAATGGATGCTGGAGAAGAGCCGGAACTGTTTCAGGATGCCAAAACCATGAAAGATGTTTTTGAACATTTCAAGCCATCTGTGGAGGTGGATTTTGAAAATGACAAAGGCGAGCTTGTTACCGAAACCTTGCATTTCAATGAAATGAAAGATTTTGAAGTGAATGGAGGCAAAGGTAATCTTGTTTCAAACAGCAAGTTTCTTTCCGATGTGAAACTCCATGCTGACACGGCTTCCAAAGTGCGCAAGCAGATTGAGCAGAATGCCAAACTGCGCAACATATTGAAAGACGCGCAGGGCAGGGAGGAGCTTCGGTCTATGCTGAAATCATTATTGAACGAATTGGAGGAGTCAAACAGATAAAACAGATTATTTATGCAGGATACAGAATTGAAAAAAACAGCCGCCGCAACACAGGAGGCGGTGCAACAGCCGGTGCAGTCCCAATCTGAGGAGCATCTGCTTGAGAAATTCGGCGGTTTTGCCGCGTTGAAAGGTTTTATTCCTGCGGCTGCCGACATGAATCCGGCAAAAAAAGCCGCTAAGAGCATTTTCTTGAATGAAAAGAAATTCCAGTCCAAACGGGAAAGTCTTGCCAATGAACTGAAAGGCTGGCTTGAGATTTTGGATCAGGATAAATCCAATGCGGTCGAGTATGCAAACCTCTGTAAGGAGCAGGAGGCAAAATACCAGAAACAATTGGAGGCAAATGTTACAACCGCATTGTCCGCGACAAAACAGTTGGAGACCTCCTATCGTGCGTTGGATCTGTTTTTCAAGAATGCGAACAGTGACAAATTGAACAATCTGCGTCTGATTAATGTGAACAGGGATGAGCTGTACAGCGATTCTTCCGAACTGGGTTCACAGATTGACCAGCTGCTGCGTGACAGTTATGACCGTTTGAGCCTGAAGGACAGTTACGGTTTGCTTGTGATACCAGGCGCCTGCAAGGACGGTAGCACCCAGGGAACTTTCCAGGACAAGCCAACCCTGCTGAAATGGGCGAAGATTGCACACAAATACAAGGTTATGCTGATTGCCGACCATGACAAGGAGACCACATTTGACAGTCTGCTTGAGGATACGGCCGATTACAAGGATTCGGACATTGAATTGCAGAATGTGGTGATGACCGGAAACTGGATCGCCGGACGTCCGATAGAACAGCTTTCCACCGATGAGCGAGACAGTGATGAAAAGGCCTTCTTCATTCCTTCCGCAACCGCGTTGGCCGGAAAACTGTATGACGAGACGGCTTGTATGGCACAGGGTGCTGGCGGAAAGAAGTATGGCACGCTCAATGAGGTGAAAGGAGTGGAGATAGACCTGCTCAAATCCGAGATAGCTGCGCTGATGGACAATCAGATTATACCGATGGTCTATTCGGAAGGACGCGTGATGGCATTCAACAACAGCACCTTGTATAACGGGGATAATGCTGCCATGAAAGAATACCCGATTGTTCGTGTGTTCGATTGGGTGAAAAAGGTTCTGATGAATTTTGTGCATGAGGTTGCTTTGCAGAATTGGGATCCGTTCAACTCCCCGCAACAGCTGAAGGACAAGATTCAGAATTTCCTGAACGAATATCAGGGATATGGCAATCTGTTCCAGAAATACAACATTAAGCTGCCGACCCAGGATCCTGTCACCAAGCGTATCAGCGTTGATATTGATCTGACGCCATATTATGCCGCCAAGAATTTCACCATCAAACTGTCTGCTGACAAGAGTGACAAGAGCTGTGAAGACATTTAATCTAATTAAAATAATCATTTCATTTTTCAAACATTTAAAAATAAGTAAAATGGCAAAAACACCCGTTGAATTGAAAGTGGAAGGCTTTGTGGCCCGTGAAGTTATGATGGTCACCTATACCTTCAGTCAGGCCACCGATAAGGAGGGCCAGATGACCGGTATTCCTCGTGGAGGAAAAATCAACATTCGCGTCAAGGCGTTGAATGACGGTAATCCCGAATTGCTGCATTGGATGATCCAGCAGGCCATGCCGAAGAACGGCAGCATTGTGTTCCTGGACACCAAGACCAATGCCAAGATGAAGGAAATCAGTTTTACTGATGCCTATTGCGTCGATTACAGGGAGTATTGGGAGGACAAAGTCGGTGACGGTGACAATGCGCACTATGAGGAAATCGTTATTTCCTGCCGTGAAATCAAGAACGGTCCTGTCAGTTACACCAATGACTGGGCGTAATCCGGACGGATTTGAGGGATGGAATTTTTTCCATCCCTCATTTTAATGAAAAACAAAAAGTTGCACAATGGCATTAAATGCAAAACTGATTATTGAGCAGCGTGAGTACAGCGTGATGGAGTGTGAATACGAATTCAACCAGTCCGTTGACGTCACGGGCCGTCCGTCGGACCGTCCGCGTGGCGGTGTCATTAATGTCGTCATCCTTTCACCGGATGACAGTGACCTTTCGCTGCATGAGTGGATGCGTGACAAGGACACCACGCATGACGGGAAAATATTGTTCCTTGTGAACAAGGATTCGGTGGATGCCATCAAGACGGTCAGGTTTGAGGAGGCGTATTGTATCCGTCTGTATGAGTATTTTAATGACAACAACACGCTTCCGATGTACACGAAGCTGAGTATCATGGCAGGCCGTATCCTCTTCGGAAAGAATGACGACTGCCTTTTCCAGATGGTTGATTGATTTTTCTCCCGTTTTATCATTATTTATTTTTTTAAATGGCAGTACTGACACAATCTGTTCCGAAAATCATCATAGACGGTTTCCCGATGGAGGATTACGCGGTGATGGATGTTTCCCTGCACAAGGAGTTGTGCAAACCGGCTGAACTTCGGTTTGTCATGAGGAAAAAGAGCCTGTTGTGCAACGATGGGGACATTTGTTTTGAATTGGCCGAGCAGCTGATTGGGAACCGTGTTTTGCTCCAGTTGGTTACGGAGCGTCATGATGAGGCAATGGAACTCCATAATGAAACCTTGACTTTTTCCGGCCTGGTCTTCAGTGTGCGGAGACAGCGTGGCCGTATCGGACAAGCAGCCTATATTGCAGTCACTGCATATAGCCCCGATTTTTTGCTGGCTGACAACCAGCATTGCTGCTCCTTTGAGCAGCGCACCCTCTCCGACATCATTACGGAGTCTGTGTCGCCTTACAAGGGGACGCTCTTCACTGAGCTCTGTCCTTCCATGGATAAGGCCATACCATACGTGGTACAATATAATGAGACCACCTACCAGTTCATTTCCCGTCTCGCCCAGCGCTATGGGGAGTTCCTTTATTTTGAGAAGGGGAAGATGCATTTTGGAAGGCTGCCGTCAGGCAAACCGGTCGAGTTGTATCCTGACATTGACGTGTTGGGATTCGAATATGCGCTCAACATGGAGCACAACAATTTCCGCCATGCACGCCACGATTATTTGAAATACGAGAATCACGCTGAGAACGGCTCCCGGTATGCCGGTGACGAGGTGAACTCCCTTGCCGACATGACTTTCGAGCATGCCCAGTCGTTATATAGGAAGGAGACCCTGCAGAACTACCATTCCGCCACGCAGGAGGACTCCTCTTTTGAGCAGGTGCGGCTCTCATCCACCGTCCAGGCCTGGAACGACAAGTCCCGTTATCTGACCTGCACGCTGCGCACCAACCGTGCCGACCTTTGTATGGGCGACCGGCTTGTCATCAGGGAGTATGCCGACCAGGATGAACTATCCCTTATCGGGCATGAGCCGCTGGTTGTGACAGGTGTGGACTACCATGCCACCGCCGATGGCCATTTTGAGAATGAAGTCACGGCCATACCCGCCGATGTGCCATACGCCCCTTATTTGGGGTGCGATCTGTATCCGCAGTGCGAAAGCCAGCGTGCCCGCGTGGTGGACAATAAAGACCCCGAACAGTTGGGTCGCATACGGGTGCAGTTCCTCTGGCAGGAACTGACCACGCCGGACGGGTATTCCCCATGGCTCCGCATCACGCAGCCGCATGGCGGTGATGATAAGGGTTTCTACTTTATTCCTGAGATTGGCGAGGAGGTGATGGTGGGTTTTGAGAACGGCAACGCCGAAAAACCGTACGTGATTGGTACTCTGTACCACGGCACACAGCGCCCCGGCAGGCAGTGGCCGGACAATAGCAATAATGTCAAGGCTATCCGTACACGCAACGGGCATACCGTTGAGATTCATGACGAGGGCCCCGGCGGGTATATACGCATTTATGACTATCAGAAGGAGAATTACATCCTGACCTATTCCACGGATGAGAAGCTAATCAAGCTGGAATCGACGGGCAACATTGAGCTCTATGCCCAGAATGACATCATCATGCATGCCGGGCATGATATAAATGCCAGTGCCGACAACGATGTCTTCATTGCCGCCGGCCATGACATGCAGCGTACGGCGGACAATGACATCCGTGAGTATGCCGGCAACGACCGCAGTACTAATATTGACCACAACGACAGTCTTAACGTTAGCGAGAACCAGTTTATCAAAATTGGGGATAACCGTGACGACCAGATTGCCCATAAACTGCAGGTTTCGGCGGAGAATATCCGTGTCGAGGCCGACAAGCAGCTGCTTGAATATTCCCAGACCCATCACCAGAAAGCCGAGAACGAGATGGCACTCAATGCCGGTCAGAAGATAGACATCAAGGCTGCCATCGTAAAAGTCAACTGATTTTTTATGCCTGATTCCTACGTCTGTTCAGGAGCCATGATGCGATGCACCATGGGTACCAGTCCTGCCCAGCTGACAGTGCTGCCAAGCCGTACGGTTTTCCTTTGCGGGCAGCCGATGGCGAACATCAGCGACCATAAGTCTATGGTTAACCTGGCACCGTTCGGACTTTGCCGTTCGTTGGGGTTTCCTGCCACAGCTTCTGCCACTGCGGCCCATCATGGAGTGCTTACTCCGATGCCGTGTGTCCATAAAACGCCCGCTCCGTGGATGCCCGGGAAGACGGACTATTTTGACAAAAGTCAGCCTTCCCTTTTGAAATCCTGCAAGCTTCAGTGCATGTGGGGCGGTATGATTAGTATTATTGATGACGGGCAGAAAGGCGAGGGAACGCAATATGTGAATAAGAGCGGAAAAAATTCAACTGAAGAAATTCAAGCTGAATCCAACGAGAAAAAAGGGTTGACGCCAAAAGCCATTCTTGATGGGATACAATTGACGTTGGATATTGCCGGTTTGGCACCTGGCGTTGGCGCTATTGCAGACCTGACCAATGCTGCAATTTATGCTTTTCGTGGGGATATGGTAAACGCTGGACTTTCCTTGTTCGCGGCAGTTCCTGGTGCTGGTGACGCTGCAACGGCTACAAAATTGGTTGGAAAAGGTTTGAAGGCAGCAAAGGCAGCAGGGAAAACAACGGAAGTTGTGTCAAAAACTGTGAAAACAGCAGACAAAGCAGCCTCAACTGTATACAATGCAGAAAAAACTGCTGCAAAAGTCGGACAAAAACCGTTTGGCGAATTAACCAAACGTTCATCTGTTCCTAATTCAAATACAGGACAGAAAGTTCCATTTGGAGAATTGACGCAAAAACAGTCTGCAACAAATACGAATATGGTTCCAGGGCAAAAGCCTTTTGGAGAACTTACACAGAAGCCATCTGTCCAAAATACCAATATGGTACCTGATAATAAAGTTTCTTTTGGAGAACTCACACAGAAATCTCAAGTTCAAAATTCTGATCTTGTTCCCGGACAGAAGTATTCATTTGGAGAATTAACTCAACAAGCCCATACATCAGGTGAAATACCTGTGGGAAAAGGTGATGGCATCATTGAACAGGCTTCTAAAACAGTATCAGATTCCAAGCCAATTAATGCAAATACGGTAGAAGAGTTAGAACACACCAAAGAGGTTTTGAAGGCGGATGAATTGTCAAGAAAGCCATACGGGAGGAAATTGGATGTTGAAGGCTAAAGGCAAATAGTTATCGTAAAATGGGAGATAGAAATAATGTAATTGGAGCACCCCCGATAAATAAATCTAATGGGAGTGAACAATCTTCCATAGTTGTTGATTTGTATATTGGCGTATTCTTCGACGGTACGAACAACAACAAGTATCAGGTGATGCTTGGGAAGATGTTCCGCAGGAAAGAGATTCTTGAGAATGCAAGAAAACGTCAGAGTATTGAGCTACCTCCGTCTGTTAGTGAACTGCTAAAAATGTCAAGGGCGGAGGTTGAAGAGAATTACCCAAATTGCTTCACAAAATCGGAGCTTGAGTTCCTTTATTTTGGATACGGGGCCATTAATGACACCAAAGACAATTCTTATGATACTTTTATTGAAAAGAAAAGTGCTATAACACTAGAAGGAAAATCGCAAAACGAACTATCTGCAAGACCAGATAACGAAAAAGATTGCGAACTGCTCCAAAATACAGCGGAGCATTTGGCGGTACAAAACGAGAATAAAGAGGCCGAGAAGTTTAAAGGTGCTGCTGCTCAAAATGCCACATACACGAATGTTGCCATACTGGAAAGCTTATATAAGTGCGAAAACAAGAACGAGAAAAACACTGAAAGGCATATCTCCATATATGTTGAAGGCAGTGGCTCAGACATGCAATTCGAAGCATCTACAGAAATAGAGTATAAACTGACTATTGGATTGGCGGGATTAGGTTTGGGTACAGGTCCAACAGGTGTGGTGTCAAAAATCAGGAAGGCATCGTCTATGGTGCAACGTCTTATCGATCAATATAAATGTACGAGTGATGTCACGGTCAAGTATCATTTCGATTTATTTGGATTTAGCAGAGGATCCACTTGCGCTAGAATTATGGCATATTTGATTAATCCTGATCCCAATAATACAAAAAAAGCATACGAAGGAGGCATCAAAGGGAAGGACGATGAATATTTACTTCTAACTTCAAGGAAAAAAGAATTTCTTCCCATTGATGATAAAACAACAGAAAAAGAAATTCGTTTCATGGGTCTTTTCGACACGGTTTCATCCATTGGTGTCAAGGACGAAGACAGCCTTGCGGAACTATTGGCAAAGATTTTAGACAACGCCATTAGAAAGGTAAAAGACCCACAAAAAAAAGACGTTAATACTATTTGGAATTCTATTAAACCTTACATCAATCCTCCTTTACAGTATCTCGGGCTTTGGGCAGACTATCATCTAAACACTGGAGTATTAGATAAGATGGGTGAGGCAATAGGAAACACTTTAACCTATGTCGTTGATACAAAGTTGATGCCTATCATAAATAGATATGAGACCTACGTAAAAAACAACGCATATAGAGATAAAGGGACTGAAGACATTTCTGTTCTTGCTCCAAAAGGGAAAACTTTCTTACACGAAAACAATGTCAAAGATTATGGGCTTTGGGCGACAAAGCTGGCCAAAAACGTCGTTCATATTTGCGCTTTAGATGAATATAGAAAGAACTTTGCATTAGTCGACATAGAGAGTTCCATAACAGCAGGGACTGGTACGGAAATATTCATTCCTGGTTGTCATACAGATATAGGTGGGGGTGCAGCTATAGGACAGGAGGACTCGTATATTGTCAACAAAGTACCTAAACGGAGATTTCTGCTATCTCATGGTCAAAAAGAAGAGGATCTTGCGTCTGATAATCTTATAGAAATCTCCAGTGAATCATTAAAAAGATTAGGATGGTTACCAAAACATGGTAAACCCATTCCTGAGGAATTCAAAGAGACGGACGGTAGAGTAAAAGATACTTTTTTATGGCAGTATGATAACACTATCTATACAGAAAATGAAGCTTCAACTGCATTAGATGTGGCTGAATTGGGAGCAACTGAATTGGGAGCAACTGCATTGGGAGCAGATGTTTCAGCGGTGGCTAATTATTTGTATTATTTGTATAAAAAGAGATGGGACAATATTATTATGTATCGACATGTTAAGCCAGGATATAGTAATTTGTCATTGAAAGTTCTTCGAGAAAAGGCAAATGCAGCCCCATTTAATCCTATACCATATGCATATCGTATCCCATTGGAATTGAATGACTTTTATAAAAGAATAATTGGAACGGAAAAAGGGAGACACTTCTTTTTTCCGAACGAAAAAGATTACCAAAGACTACGTAGCGAATACCTGCATTTCTCTTTCGACGAACAATGGAAAAAAACAGTAAAAGGTGGAGGTGTCCTTGTAAATGCTCCAGAGTTCACAGCAAAAGATAATTTTGAGGTATTGTCGCGAATAATATACAAAGGGGAAAAGGATTGTAATACAGAAAAGAGATTTCATTTGTTTGATTATAATGAAGACGCTGATGACGTGCAAGTATTTGGTGACACGAAGAATGAAATTAATGTTAAAAATATTCCAGAAATGATTACAATGGTAAATCATGATGGCATATTAATTGATGATAGAGAATCGCCTCGAAAATATGACAAATCTAATGATCATTTATTCATTTGATAGGTCAAGATGACCGGCAGACAATATAGATGTTTTGTTTCTGGAGTAGCTCCATATCTTTATCCAACCGACACCTTCTTCGGATTACTCTATTATGAGGCAGAAGAGGCTCTGGAAATCCCCAAGAAATACCCTTACCAGGGGGAGTGGGGGCAGGTGCTCAGTACTCACCTATTAAACAGAGAAGAGTACCCTATGCCGGGGCTTCTTGATATGGTTTGGCTCTCCATTGTGGAACGAAAGTTCTATTCAATAATCCATAAACTTCCCGTAGAGAAGATGGAGGAGTTGTTCGGCCAGACCGACGAGGAAACCAAAGAACCCATGTTTGAACATATCGTTGTGGGTATGGCTCCTTATGGTGGCGTGGCGGTATGGACGCATGGCTTCAGAAAATCGGTGATGGTGGATTGGCTTCATGCCGAAGAAACCCATGTTGAGATGAAGGATTTCATGCCGTTAAATCCCACGGTGACATTGGATGAGAATTGCGACTTCTATATCAACAACGATCCTCGTGTGAAGGAGAATCTTGAAAAAAATGGTCTTCCGCCCCGCGACCTTTTCGACCGCTACATGCAGCAGTTCACATATAAATATAATGTGCAGTTCGGGCATTGGGACGAGGAGAAGAAGGAGTGGAAAGATTATGACAATGACGAGGTGAAGCCCGAATTCGACTATATAGAGGAGGCGCTCTATGACGGCACCCATGACAAACTTCATGACGGAGGGCTGATGAAGTTCCATCAGGCTGGGAAACCGAAGAAAATGGCGTTGCAATGGCACATCAAAAAATCAGACTACTCAGCATATCTTTGGTTTGAAGACCTGGATATACGCGCAGCATTTGAAAAGTTTTATACCAAGTATCCCGATGCAAAAATGGATTTCATTTTCCACATCGATACAGAGAAAAAGGTTTTCCAACTGTCGTTCAACTGTGCGGAGGCGGAGGAACCGATGCCGTTAAGCGAGGCGGCCTACCAGATGATTATATTTAAAAGCAAATTTGAATATTACCGCACACCCAACTACAACCAGCCGCGCGGAGCGTGGATTTGGTAATAATACTTGGCAATGACTCTTGAGGCTACAATCACATACGATCATTATATAGCGCCGGTGGAACGCAGGGACTTGCAGGACTTTTTCCCGCATACGCGGAATTTTTTCCCCGGATATATCAAGATGGAAGTCTTCCGAGTAAATCTCGCCGATGCCATGCATGGTGCAGAGGTGTCCACTAACTTATATTTTCAGAGCATAGATACCTCAAGCCATCTGCATCCACTGCTGCGTGACGAGAGTTATGAACAGCAGGCGCGTCAGGCTATGGAACGGGAGTATGCGCCCCGGCTGAAAGAAAACCTGCTGGATGAGGCGGAGAGGATTACGTGGTTCCGTCGTCCGCCGCAGCCTGACTTGGCGGAAGAAAAGAGGCAACAGGCGAAGGATAGTTTTATAGCTGCGACAACCGGTGTCGCGGTGCACATTGCTACCGACAAGGCAGCAAAGGCCGTTAAAGTTGCAGGGAAACTCAATGTCAGACAGATGGCCAAATCTGGAGAAATGAACAAGGAGACTTCGATGTTCTTCAGAAAAAAGTTTTTTGGGTCATTATATAAGATGGATAAACCCAAAGGTTTTGAATACAATCCAATTGATATTAACCTGACCGATAAGGTTGTGGAAAAATATGCCGATGTTGCAAAGAGTAACATCCCAACTGGTATTGAGGTGGGTTTCAATAATGAGTTTACCCGTGGTGTGCTTAAACATACTGGCATGTCTGAAGAATGGGCGGACAAAGTGATGGGTGGAGTTGATTTTGTGTCAGAATTTTCACCACATGTGGCGATTGCAAAGGTGGCTGCGGGTGCTTTAGTTAATACCGGAATGGGCTTTTATTATGCTTATGAGGCGTCCAAATTGGAAAAATGGCAGAAGGAGAGTGAGGAAAGGTGGCGTGAAACCAATCTGAAAATAAAGAACGCGATTGTAAGCGACATCTCTGCCATGACAGAACAGTCAGTGGTTGAGTTGCAGAATTTATTGAAAAACAAATAAAAATAACATAAAGTTAAAAAAGCGTAAATATGGAGGACAATAATTTTTTCCTGTTCATCACCTATAAAGGCAAAACGGTGAAATTCAAGGTGCAGAACCCTGCCGACTCATTGGAGGTTCTGATGGAGAAACTGAGGAAACTGCAAATTTTTGAAATGCCTAATGTGGATCCGTCGGGGGCACCTGTGGTATATTATTTCGGAAAGACGGACGAAAACGGACAGTCTATAATCCTTAACCCGAGAATCGGCAAGACAGACATGTTCCTGCACGACTACAACGTGAACAACAACGATTCCTTGTCAGTAATCCTTGATCCTATACCAGGCGCACGATGAACAATTTGGACGATTTTAAGGGCAAAACCTTCAAGGGCAGGAACGCCCGCCTGCTGAAAGAGTGGGAATCCATTGAGAAACGTTGCGCGAACGACCCTGAAATCCTGTGTGTCGTGCGTAAACGCAATCCGGAAGGACT
>JAEEGG010011014.1_pt1 | contig 19840 bp, 16 predicted proteins | sample 9134161 | NCBI WGS metagenome assembly JAEEGG01 (sample SAMN16246543, study PRJNA631951) | gut metagenome | biome: gut microbiome; feature: rumen; material: CR-attached | host: Bos | place: Iran: Karaj | collected 2018-10 | reverse complement strand
CTGCAGAAAGAATCCAGTTTATTAGTTTTTTGGTATTTTCTGATTCTTTGCCTGTTATGGTGATGGCGTAAAAATTGTCGGTGAGCGGGTATGTTTTATTCTGGATGTTTTCTACGCTTGGTTCTATTCCATCAATCTTTAACATTTTTACATCGGGGTTTTTATTCATATTTCTAAGAAAATATCTGAATGTATAGCCGATGGCATTGGAATGGTTTTCGTAGTCGGAAACTACATCTATTATTCCATCCATAAAAGTTAATTCTTTGTGAGTTTCTGGAGGAATAAGATCAAAATCTTTTCCCATCATTTTTACAAAGGCGGTTTGACTTCCGCTGTTGGTTTGTCTTTGGAAAGGACGAATCTTTTGCCATTTTCCGCCGACTTTTTTCCAGTTTTTAATTTTGCCGCTGTAAATATCTCTAATTTGCTGAAGGCTTAGACTTTCTACCGGGTTACTTGCATTTACAATAAAAACAAAAGCTTCATACCCAATTGGATACATATTGAATTCCAGACCTTTTTCTTGAGCCATTGCTTTCTGTTCTTTTGAAGGTTCTGCCACAAAAATAATATCATTCTGGCCTGACAGGAGCCTTTCGTATGCTTTGTTTGTTTTTGAAAATTGCACGAGCTCTTTAACATTACAATCAGACGGATATACAGCTTCTACAAAAGAACAGTAAATTGGGAAAAGTGCTGTTGCCCCGTCTACAACAGGAAGATTATCATCATTAGTAAATTTAAGTGAAGCTTGAGAATCAAGGTGTGCAAGACTTGTGGACTGTGTAAATGGAACATAATACCAGCTGTACATTTCATTTTGTTCTACTTTTGTAACACGTGAGCCAAGCGTTATAAACCTTAGTGCAAGAAAAAGTGATAAAAGAAGTTTTTTCATTCTCGTCTCCAGTTATAAAAAATGCCCTCCTTTTTGGGAGAGCATTTTATTTTAGATTCCAATAAAGTGTGTGTTCACCTTATCCTCAACATATGCGATGAAGTCTGAAAGCTTCATTGTTTCCTGCGGCTTCTGGCTTGAGAAACGGTAGCGGACACAAACGGTGCCTTCGTCTTTTTCTTTCTGGCCTACAACCAGGATATATGGTGTTTTGTGCTCCTGAGAGATGCGCTTAATCTTAGCTTTCATGTTCTCATCTTCAAGATATGCATTTGAACGGATATCATGAGCAAGGAGCTCTTCGTTTATCTGTTTTGCATAGTCGTCAAACTCGCTTGAGATTGGAACAACTGCAACCTGCTCAAAGGCAAGCCAGGTTGGGAATGCTCCGGCAAAGTTTTCGATAAGAATACCCAGGAAGCGTTCGAACGAACCCAAGATAGCACGGTGAAGCATTACAGGGTGATGCTTCTGGTTGTCTGAACCGATGTATGTTGCATCAAGGCGTTCTGCACTTGGAAGCTGGTAGTCTACCTGAATAGTACCACACTGCCATTCGCGGCCAAGACAGTCATAAAGCTTGAATTCGAGCTTTGGACCGTAGAAGGCACCCTCGCCCGGCTGAATTTCGTATTCAAGTCCTGCTTCGTGACAGGCGTCGCTCAGCTGCTTTTCTGCACGTTCCCAGGTTGCAAGATCTCCAACGTGATCTTCAGGCATTGTAGAGAACTTTACTACAAGCTTATCAAAACCAAAATCCTGGTAAACATTCTTCAAAAGCTTACAGAACTTTGCTACTTCTGAACCAAGCTGATCTTCAGTACAGAAAATATGTGCGTCATCCTGAACAAAACCTCGGATACGCATTACACCATGCAAGGTTCCGCTTGGTTCGTTACGAACATCGTGTCCAAATTCTGCAAGACGCAACGGCAAATCTTTATATGAACGCTGGCGGTTTTTGAAAATCTCAATTGCGCCAGGACAGTTCATAGGTTTGATTGCAAACATGCGCTTTTCACTCTCTGTGATGAACATGTTCTGCTGGTAGTGTCCCCAGTGTCCGGAACGTTCCCACAAAGACTTAGGCATGATTGCCGGTGTATTAACTTCCTGATAGCCGTCGCGGAGAATCTGCTTACGCATATAATCCTGCATTACGCGGTATACAGTCCATCCATTAGGATGCCAGAAAATCTGACCCGGATCTTCCGGATCAAGATGGAACAAATCCATTTCCTGCCCGATTTTACGGTGGTCACGCTTTTCTGCTTCTTCGAGCATTTTGAGATAATCCTGCAGGTCGTTTGGTTTTTCAAAACAAACTGCATATACACGAGTAAGCATTGGTCTGTTTGAATCGCCGCGCCAGTAAGCACCGGCTACCTTTGTAAGCTTGAATGCCTGACCATTGATTTCTTTTGTATTTGCAACGTGTGGTCCACGGCACAAATCCATAAAGCCATCCTGCTCGTAAGTTGTAATAACTGCGTCTGCAGGAAGGTCATTGATGAGTTCAACCTTATATGGTTCTTCTGCAAAAAGCTTGAGTGCTTCTTCTTTAGAAACTTCTTTACGTACAAAGTCATGATTTCCAGCGATGATACGGCGCATTTCCTTTTCTACTGCAGGGAAATCTGTTTCGGTGAATTTGGTGGTTGTAGGGAAATCAAAGTCATAATAAAAGCCATTGTCTATTGCTGGACCAATAGCGATTTTTGTTCCCGGAAAAATCTTTAAGATTGCTTCCGCCATTACGTGTGCACATGAGTGCCTGATGATTTGCAATTTTTCATTAACTGCCATATAAAACTCCTTAAAATACAATCAAATTCACCTAAATGTATTGTATTTTTGAGATATAATTATAATGAATAATTCTTTTATACGCAATGACACATTAATGAAGTATTTTGCGTTTCATCCAAAGGTAGCGCAGCCAGGCAGTAAGGGCGCTCATGAACCATACAACACCTACCGACCACCAGATGCCCCATACACCAAACAGCGGCAGTGCTGTAAGAATAAACGGGACTGTAAAACGACCGATAACTTCGGTGATACCGTTTATGAGTGCAAAGGTTGCGTCGCCGGCACCGGTAAGGATTCCACGGATAGTGTAGATGCAACCTAAGAAAATATAGAACCAGCTGGAAATGCGAAGTGCTGTGGCCCCCATTGTGATTACATCTGTTTCTTTTACAAAAAATCTTATTATTGCGTTGCCAAAAAACTGCATTACCGGAAGCATAGCAAGAGTAAAGATGGCCATCATTATCATGGATTTTTTATAGCCTAAAATCATACGGTCATATTTTTTTGCACCAAAGTTCTGTCCGCTGTAAGTAGACAAGGCTGCACCAAGAGTCTGATACGGCTGATGCAAAAGCTGTTCTACACGGCTAACAGCAGTAAACGCAGCAACAGCAACAGGACCAAAATTATTTACAACACGCTGCAAAGCCATACACGAAATTGCAATCATTGAATACTGAAGCGAAAGCGGTACACCAAGCTTTATACACTTGCTTAAGATTTCTGTATTAAGATGAATATCACTTTTTGTAAGCTTAAAATAAACATTAGTACGGAAAGCAAAAATGGTACATAAGGCGGCACAGATTATATTTGAAATTAAGGTTGCAATTCCGGCCCCGATTACACCCATATGAAAAGCACAGACAAAAATCAAATCAAGAATTACATTCAAAAAGCAGGAGAAAATCAAAAAATAAAGAGGAGTTTTTGAATCTCCAAGGGCCCTTAGCATGGAAGAAACAAAATTATAGGCAGAAACCATAATAAGGTTAAAGCACATAATTTTCATATAGGCCGAAGAGTCTGAAAGAATTGAATCCGGCGTTTTTAAAAACTTGAGGATTGGCACAGCTGCAAAAAAAGCGATTGTACCAATTACAAGCGGAACCAAAATCATAATAAAGGCGGTGTTTACAATACAGTTTTTAACCTTGCTGTCATTGCCTTCTCCAAAAAAGTGAGAGGTTATAATTCCACCACCTTGTCCAATTCCGTTACAGAGGGCAAAAAAGAAAAAAGTAATTGAACCTGTAGCACCAATTGCAGCAAGTGCATCTGCACCTATTATCTGACCTACAATTACTGAATCTGCCAGATTGTACAGCTGCTGGAAAATGTTTCCTATGAGCATTGGAACTGAAAAAACGAGCAGCAGGCGAACCGGATTGCCTTCTGTCATGTTCATCATATTGGACTTCATGATGAGTTTATTATAATGAGTGGATTGATGAATAAATTGTATGAAAATATATAATTATGATATGAAAATTATTGTTATTGCGACCCTTCGACAGGCTCAGGGACCGCGACAGCTCTTGCTTCAATATCTCCGCCCTTTTTAATTCTTTCTTCCAGCGGAGCGACAATCTTTACAATAACAGCCTGATTCGGTGTAAGTTCTACGTCCGATTCAAGCTCGCAGTGAATAAAGTTTTGGGTCATGCAGTGGTACCTGTAAGTTCCGTCTGCAAGTGTTGCACTCATTTTTTCTACGACTGCACTAACCTCTTTACCTGCAAAGCTGTTGATATATTCAATCTTATTCTTAATTGCAAGCTCAGTAAGCTTACGTGCGCGTTCTCCGCTCACACTCTGAGGAATCTTAGGCTTCATGCTGCAGGCCGGAGTTCCAGGACGCTCGGAAAAAGGAAAAGCATGAATCCAGGCAAAATTACACTGCCTGCATAAATCCATAGTCTGTTCAAAGTCTTTATCAGCTTCTGAGGGAAAGCCCGTAATAATATCGCAGGCAATAAAGGCGCCAGGCTTTGAACTACGAATTTCTTTACAGGCTTTGATTACTTCATCACGATCATAACGACGGTTCATCAAGGCTAGAATCTTATTGCTGCCACTCTGCACAGAAATATGAAAATGCGGACGAACACGTTCATTAGAAATTACACTGCAAAACTCGTCTGTAACAACCTCGGGGTAAAGACTCGAAATTCGAAAATTAATTTTTGAAGTATGCTCAAGCAGATATTCCAAAAGACCTGTAAAATCAAGGTACTGCTCACTTGTGCATTCTTCGAGACTCCCCTGCACCAGCTTACCTTTGTATTGTGCAATATTTATTGTAGTCAGGACAACTTCATCATAACCGGACTTTTCAAGAGCCTGCACACGTTCAAGCGCAGTATTAACATCCAGCGAAACACTGTGACCGCGTGCAATATGAATGGTACAATACGAACAGTTGTTATTGCAGCCGTCCTGAATCTTAAGGCTTGCCCTTGAATGTGCAAGCAGTGATGTTGTAGAAAGCTTAAACGAGTCTTCCGGAAAATCCGGTTTGGCAACTGGCAGGGACACAACATTTGTTTTTACAGCTGCTACAAAACCTGTAACATCAAACTCTTTGTTAGTCCCGACAAACTTTTTTAAAAGCTCTGGTACAAAACTAAGTCTGCTTTTAATCTGCCCGCCAAGAACTACAACACGTTTATCAAGCTTTTCAATCTGTTCCCGCGAAAGCTGGGCATAGCAGCCTGTTACAAGAATTGCGGCACCACTAAATTTTTTAAGCACAAGTCTTATAAGACGTCTGGCCTTCTGTTCTGCTTTTTGAGTAACTGCACATGTATTGATTATTACAAGACAGGTAGAACTGTCACTGTCCGAAGAAGCGGTTACTCCTTCCAGATGAACATCAAAACCTGCATCTGCAAAAATGCGACCCGCAGCTTCGCTTTCTATCTGGTTGAGACGACATCCAAGAGTTTCAATTCGGACAGTATTCAATTTATTTGACTTTATCTTTTACGCGGTCTCGTCCACGGGAAGCATCTACTGAAGATGGATTAAGACGAAGAGCTTCGTCATAAGCTTCCAGTGATTCAAGATAGTTACCGGCCATTTCGCGGGCATAACCAAGACGAATCCACCAGTTATCAATCAAAGGTTCTTTTTTTACTGCAGAAGAAAGTGAAATATCTGCATGCTGATAACGACCCTGGCGAATATAGATTTCTCCCATAAAATAATAGGCAGAACCTACACGCGAACCGTTATCCTGTGCACTGGCAACATATTTCTGGAACTGTTCCATTGCACCGGCATTTTTTCCAAGGTAGTAACGTGCTTCTCCAAGAATCTCAATCAGACGCAGGTCAAATGCACTTATAGCAAGTCCTTCTGTTGCGCGCTGTTCTGCTTCGGCATACTGCTTGTTTTTTACAAGCGACCAGCACATTACAACATAAGATTCAATTCGATTTGGATTTTCCTTAAGCTCTTCTTCGCAAACCTGTACGGATTCTGCATACTTTCCGTTATGATACAAAACCAGAGCGTCTTTTTTCTGAGAGGTTTGAGAAAACAGATTTGACGAATAAACACAGATAAATAAGCTTATACAAAAAAATAATTTTTTCATTTATTTCACCATTGTACATTTACCGGAAAAGTCGCTGCCCGGTTCAAGGACTACCTTCTGAGAAATAATATCGCCGTCGAGTGAGCCCGAAGAAGTAACAAAAATGAGTTTTTCGCCGCGAACATTACCCTTTACCTTACCACGAATAAGAACACGAGAAGCATTTATATCTGCTTCTACAACTGCATTGGTATCTACAACCAGATCACTCTGAGTATCTATTTTTCCGGTAATTTTTCCACGGATTAAAAAAGGCTTTTGCATTTTGATATTGCCGGTAAAGCTGATGTCATTCTCGACAATTGTGTCAAAAGCATCATCTTCCATATCAAAAAAATCTGAATCTTTAACGTCAAACATATTTTTATTTTAACGGTAAACAAATAAACCGTCAATAATCCAAGGTAAACACGGTATTTTTACCATCAAGCGGGATGGTCAGACGAACAGAAAATAACTGCAGATGTTTGATACCGGCGGCTTTTCGAAGCACTTTGTTGAGCTTAAAGTTACCGTGCTGGTCGTCGCCTGCAATCGGGCAACCCTGTTTTGCAAGATGAATACGAATCTGGTGCATACGTCCGGTCTGTAAAACAAGGCTTACCTTAGAAAGTATAATCTTCTGCCCTTCCCATTCTACAGTCTGTTCTTCCAAAACCTTATAATGAGTTACCGCAGTTTTGGTCTGACCATGCTGAACCAGATCTTCATTAATCACACCCTGCTTTTGCGGCAGTGTTCCAATACAAATTGCAATATATTCTTTTTCTACTTCCTTACTTCCTATGAGCTTTGTCCATTTGCTTGCAGCAGCCGGTGTTTTGGCAACAATCATAAGCCCCGAAGTATCTTTATCCAGTCTGTGAACAAGATAAACCTTCTGCCCTGTCTGACGAGATAGTTCTTCATCAAGAGGATGACTAACCTTTTCTCCACCCTGCACACTCATGCCGGCTTTTTTATTTATGATGAAAATTTCTGAATTATCGTATATAATAGGTATAGTTGGTAAAGAGTTCATCAAAATTACTATAATTGAGGATTTACAAAATGACAAGACATAAACACTTTCTGGTAATATTGCTGCTATTATTTTCTACACGCCTCTTTGCCGAAAATATTTCTGATTCAGTTTACAATTATTCACTTGATATTCCGGAAGGTTATGAGCTTACAGAAATTGCCGATGACCAGATGTCGTATCATTTTACTCATCCAAACTATCCGGTTGAATTTATCTTAAAGATTTATGATTCCAAAGCTACAGCTTCCTCAGCCTCAGGTACCTTCAACTCTTCAAATGACGTTCTTTCCATTGCTCTTAAAAAGCTTTCTGCCTCCATGGAAATAGACAACTTTGAATGGAACAACAGCTTATGTTCTATTTCTGATTTTTCAATGACTCTTGATACAAAATATTCCGGCTGGGCTGTCTGCGCACCACTTGCAAAAAACGGTGCTTATATCGTTCTGCTTGCATATACAACTGCAGAAACCAGACAGAGCTGTAATCCTTTTATAATGTCCATCCTTAATTCTCTGTGCACTGATGAAAAATATTACTGCTGTCCTGGTATTGTTGTTACCTACGCTTTTCCTTCGGAAGGAAAAAAGACTGTTAAAGCAACAATTCAAAATATGACAATAGAGAGCACAATAGACAAATCCGATATTGATGCGGCGCAATTTGTTATAGAAATGGAATACAGCGTTCTTCTGCTTTATGCAAAGCATAATCTTTGGAAGGAAGCCTGGCAGCGTTACTATAGAATGATTTACCGCGACAGCTTTGGTCGACTTGCACAGTTTTCTGAGGATGTAATCAACACTGTATATCCTTCGGCAAAACAGTCAAATCCGTCTAATCCGGAGCTTGCATACGCTCAGTCAATTTTATCCTGGGTTCAGTTATTTAATTACAAACGTGATAACGCAACTGCTTCCAATACAGATTTTACAAGTCTTCCTGCAGTTTTATGTGGAGAAGGAAACGACTGCGATTCACGAAGCATGCTGGTATGTGTACTTCTCAGAGCTGCGGGTATTGAATCGTTTATGCTTATTTCCCGCGAATACAGCCACGCTATGACTGTTTTTGAAAATCCTGCTCCCGGACAAAAATATGAAGTCGAAGGAACCGGACGCGAATTTTTGATGGGAGAAACTACTGCAAAGGTAACCTGGGGAACCATTGCCAAAGATCACGCCGACCGAAGCAAATGGATCCCTGTAATATTGCCTTAAGCCAGGAGAGAGAAAACTTCCTGTTCTGTTTTTGCAGCAACAATAGAGCTGTGCAGGCCTTCCTGCTTGAGCTTTGCGCAGAAATGTGAAAGTGTCTTAAGATACTGTGAATGCTGGTTGTATGCTGCAGCAATCATAAACAAAAGATCTACAGGCTCATCATCAATTGTCTGATAATCTGTAATAGGCTTACGGCAAACACCAACTGCCATAACAAGGTCTGTTACTGATGAAAGTCTTACATGCGGAATTGCAATACCCTTACCTATTGCTGTAGACATGAGCTCTTCGCGTTTGAGTATTTCGGCGGTAAGCTCCGGTGCATTTTTAATCTGTGGTGCTGTAGCAAGAACATCTGCAAGCTGAACAATTGCATCGTGCTTTGTGCTGTGATTTATAAATACAATTCTGTCTGGAGAAAGGATATTTTTAAGCTGAACCTGTGAATCATCCTGCTTAAAAGAGCTTGAAGAAAGACGGGCATTTACCCAGTTTTCTATTTCTGATTTCTTAAAGCGCCATACTGTACCAAATTTTCCGGCAGGAATTTCGCCCTTCTGAGCCCAGTCATATACTGTTCTGTCCGAAACGCGCAGGTATTTTGCAACTTCTTCAATTGTAAGGATATCATCTGTCATATAAGCCCACCTTATACACTTTTTATATATATTATGTAAAACTGTGTAATATTTTGCATATTATACGGTTTTTTGTCAAGACCGGTCCTCTGCGTGAGTATTTTTCATCTATAACAATAATTGATTTTTACATATATATATAATAGAATAACTATATATGAAAACAAAAAAACACATTGGTTTATATATATTACTTGCTTTTATTTTTATACTTTTATATATATTTTTGGCGGCTAAGCCTTTGGGGAAGGAGTATCATTTTACTCCGGAATGGAAAAAGAGTATTCTTACGCCGGCAGTGCCTAAGGTTGTTTATGATACACATCCTATTTATTTTAAGCTTGGACAGACAATCGGATACTTTACACCCGATGGCCAGATAACTACATCAAAAACCTTTACTTCAAGAGCCAGCATTTCTACAGATTATTTTGCAATTTACGATACAATTGACGGTCAAACCTCGTTTTTTGATTATACAGGAGCCGAAAAAGACACTTTTGAAGTTCCGGGCTACCCGTTTTTTGAAGAAAACCGCATCTTTGTTTTTATGCCGGGTGGAAGCTCGTTTGCAAAATGTAATTCAGACGGAAGTGCACAGTGGATTTACGAAAACATCATTCCAATTACAGCCTTTAGCTCAAAAGATGCTTATACATCTGTAGGTTATTCAGATGGTACAATCCGCATTATTGATAACGAAACAGGAATAGAAAAAACAAGCTTTTCTCCAGGTGGCAGCGACTACAAGGTAATTCTCGGACTCGACGTTTCTTCTGACGGAGCTTATATTGCATCAGTTTCGGGACATGACAAGCAGCGTTTTGTAATAACAAGAACAGACGGATTGCAGCCAAAAATAATTCATCACGAATATCTTGATTCAAATCTTAACCGCCGTACAGTTGTAAGATTCTGCGACAACGACCGACAGATAATTTATAATTATGACGGTTATTTAGGAATCTACAATATCGAAAACGGAAAAAACACAAACATCAAAATTGATAAAACCGTGCTTCTTGTAGAAGAAACAGATTCACTTTTCTTTATTCTTGGTAAGAACGAAAATGAATACACGGTTTACATAATCGAAAAAACTCAGACCCTGGAGGGTTCTTTTTCTTTCCAGGCAGAATCTGCGTTTATCAAAACAGACGGCAACGACCTTTATGTAGGTCAGGATAATACAATATCAAAGGTTAAGGTGTCTAAGAATTAGGTAGGGGAACTATGAAAAAGATAATCACTTTGACAGCTGCTTTTTTTGCAATGCTTTTTACAGTAAATGCCGTAGAATGGCCGGTAGAAGATAAAGCTCCGGATGCAATAATTTCTTATTTTGGTCAGAATGTAGGCGGCAATATAAGTAAATCAATTATTTTTGCAAAGCCAAAGCCAACACAAGATAAAGAAGGTAACATAATCTCTGTAGAACATGAAGTAAAGGCTGTAAAAGAAGGAAAAATCCTTATTGTAATGACAGAGCTTGATGATGATTCAGAATTATTTCCTAGTGCGCTGGGAACTTCTGTAATTCTTGCACACGATGACGACCTTATTTCTGTATATTCCAATCTTGAATCCCAGAGCGTAAATCTTAATACACAAAACAAAACCTCTCTTGCCGAAGGAGAAGTTATTGGCAACACAGGCAACACAGGCTGGCAGGCAGTTCCTTCAAGCCTTGAATTTCAGATAATCGATAATCAGAATTCGGCAGCAATCAATCCTAAGATTTTATTGCCACGTACAGAAAAAGAAACCGATTATTCACTTTCTGGAATTATGCTGCAGAATAAGAGTGGAACCTTTTATGATTTACGCGAAAGTAAAATCTTTCCTGCAGGAACTTACAAGGTATATCACACCCGCAACAAAACAGCTATGCCATATAAGCTTACCTGTACCATAAACGGTGTAATAGAAGACGAAATCTTTTTTGATACAATTACCTATCAAAACGGAAAGCTGTATTTAAGCGGCAAAGAAAAAAGATATAATTCCGAAGTTCTTTATGCTGATGAAAACCTTCTTTTAACAGGTGAACTCACTCTTACTCCGGGAAAATCTACTCTTGGAATTACAGCAGAAACCTTCCTTGGCAAACAAAAACAATTAAATTACATACTCTCCATCTATTAATATTTGTGATTTTAGGATTTTGGTGGTAAAATTATAGTATGAAAACAAACATGATTTTATCTGCAAGCGGCTGGCGTAAGGTTTTTGCAGCCAGCGGTGATGAACAGGATCGTAATCCGGAAATAACTGAACAGGACTGGGCCTTGAGTGCTGCCTGCGCAAGTGTTTTTTTTGATTATCTTAAAGAGCTTACCGGTCAGGAATGTCCTGTAATTGCACTTGGAAGAGACACACGTCCTACAGGAACCGCAATTGCAGATGCAGCAAAGCATATGCTTGTTAAAAAAGGGGCTTTGGTTCAGGATACCGGTATTTGTTCTGCCCCAGAAATAATGGCCTATGCAAAAAAGCTGGACGGCTTTATTTATATTTCTGCAAGTCATAACCCAATTGGTCATAATGGAATTAAGTTTGGAATAAATGATGGCGGCGTTCTTGAAGCAAAAGAAAACGCTAAGCTTGTGGAAGCACTGCTTGCAATTACTGATGATGATACTAAGCTGGCTGCTCTTGTAGCCGAGGCCAAAGCCTGCAGTTCTTCTGCACTCCACGAAATTGAATTAAATGAAAAGAGCTCCAAATTTAACGCGCTCCGTGCTTACGAAGATTTTATCTGCCAGACAATTACCGACAGTGATAATAAGGAACATCAAAAAGACTTTTTTGCTATGCTTGACGGACAGATTCGTTCTAAGGGCTTTGGTGTTGTCTGCGACTTTAACGGAAGCTCACGTGCCCGCTGTATAGATAAAGAATTCTTTACAACCCACGGAATTGATTTTTACTCTCTGAACGAGGATGATATTGCACACGAAATAATTCCCGAAGCAGAAAATCTTGTTTATGTTGCAGAAGGTATGGAAGATTTACATCGCCACAACAAAAACTGTAATGCGTTTTTGGGTTATATGCCCGATTGTGACGGAGACCGCGGTAATATTGTTTACTGGGATCAGAAGGACCAAAAGCCTGTGATTCTTAAAGCCCAGGAAGTTTTTAGTCTTTCTGTACTGGCTGAACTTACTTACAGCATCTGGAAAAACGGTGGAGATCCTGCCTTTAAGCCGGCTGTTTGTGTAAACTGCCCTACTTCTATGAGGATTGATGAGATTTGCCGCATACTTGGCGCAGAAGTTTTCCGTGCCGAGGTTGGAGAAGCAAATGTTGTAAACCTTGCAAGAGAAAAACGGGAGGCCGGCTGGAATGTACGAATTCTTGGAGAAGGTTCAAACGGAGGTACAATTACACATCCTGCAAGTGTGCGCGACCCGCTCAATACAGTTTTTGCAATTATCAAATTGCTTATGATGCGAGAAGACGGCTTGTTTGAAATCTGGTGCAAGAAGGCCGGCATTGAATATAAGCCTGATTTTACTTTGACTGATGTATTGGAGAGCCTCCCGGTTTATACGACAACTGGTGTTAGTGAGCCTCGTGCAATCTTAAAAGTAAAGAATACAGACCATACTGCTCTCAAAGCTGCTTTTCAGAAGGCTTTTGAAGCAGACTGGGAAAAGAAAAAGACTGAACTTAAGAAAAAGTATGGCATTAGTGACTACGAAGCTGTTATTACAAAAGGAACAGTGCAGACAGTTGGCGTGAATGACTGGTCAGAGTCTGGCAAAGGCGGACTTAAGGTTATCTTTAAGGATGAGGCTGGTACCCCTGTTGCATTTATCTGGATGCGTGGCAGCGGTACGGAGCCGGTTTTCCGTGTTATGTGCGATGTGCGTGGGAATAATGCGGAAGAGGAAAAAGAGCTGCTTGCATGGGAAACGGAGCTGCTTGGTAAAGCGGATGTGTAAACATGTACGTGGATTGCCACGTATGACAAAAGGCATAAAATAATATAATATATACATACAAGGAGATTTAAATGGAAAAATCTGAGATTTTACAGAGAGCTAAAGACTATATTGCAGCTGAACAGGATGAACGATTCCGCAAGGAAATTGAAGATCTTGTTGCTAAAGAAGATTATACAGAACTTGAAGACCGCTTTTACCAGACACTTGAATTTGGTACTGGTGGACTTCGCGGAATTATGGGTGGCGGTACAAACCGCATGAATACACTCGAAATCAACATGGCAACACAGGGCCTTGCTAACTATGTTCTTAAGGCATTCCCTGACAAAGCAAAGGCTGGAACCTTGAGCGCCGTTGTTGCCTACGACAGCCGCCTGAACTCAGACGTATTTGCAGAAGCAACTGCACTTATTTTTGCCGCAAACGGAATTAAGGCATACTTATTCTCAAGCCTGCGCCCAACACCTGAGCTTTCATTTGCAATCCGCACATTAAAGGCAGACACCGGTGTTGTAGTAACCGCAAGCCACAACCCACGCATGTACAACGGTTACAAAGCTTACTGGAACGACGGTGCACAGGTTATTGAGCCACATGACGTTGGAATTATTGAAGAAGTAAACAAGGTAAAAGAAGTAAAGACAATGACCCGCGTAGAAGCAATTTCTACAGGCAAGCTTGTTATCATAGACAAAGAAGTTGATGAACCATTCTGGGAAATGTGTAAGGCACAGCTTTTCCGCCCGGACTTAATCAAAGAAAAGGCAAAGGATGTTCGCATTGTTTACACACCACTCCACGGAACAGGTGCTATGCACGTAGAAAAGGTACTCGGTGACCTTGGACTTAATATCATCACAGTACCAGAACAGCGTGCCCCGGACGGAAACTTCCCTACAGTAGAAAAACCAAATCCGGAAGAAAAACCTGCTCTTAAAATGGCTGTAGAGCTTGCAACAAAAGAAAAGGCCGACGGTCTTATGGCCACCGACCCGGACGCAGACCGCTTTGGTACAGCCTTCCCTGACAAGGACGGAAACTTTGTACTCCTCAGCGGTAACCAGATGGGTGCACTCCTTATGGAATATGTTTTCCTTAGCCGCAAGGAGCTTGGTAAGATGCCTGCAAACCCTGCATGTATCCGCTCAATTGTAACTAGTCCATTCGGCGACTATATCTGTAAAAAATACGGTGTAAAGATGTTTGACTGTCTTACAGGCTTTAAGTGGATTGCAAATACCGAAGCAAACTTCGAAAAAGACGGAAGCTACAATTATGTATTCGGTCTGGAAGAAAGCTACGGCTACAAGGTAGAAAAAGAAGTTATGGACAAGGACGGCGTTTCTGCCGCCGCTATGTGTGCCGAAATGATTTTGTACTGGCGCAGTCAGGGCAAGAGCCTCCTTGAACACCTTGACGACATGTACAAGGAATACGGCTATTTTGAAGACCGCGCAATCTCACAGAACTTCCCTGGCATGAGCGGTGTAGAAACAATGAAGAACATGATGGCAGGCCTTCGCTCTAACCCACCTGCAACTCTTGGCGGCGAAAAGGTTATTAAAGTTCGCGACCTTATGAACGACCCTGCACTTCCAAAGAGCAATGTACTCCAGTTCTATCTCGAAAGCGGAACAATCGTTAGTGCCCGCCCTTCTGGAACTGAGCCAAAGATTAAGTTCTACATTAACTCAATGATTCCAGCTGGAGACGGTTCTGACGCATGGTTCGCCGATGCAAAGAAAAAAGCCGCCACACTCTGTGACGGCATTGCAGCTGATATTCAAAAGACTATTGATGCAGCAAAATAATTAGTTTCTAGGAGCCTTGGCAGGATCGATTGGTTGACCATTCTGGAAGACCATAAAGGTTATGCCGGGCTTTCCGGAAATGGCGTCTATGCCGGCGGTGCCTAACTGCTGGTTGTAGACTACGTAGTCACCTTTTTTGACGGTCACGGAACCTAAACCGGTGTATGTGTAAATTACACCGGTTTTTGATTGTATAAAGACAACCTGGCCAAAACCACGATAAACTCCAACATACATTACAGTTCCTTCGCGGATACATACTACAGGTTCATTTACCTGTGCGCTGAGCTGTACGCCGCCTACCTTTCCCTTTACCTGAGTTACAGTAGGATTTTTTACTGGCCATACTGTATTTTTATCTGCGGTAACTGTTGTACCGTAGGTACGTGTATCTGGAGCGGTTGTAGTTGTAGCTCCTCCGGTCCCTGAGCCTGTCGAAGGGGTCGTAGTAGTTGTTGTGGTGCTTGTTGTTTTAGCAGCACTTGCATCAGCTATTTTGAGCTTCTGGCCTACTTTGATTACTGATGAATTATCAAGATTATTCAAAGCCATAAACTCTGCAAGGGTCATACCGTTCTTTTTGGCAATACTGTACATGGTATCACCCTTTACAACTGTGTATTCCTTTGTTGCTGTGCCGGAAGATAAAGTTGCACCAGAAGGATTTGTGGTTGCCTTGTTATCTGTTGCAAGGGCTGCGGCATTACTTATGTCTGCTGTAGGAATCTTGAGTTTCTGGCCTACTTTGATTACGTCATTTTCGGAAAGATTATTGGCAGCGCGTAATTCGGCAACGGTAATCTGATATTTGCGGCTAATTGAATATAAGGTGTCGCCCTTTTCTACCTTGTAGGTGGTGTCGGCGAAAAGTGATATAGATGCTGCGAAAAAAATTGCACAAATTAAAAGTGATTTCTTAAAAAATGATAATCTCATAGTTAGATTATCGGCATAAAAATGGATAGATTATAGAAAATGTTTTCTAATACATGGATTGCCACGGCCTGCGGCCTCGCAATGACGTGGGTACCCGACTTTAATACACCAGTTCGTGGAAAAGTTTGTTTACGTCTATGCCGCTTATCAGAGTTTCTTCCGGGTAGAGCTCGAGCATGCCGTCTTTACCGCCCTGAAGGTGATTTGAGGTAATTCCGTGCTTTATAGAAATATCTGCTTCCATTAAGGCAGAAAGATGGTCGCAGATGCGTACAAGCTTGCCGTCTACAGGATTATATTTTGAATCATTATACTGGTCATTGAGTTCTTCCCAAGTTACAGTCTTAGGCTTTTGTCCCGCAGGGCATATTCTGTCGCTAAATTCATCGCTTGTGTAATACATAACCTCTTCAAGATAAGATTCATCCATCAGCGGCACAAGTTCTTTATTTACAATTTCGTCTTCAATCTTTTTTACAATCTTTGGCAGGGCGTCGGTTGCCTGTTTTACCGGAGAAATAATATCGCGGGTAACAGATTCCGGTAAATCGTGGAAAAGCGCACTAAAATAATTATTGATTATGCGCTTATCACACATATCCGGGTTGCTTTCTCTTCCAAGCAGCAGTGTCATTATTGCAACAAAAAAGCAGTGTCCAAGAACCGAGGTTGCAGGCACGCGCGGAGTCTGATTCCACCTTGTCTGAAAGCGCAGCTGTTCAATTTTTAAAAGAAAATCAAATTCCTTCTGACGGGTCAAAAGCTTCTGCAGCCCCTCTAAATCAAGATACGGCTGGAGCTCTGCCTTGAGTTCGGAATCAATTTTTGAAAGCCGTTCTTTTTCGTTTACAACGCTAAGCATTTCGAGCTCGCGCATTGTAGAATATTTATGAGCAGCATTATATACGCGTAAAGAGATTTTCTGTGCCTCGGGAACATTAAAGGAGCCTGCTTTTTGTCCTACATAAATTGTAAAGGCAGAAAAAAGTGAATCGTCCGGTATAAGCTGCCTATACTGGTTCAAAACCCATTCGTTAAGCCTCATATATTCGCGCGAAAATTCCCTTTTGAGCATCTGCTGAACAGGAGCTTTTATATCGCATAAAGCAATTTTTTTGAGAAGGTCAAACAGCGAAGCATAAATCATCCACTTCCAGTCTATGACCGCACCTTTTTTTTCTTCGTGCTTTCCGAGTATATAGGCTATGACCATTTTTTCGCCGGCCTTATCCATTTCTACAAGATCAAACGGACGTATAAGGTCATTCCAGCGTTGAATAGAAAATCCTTCGAATATTTTGAGAATGAGTTCTTTGTTCATGCTGCGTTAGTTACTCAAGCCCTTCTTCTGGTCTGAATCCATTTTATCCTTCCAGACCATGGCTTTTTTCTTGGTTTCTTCTGCTTCGTCATTGCGTCCAAGCACAATATAAACACGGCGCAGGGCTACCAGATATTTAATTGCGTTGCGCATATCATCAATACGGCGGGTACTAAGCTCGTAGCGGTCGCGGTAACCGTTTGCAGCCTTGTCCAAAAGCTTTTGAATCATGCGCACATATAAAATTGTTGTTTCGTAATTTTCTGAGCGTGGATCAAAAAAGTCTGCACCTGCAGCCTTCATGTCTATAAGATTTTTAGAAACTGTAGCAAAGCGTCCTTCCAATTCTACAAAGGACCACTTCCATTTACTGTTGTCTCCAAAAGCATCTTTAAGGTTCTGGATAGCAAGTCCAAGCTTACGGATTATAAGATAACGCTTTACAATATTAATACTCTTGATTGCTTCGTGACAGTCGTTCAATTCTGAATACTGACAGTCAATCACACTTGTAACAATTTCTTCCAGATAAATGATAGCCTTGTAGAGCATTTTACGGGCATCGTTGAGAGCATCGTTGTTCTTTACTTCCATGAGTTTGAGGGAAAGGCTGTTCTGTGCCATATAAAGCGATGCAACATAAATCATGTCTTCGCAAAGGAGAAGCTTTTTATATTCAAGACCAATGTCACCTTCATGCATGGCGTTGCGCATGGTCTTTTCCTTTTCCAATGTCTGAGTAACCTTATCCTTGTACGGCTGGATACACTCATTAAAGTGTAACCTTGTTTCCTCTGAAATCTTTGCCATCAGAATCCTCCGCTGTATTTTTGGAGCATAGTCCGTGCGTGCATCAACGACTGTTCAGTATCTGCATCTCCAGACAGCATCCTGGCTATTTCCGCTACCCTTTCTTCTCCCTTTACTGCATGAACATTAGAAGAAGTAATTCCTCCCGCAACGGCTTTTTCTATCTTTATCTGATTATCGGCATAAACTGCGATACTGGCTAGATGTGTTATGCAAAAAATTTGACGATTTTTTGCAAGGTTTTTCATGTGCGAACCAACAGCTACAGCCACTTCTCCGCCAATACCTGTGTCTATTTCATCGAAAATCAATGTCTCTACACTATCATTTTGAGCGAAAATCGTCTTTAAAGCAAGCATTACACGCGACAGTTCACCACCAGACGCAATTTTGGCAAGTGGAAGCAGCGGAGTTCCAGGGTTTGCACTTATAAGGAATTCTATATTGTCTTTTCCGTATGGGCCGCATTTTTGGGCAACATCACTACCCTCTTTTTCAAGGATTGAAACTCCAAAATGTGTTCCCTTCATGCCAAGCTTTGAAAGAATATCATCAACTTCTCCAGATAGCTGCTGTGCACAGGCCTGGCGCTTTTTAGAAATGGAATTTGCAGCGGCAAGAATAACCTTTTCCAGCTCCTTAATCTGTGCAGCAAGTGCGTCCTTTTTATTTGCACCGTCGGAATTTTCGTCTATGTATTTCTGAGCTTCCTCGCAGTAAGCTAGAACATCTGCAAGAGGCGCATTTGGAGACGAAGCATATTTTTTCTTTAAGTTATAAATGAGGCTCAAACGCTCCTGTACCTGTGCAAGACGCGCAGGATCAAAAACAAGACGGTTTTTGTAGGAATTAAACTCTGCATTTATATCGCTAAGCTCGTAAAAAGCAGACTCAAGACGTTCATCAAGCGAAGAAACAGATTTATCCATTCCGGCTATATGAGAAGCATTTCGCTTAATTTTTTTGAGCAGGTCAATTACCGAGCTTTCTCCCGAATCGAGCATCTGGCAGATTTCATCAGAATCTGAATAGATTTTTTCAAAAGAAAGCAGTCGTGCTTCTTCATCTTCGAGCTGGGAATCTTCATCTTTTTTGAGCTTGGCCTCTGTAATTTCCTTTACTGCAAAGGTACACATATCAAGCTTGCGCAGGCGTTCACTTTCGGACATGGAATACTGTTCAAGCTGGCGACGCAGTTCTACAAGCTTTGCATACTTTTGGGTAAACTCCTGCACCTCTGCTGTTATTCCTGCCCTGCTGTCCAAAAACTTTCTGTGTTCCGGCACCTTCATGAGTGACTGATGTTCGTGCTGGCCATGTATATCTACAAGGAATGCAGAAAAAGCTGCAAGATCTGTGCGTGTTACAGGAGTATCGTTTATCCAGGCTCCGCTTTTTCCGGTATCGCGTATAAAACGTCTGAGCAGTACGCGGTTATTTTCTATTGTAATTCCATGCTGGTTAAGCCATTCACAGGCATTAAGAGGTTCTTCATCATCACCAATATTGCGTACCTGTGCAACAGACGGAAGCACAAAGGTTGCGCTTACAGACGCTTCGTTTTTTCCTGTTCGGATCTGACTTACCTCTGCTTTGCCTCCAAGTAAAAAAGAAAGTGCTCCTATTAAAATTGATTTACCTGCTCCGGTTTCTCCACTTAATACTGTAAAGCCCTTTTCAAATTCCAGATAGTCGTTTTCTATGAGTGCAAAATCTTTAATATTTAATTCTTCAAGCATAAGGCTCACCTCGCCAATTTAATTTTGAACGAAGGGCGTTCAAAAACTTTTTTTGAGTACAAAAGATAAAC
>JAEEGG010011012.1_pt1 | contig 19844 bp, 16 predicted proteins | sample 9134161 | NCBI WGS metagenome assembly JAEEGG01 (sample SAMN16246543, study PRJNA631951) | gut metagenome | biome: gut microbiome; feature: rumen; material: CR-attached | host: Bos | place: Iran: Karaj | collected 2018-10 | reverse complement strand
AGGCTATTTCTCCGAATACGCCCTTATCCGTTATAGGGTGCGTGTGGAAATAGAATACTTCATCGCTTTGTGTGAACTCCCCCTGCCGCAATTGGAACAAGTCAACCATCAACTGTTTGAACCACTCCGTGATGTTTATCGCCAGCTCACTCCTGCTGATGCCCAGCGCGTCAAGGATATTGAGAAAGTGACCAACCACGACGTAAAGGCCGTGGAGTACTATATCAAGGAGCAGATCGACCAACAGCCCCAGCTTGCAGAGTTGAAGGCCTACAAGGAATTCATCCATTTCGGACTGACCTCACAGGACATCAACAACACCAGTGTGCCCCTAAGCATCAAGGAGGCGCTCAATGAGGTGTATATCCCGCTGATTGAGGAACTGATTGAACAGCTCAACGACTATGCCGAGCAATGGAAGAATATCCCCATGCTGGCAAAGACACACGGCCAGCCTGCTTCCCCTACCCGTCTGGGAAAGGAAGTGATGGTGTACGTCTATCGCCTGGAAGAACAGCTCAGAGGATTAAAGGATATTCCCGTCACAGCCAAGTTTGGTGGTGCCACAGGAAACTTTAACGCCCATCATGTAGCCTATCCGCAGTATGATTGGCGGGAGTTTGGCAATAGCTTTGTCAGCGAGAAACTCGGACTGGAGCGCGAACAGTATACCACACAGATCTCCAACTACGACTGGCTTGGTGGCCTGTTCGATGCCATGCGTCGCATCAACACCATCATCATCGATCTGGACCGCGACTTCTGGATGTATATCTCTATGGATTATTTCAAGCAGAAGATCAAGGCCGGAGAGGTTGGCAGTAGTGCTATGCCTCATAAGGTGAACCCCATCGACTACGAGAATTCAGAAGGCAACCTTGGTATCGCTAATGCCATCCTTCAGTTCTTGGCAGCCAAGTTGCCAGTAAGTCGTCTGCAGCGAGACCTGACAGACTCTACAGTCTTGCGTAATGTCGGCGTACCCATGGGACATGGTCTGATTGCTTTCCAGTCAACGCTCAAGGGCCTTCGCAAACTGATTCTCAACGAAGAGAAATTGCAGGAAGATCTTGAGAATACATGGGCCGTTGTGGCAGAAGCCATCCAGACCATTCTGCGTCGCGAGGCCTATCCCAACCCTTATGAGACGCTGAAAGCACTCACAAGAACGAACGAGAAACTGACGGCAGAAAAGATCCAGGCCTTCATCGAGACACTGGAAGTCAGCGAGGACGTGAAGAATGAGCTTCGTGCCATCACGCCTTCAACATATACAGGAATTTAATCATCAACATAAAAACATTTACGAAAATGGATATCGAGAATAACGAAAAGAAACAAGAGGAAACAACACAGCAAGAAGGTTTTCAGAGAGAAGCAAGACGTACCCCACGTCCCCGTATACATACAGCCCAGCGTCCTACTTTTGAACGTCAGGACTACCGCCGTCGTGATAATGATGAAGGCGGATTCCGTCCTGAAGGCTTTGGCGCTGCCTTGTTTGAGGGCAATTCACAGCGTGAGGACTACCGTCCCCGTAATAACTATGGTGGTGGAAACTATCGCCCCCGTCAGGGACAAGGCGGATACCAGCCTCGTCAGGGTGGTTATCAGCCACGTCAAGGACAGGAAGGCGGCTATCAACCCCGTCAGGGACAAGGTGGATACCAGTCTCGCCAAGGAGGTTATCAGCCCCGTCAGGGTGGTTATCAGCCCCGCCAAGGCCAGGAAGGCGGCTATCAGCCCCGTCAGGGTGGATACCAGCAGCGCCAAGGTGGTTACCAATCTCGTCAGGGACAGGGTGGCTATCAGCAGCGCCAGGGCGGTTACCAGAAACCTTATGGCAACAAGCCATACAACAACAATCCATACAAGAAAGGTCCGCGCCAGCATACAGCAGACTACGATCCGAATGCTAAGTACAGCATGAAGAAGCGCATTGAGTACAAGGAGGTCAACATTGATCCCAACGAGCCGCTTCGTCTGAACAAGTTCTTGGCTAATGCAGGCATTTGCAGTCGTCGTGAGGCTGATGAATTCATCCAGGCTGGTGTTGTCACCGTCAATGGCGAGGTGGTAACTGAGTTGGGAACCAAGGTACTGCGTACTGATGTGGTGATGTTCCATGATCAGCCAGTCAAGATCGAGAAGAAGGTTTACGTTCTGCTCAACAAGCCCAAGGATTACGTGACGACCAGTGACGATCCTCAACAGCGTAAGACCGTGATGGATCTTGTGAAAAATGCATGTCCTGAGCGTATCTATCCCGTAGGACGCCTTGATCGCAATACCACAGGTGTTCTTCTTTTGACGAATGATGGTGATCTGGCTTCTAAGCTGACCCACCCGAAGTACTTGAAGAAGAAGATCTATCACGTCTTCCTTGACAAGAATGTGACAGCCCACGACCTCCAGCAGATTGCTGACGGTATCCAACTCGAAGACGGCGAGATCAAAGCCGACGATGTGCAATATGCTAGTCCGACAGACAAGAAGCAGGTGGGCATAGAGATCCACAGCGGCAAGAACCGTATCGTACGTCGTATCTTCGAATCATTAGGCTATCGCGTACAGAAGTTGGACCGCGTACAGTTTGCCGGTCTGACGAAGAAGAACCTGAAGCGTGGCGACTGGCGCTATCTCACTGAGGAGGAAGTCGATCGTCTGCGCATGGGGGCTTATGAGTAAAGGTAAAAGGGTAAAAAGTAAAAGTAAATGAAACGTACAAAGATTATTGATGTACTGAAGTCAACAGAATATGGCAAAGAGGTCTGCGTAAAAGGTTGGGTGCGTACGCATCGCTCCTCAAAAGCAGTCGACTTTATCGCCTTGAACGATGGTTCTACCATTAAAAACGTTCAGGTCGTTGTTGATCCGACAAAGTTCGACGAGCAGCTCCTGAAGGACATCACCACAGGAGCTTGTATTTGTGCAGAAGGTGTACTGGTGGAGAGCCAGGGTGCCGGACAGAGTAGTGAGATCCAGGCTACTAAGCTGGAGTTATACGGTCTCTGCGACAATACCTACCCGATGCAGAAAAAGGGACAGAGTTTCGAAGTGATGCGCAAGAATGCCCACATGCGTTTGCGTACCAACACCTTTGGAGCCGTGATGCGCATCCGTCACAATATGGCGATGGCCATCCATACCTATTTCCACGAGCATGGATTCTTCTATTTCCATACCCCACTGATTACAGCTTCCGACTGTGAAGGAGCAGGAAACATGTTCCAGGTAACCACGAAGAACCTCTACGACCTGAAGAAGGACGAGCAGGGAAAGATCATCTACGACGATGATTTCTTTGGAGAACAGACCTCACTGACAGTTTCCGGTCAGTTAGAGGGTGAACTTGGTGCTACAGCTCTGGGAGCCATCTACACCTTCGGTCCTACGTTCCGTGCAGAGAACTCCAACACACCTCGTCATCTTGCAGAGTTCTGGATGGTAGAGCCTGAGGTTGCCTTCCTCGACCAAGAGGAACTGATGGATCTCGAAGAGGACTTTATCAAGTATTGCGTTCGCTGGGCATTAGACAACTGTAAGGACGATCTGCAGTTCTTGAACCAGATGATCGACAAGACGCTGATTGCCCGTTTGGAAGGTGTTTTGAAAGAGACATTCGTTCGTCTGCCTTACACAGAGGGTATCAATATCCTGCAGGAGGCTATCAAGAACGGCAAGAAGTTTGAGTTCCCGTGCAACTGGGGTGACGACCTGGCTTCTGAGCATGAGCGCTACCTTGTTGAGGAACACTTCAAGAAGCCCATCATCATGACAGACTATCCGCGTGAGTTCAAGTCGTTCTATATGAAACAGAATGTAGACACAGCTGATGGTGGTTCAGTAGGTTATAAAGGCGCCATCGCTCCTGGTCCTACCATGCAAGGCACAGACGTGCTGTTCCCACAGATTGGTGAGATTATCGGTGGTTCCGTCCGTGAGGAGAGCTACGACAAGCTGATGGGTGAGGTAGAGCGCCGTCAGATGGATACCACTCACCTGTGGTGGTATCTTGACACACGTCGCTGGGGAACCTGTCCTCATGCAGGCTTCGGACTGGGCTTCGAGCGTCTTATTCTTTTCGTAACGGGCATGCAGAACATCCGTGATGTCATCCCCTTCCCAAGAACGCCCAAATCGGCAGAATTCTAATAGATAATCAACGATTCTCAATAATCAGCATATGAAAAGGATATTCATGTTTGTCTTTCTGTCCATTTTAACCACTACATTGGTTTATGGTCAAGGTATGACTGACACTCAGGTGCTTCAGTTCATTATGAAGGAGAAGAAGTCTGGAACAGCGGATAACGACATTGCCACCAAACTTCTGAGGCAAGGCGCTACTATCGATCAGATTCAGCGTCTTCGCCAAAAGTACAGCAAACAATTGGAGAGTAGGAGTCTTGGAGCTTCGGCAGACAAGGCTATCAATGATGCTTCAAGCCGTATGCGTGTCAACAATGGTCCTTTACGCGAGGCTGACGATGACCAGCAGAAAAGCCAACTAACTCAGAGAGTACCATCTGAGTTGCTATACGGGGAGGCTTATCCATTAGCTGTCGATTCTCTAGAGGAGCCCACGAAGAAAAAGGTCTTCGGTCGTGACATCTTCAATAACAAGTCGCTGACCTTTGAGCCCCAGATGAACATTGCCACGCCACAAAACTATGTGCTTGGTCCTGGCGATCAGCTCATTATCGACGTTTATGGAGCCTCTCAGGAATCCATGTCGCTTACCGTCAGTCCTGATGGTGATATTACAGTGCCCGACTTTGGTCCTGTACATGTCAGCGGTCTGACCGTATCTGCAGCCCAGAGCCGTATTCGCAGTAAACTTGGCGGCTATTACGAGAGTTCAAACATTAAGGCTTCTCTCGGGCAAACCCGCACCATCTTAGTCAACGTCATGGGTGAAGTGAAGACTCCTGGTACCTACACCTTGAGCGCTTTCGCTACCGTATTCCACGCCCTCTATATGGCTGGTGGCGTGAGTGATCTCGGAACACTCCGTAATATTAAGGTGTTCCGTCAGGGTAAACTCATTTCTACCGTCGACATCTATGAGTTCATTCTCAATGGACGCTTAGCAGGAAATGTCCGTCTGGCAGACAATGATGTGGTACAAGTTGGAACCTATGACTGTATCGTAGACATTACAGGCCGTGTAAAACGCCCGATGGCGTATGAATTGCGCAAGTCGGAGAGTCTTTCCACCTTATTAAAATATAGTGGTGGGTTTGCTGGTGATGCTTATAAGAAATCGTTGCGCGTGCTTCGCAAGAGTGGTCGTATGAAGAGCGTCTATAATGTGGAGGAGTTTGAACTGTCTGATTTCAAGATGGCCGATTGTGATTCCGTTATTGTTGACTCTATCATTGACCGTTTCGAGAATATGGTTGAAATCAAAGGTGCCATCTTCCGTCCCGGCATGTATCGCTTAGGTGATAAAATCAGCAGTGTTCGTACCCTGATTGAGAATGCTGATGGTCTGACAGAAGAAGCCATGATCTCGAGAGCTGTGATACGGCGCATGAAGCCCAATCGTACGCAAGAAGTTGTATCTATCGATCTGGAGGGTATCATGAATGGCTCTGCCGCTGATGTTCCGCTTGAGAACGAGGATATTCTTTTCATCCCCACGCTGGCAGAACACCAGAATCTCCGCACTTTGACGATCGATGGTGAGGTTATCTTCCCAGGAACTTATGAATATGCGGCAGGTATGACCATCGAGGATCTGATTCTTCAGGCCGGTGGACTCACTGACGCTGCCTCTACTGTGAAAGTCGATGTATCTCGCCGGCTTCATGATCCCGAAGCTCAAAATGCCGACATGGAAATTGCCAAGACCTTCAGTTTCCCTTTGAAGAAGAATTTTGCAGAAGACGGAGATCACAGCTTCACCCTTGAGCCTTACGATATCGTTCAAGTCCGTAAAAGTCCTGTGTATCAGGATCCTATCCGTGTATCAGTAGAGGGTGAGGTAGCCTTTGAGGGTAGATACACGATGGAACAGAAGAACCAGCGCCTTTCTGATGTTATCAAGGCTGCTGGTGGTGTTATTCCTGGTAGCTATGTTCGTGGTGCACGTCTTGTTAGGAAAATGAGCGATGCCGAGAGAGCCCGTATGCAGGCCGTTATTCAATTGGCCCGTCAGAGTGCTTCAGGCAAGGATTCGATCAACCTCGAGCAATTGGCGGTGCAAGAGTCTTATACTGTAGGTATCCATCTCGACGAAGCTTTGGCCAATCCCGGATCCACTCAGGATATTGAAATGATGGATGGGGATCGTCTCATTGTGCCACGTTTCAATCATACTGTCCGTATCAGCGGAAGTGTTAACTCCCCAAACACTGTGGCATATGCTGATGGTGAGAAATACAAATACTATATCCGTCAGGCTGGCGGTTTTGCAGAGCGTTCAAAAAAGAGTCATGCGTTTATCGTCTACCAGAATGGTACGATCGCTGTCGCCAAGAAAGGTAAGATTGAGCCTGGTTGTGAGATTGTCGTACCAACAAAAGCTCCACGTGACGCAAGTTCTCTCCAACAATGGCTGAGTGTTGCAACAACTGCTGCTTCACTTGGTACAATGGCTGCCTCAATAGCTAACCTCATCAAATAATTGAAATATGGATCAGATTCAGAACAACGAGCCTCAGCAGACTACCAGGACAGAGCGTCCGAGTTTTGCCAAGTTGTGGGCTGATGTCAAGAAATACAAGCGTCTGTATTACAAGGTGCTACCTGTTACGTTTATCGTAGCTGCCATCATCACGCTCAGCATGCCCAACTACTATAGCTGTACGGTTATGCTTGCTCCGGAACTTTCCGGCATGAAAAGTGGTGGATCGCTCTCTAGCCTTGCCAGCAGTTTTGGCATCAATTTAGGTGGTGCTTCGGCTGGAGCCGATGCCCTGATGCCTACACTCTATCCCGACTTGATGAACAGTGTCACTTTCCGTGCTTCTCTATTCCCAGTAAAAGTCTATCGTGAAGATGATAGTACTAAGACAGAGATAACCTATTATGACTACTTGAAGGATGGTCAGAAGGCACCCTGGTGGTCAGAGGGCAAGAAGGCTATTGGCGAGGCCATCAGATCACTATTTGGAAAAGAGGAACAGGAAGACGAGAAGGTGAACACCTTTAAATTGACAAAGGAGCAATCGGCCATTGTGAAGGCCATTGGTCAGAAGGTAGTCTGCGATGTCGACAAAAAGACAATGGTCATTACCATCAACGTCACAGACCAGGATCCTCTGATTGCAGCGACGATGGCTGACTCTGTCCAAATGCGCTTGCAGCGCTTCATCACAGACTATCGTACCCGTAAGGCCCGTATTGATCTTGAGTATAACCAGAAGATCTGTGCTGAGGCTAAGGAACGTTATGACAATGCCCGTAAAAAGTATGCAGCTTTCACTGACGCTAACCAAAAGATCTTTTTGGAGAGTGTACGCAGTCGCCAATCCGAGTTAGAGAACGAGCTTCAGCTCCAGCAGCGTGCCTACTCTCAGATTGCAGCACAACTGCAGTTGGCAGAAGCCAAGGTGCAGGAGGAAACCCCTGCTTTTACCACACTTCAGCCCGCTACGGTTCCCATCTTAAAAGATGGACCTAAGCGTTCACGCATTTGTCTGATATTCCTGTTCCTGGCATTCCTCGCTACTACGGCCTATGCTTTCCACAAAGAGGGAGATCTTATCCCACTCTTTACGGCAGACGACGATGAAGAGCCAGAGCCAAGAGCTAACAAATAAGTTGAATACCCTCTTCTGAGATAGTGATAAGCCGTCGGCGATACAAATCGCCGATGGCTTTTTTATAATCCTTCTTCGATACCTGAAAACGCTCGTAGATTTCCTCGGAAGGCGACTTGTCACCAAGCTCACACTTCCCGTCATGCTCATAAAGATATCGAAGTAAAACCTCTGCAAAATCCAATACTCGCTGACGACCATCATTCTTCTGATAGCGCTCCACCTTGGCAGTAGCCATCAACCGATGGGTTTTCTCGTCTTCCATGATATAGACATAATAGGTCTTGCCTATCTCCATCCGTTTTTTCTGTTCACGGAATGGGCAGAACAAGTCCTTCATCAATCCCCATTTGAGAAAAGCACCATACTCATTCGTCCAGGCACACTCCAGATAAGCGAACTCCCCCACCTTAGCGATGGGATGTTCCGTAGTGGCAATGGTACGTTCATCCTGATCAAGGTAGATAAACACTTCCAACTCGTCACCGATACGCATGTCGCGTGTGACATAACGATTAGGCAGCAGGATATTCCCTTCATCGCCACCGTCCAGATATAGACCGTAATCAGTACGGTTCTTTATCCTAAGGGTATTGTAGTCTCCAAGTTTCAACATTCTTCCGTGATTTGTAGGGTTTCGATGGATGGGGTTTCAATGGTTGGAATTTCAATAAGACCATCCAGCAGATGAATGGTTCTATCAGTAATAGCCGCAAGGGATTCATCATGAGTGACAATCGCAAAGGTCTGACCGAACTGGTCACGCAGATCGAAGAACAACCGATGCAACTCTTCTTTATTTTTGGTATCAAGCGAACCAGAAGGTTCATCAGCCAAGATCACTGCAGGGTTATTGACCAATGCCCTTGCTACAGCAATACGTTGTTTTTCTCCGCCCGACAGTTCGTTAGGCTTATGCGATGCACGGTCACTCAAGCCCATAAACTGAAGCAGTTCCTCAGCGCGAACCTTAGCTGCCTTCTGCGATTTTCCAGCGATATAGGCAGGAATCATAATATTCTCTATCGCAGTGAACTCCGGCAACAGCTGATGAAACTGGAACACAAAACCGAGATGGGTGTTTCTGAAATCAGAAAGCCGTTTCGACGACAAAGAAGTGACATCAATTCCATCTACACACACTGTACCTGTATCCGGACGATCAAGGGTTCCAATGATCTGTAGCAAGGTGGTCTTACCAGCGCCACTGGGCCCCACGATGCTGACCACCTCCCCCTTGTCAATATGGAGATCGATGCCCTTCAGCACTTGCAACGTCCCAAAACTCTTCGTTATATTCTTAATATCAATCATATCTCTTGTCTCAATCCTCTTTTCTTTTTCCTCTCATTTCCTCTAACTTCTTAAGTACAAAGTCATAGATACTCTTCTCCTCATGGTGTTGTGCTTCAGTGAAACTCATACGGTCTTCCTTCGTGTCACCGAACTGATCGGGGAAGATGATCATCAGATTCTTTCCCGAGAAATGCTTCTGCAACTCATCAGGCAGTCGCTCAAGGGCATTCTTGTAGGAGATAGTACCTTTACGGGCTGTAACCACAACAAAGAGATGGTCATCAGAGATGTCTGCAGCCAGTTGCGGCAGTTCATTCCAATGTTCCATCGATGTGTATTCTGCCCTGACATGTGGATGACGGTTGTTAATATACTCCCCGATTAACTCCAGAGACTCTTTGCGACCATGGAACTGAATGCGACAATCAAGTTGTCCTGCCAGACGACTGAGTCTCTCCAACCATCGATGGAATCCTGGTTCAAACTCTGCCCTCGATGGTACAGCCACCCTGATACGTCGAAGTGTCGACATGGGTTGTACGAATCGCGTCAGGATAATCTGTCGGTTAAGACCATTGTATAGGCTCTGGATAAACTCACCCCAGAATCGGGGATTAATATCCGTATGCACATGCATACCCATGATAACTTCCGAACAGGCAAACTCCCGGAAAGCATGCTTGATGCCGTTGGCAATGTTCGTAGCCAGACGTACCTGTGTCTGAACCTTTACCTCTGAGGCACTGGCCTGCTGTTGCAGTTTCTCCAGCAGACGGAGACCTTGTTCACGGGAGAGTGTGCTGTGCTGGTCGTCGTAGACCACATTGAGTGCCACCAATTCCCGGTTCAGTCGTTGGTCACGCATAAGCATCGCCAGATAGAGCAGCTGCGGGGCAATCTCTGGATATTTCACACAAAGCAGAATCTTCTCATCGTCTTCCTTAAGAGTCTCTGCATGCAGATGCGTCTTCTCCTGAATGATAATTTGCTTGGAAGCATGTTCCGTCATCAACGTACTGATCACACAGGTAAAGAGAATCATCATCACGACACCATTGAGCGTGATGTCATCAATCAGATACACCCCTGGCGCTACTTCCAGACGCATTCCCACCATCACCATAGCGATGGCTCCTGCAGCGTGGGCTGAGGTTAGACCAAACATCATGTTTCCATCGGCCTTCGACAGACGGAACAACAGACTGGAGATATAGGCGGCAGCGGCTTTTCCAAAGGTGCCGAAGAAAACGATCAGGAATACGATCCACACCATGTCGATACCAGAGAAGATGGTACGCACGTTGATAAGCATACCCACACCAATCAGGAAATAGGGAATGAACAGCGCATTACCAATAAACTCTATACGGTTCATCAAGGGCGACACGCGGGGGATATACCTACTCAGGATCAGTCCCGAGAAGAAAGCGCCGAAGATGCCTTCTATACCTATCAGCGATGTTAGGGCTGCACTGAGGAACATGATACCCAACACAAAGATATACTGCATCACAGCATCACTGTATCGGCGTAGGAAATAGCGTGTCAATTTCGGGATGAACAGAAGACTGCCCACACAGAAAGCTGCAAACTTCAGAACGAACAGGGGCCAGAAAAACCAGTTAACACCTTCGGTGAAGGCACCAGAGAGCGCTGCAAGCATGACCAAAGCCAAAAACAGCGAGATCATCGATGAGCCGACACTGAGTCCGACACTCGGATGACGCTGCAGACCATAACGCCCAATGATAGGATAGGCTATGAGCGTGTTCGACGCCATGATACAGCCCAAAAGGAACGAGGCAGCGGGAGAATAGTCCAGAATGGCAATCGCCATCACATACGTCAGAACCAGTGGTACGAAGCAGGTCAGCAGTCCGAAGGCCACAAACCGTCGGGTGTGTTTCTTCACACCCTCCATGTCCATCTCCAATCCGGCCAGGAACATGATATAGTAGAGTCCTACCCTACCAAAAAGTTCGAAAGAATTGTCGCGTTCCAGGATATTAAACCCATACTGTCCGACCATCACACCTGCCAACACCATCCCGATGATATGCGGAATACGCAGTTTACTCATCACGATTGGTGCAACGAGGATAATCAACAGCACTACAAAGAAAATCAGTGTAGGGTCTGTAATTGGCAAATAGGATGTCAATAATGTCATTCTGAGTGCAAAGGTACTCATTTTTGTTCATAAAGAGCACAAAAAAATAAATATTTCGTGTCCTTTGTGTCCTTCGTGAATATTTTTTATTAACTTTGCAGCCAAATTGTAACCATTTAAAGAAAATAAGGTAAGATGAAAGTAGCAATTGTTGGTGCAAGTGGTGCTGTGGGACAGGAGTTCCTGCGCATTCTTGACGAGAGGAATTTCCCGATGGATGAACTGGTGTTGTTTGGTTCTGAGCGCAGTGCAGGCAAGAAATACACCTTTAAGGGAAAAGAGATTGAGGTGAAGTTACTTCAACATAACGACGACTTCAAGGATGTGGACATTGCCTTTACCTCAGCAGGTGCAGGCACATCAAAGGAGTTTGCAGAGACCATTACGAAGTATGGTGCCGTGATGATCGACAACTCGAGTGCCTTCCGTATGGACGATGATGTGCCCCTCGTAGTGCCTGAGTGCAACGCAGAGGACGCTTTGAACCGTCCTCGTGGCATCATCGCCAACCCGAACTGTACGACGATCATGATGGTGGTCGTACTCCAGCCTTTGGAGAACATCTCTCACATCAAGCGCATCCACGTGGCTTCTTATCAGAGTGCCTCTGGTGCTGGTGCTGCTGCAATGGCAGAACTCCAGCAGCAGTACAAGGAGATGGTGGAGGAAGGCGAGGTGAAGACCGTCAAGAAGTTCGCCCACCAGTTGGCTTACAATGTGATTCCCCAAATCGACGTGTTCCAGCCCAATGGCTACACGAAAGAAGAGATGAAGATGTACAACGAGACGCGCAAGATCATGCATACCGATGCCAAGTGCTCGGCTATGTGTGTACGTGTCAGCTCTCTTCGTTCCCACTCTGAGTCTGTGTGGATCGAGACAGAGAAGCCCATCAGCGTCGAAGAGGCACAGAAGGCTATTGCCGCTGCCCCTGGCTGTACGCTGAAAGACGATCCTGCTACCCTGACCTATCCCATGCCGCTGGAGACGGCCGGCAAAGACGATGTCTACGTTGGCCGTATCCGCAAGGATCTCACCGACGATTGCGGTCTGACCTTCTGGCTCTCAGGTGATCAGATCCGTAAGGGTGCAGCCCTGAATGCTGTGCAGATTGCAGAGTACCTCGTTAAGGTTGGTAACGTTAGATAATTGATAGTTGGTGGAGGGTTGAAGGTTAAAGGTGGAGGGAGAAATGATTAAGAGGTTCAATACCGCATCAGTCTCTATGCTTGATAGATTTCTTTCTGTCTATAGAAGTATTCTCCCTCCACCCTCCACCCTCCACCTTCCACGAATATTCCTCTTTCCTCTTTCCACTTTCCTCTTTACTTTCCTCCTAACATCCTGCGGTGGAGGCGATGATGATGGCCGACGGCTGGGAGAAATCATCGTTGGTACTTGGCAACGAGGCTGGGGAGAGGGTGATGTCATCATCGAAGGTGAAACGGATCTGACACCCGAGAACTTCACCTACGATCAGTTCGTATTCAACGATGATGGCAGCTATAACGGTATGGTGCGCAAAGGTACCTTTGTTGCCTACGATACTAATGGCAACGTTATCATCGACGGAAGCTACCAGTGTGACAATCACAACATGAGGCTGGAGCCCAATGGCGAAGCAAAGATGTTGGCACAAGTGGTATTCTTCACCGACACAACCCTCCAACTGAAATACACGTTTGAAGAATACAACATTAGCGTCACCTTCATCATCCGCAAGATTCTATGAGGAAAGAGGAAGGTGGAAAGAGGAAGGAGACTACTCTTCCTCCTCTACTTCGTCAGCATGAAAAACATAATTGATCGTTACTTGGCTGTAAGCTGAGAAATACCCCAGACAACCTCCCGTAAAGTTTGCGACGGGATTGGTATTAGTGTTGTCCATGATCTGCATGGAATACAGATAGTCGTAGGCTCGTCTGTCGATAGCACGGAGCTCTATGCGCAACTTATCCCCCTCGACCAGCATATCCTTATCGTCGCTATCTTCTCTGGCAATAGAAAAGAGCTGTTGCAGTTCCTGGTTCGGATTCTGATCGTCACGCTTCACAGCCCAACGGTATCCGAGATTATTGCGATAGATGTGTGCAAAGTACCAGTTGTCCTCGTTGGGGATATCCTGAAACAGCAACTCTCCCATAAGGAATCGCTGATTCATAATTTTCTTCCAAAGGAAGTGGAATCGGTTGATCTTCGGCATGCGCTGCATGGTAGAGGTAGACATGAAATGATGACCATCCACATCCACATCGATCTGATACGTCACACCCTCCTTACCTTTGGCCTTAGCCCTGTATATACCGTTTTTACTATGGATCAGTTTAGTTTCTGTACCATCATCGCCAGTTATGACTACGTTGGCATCGGTTATATCACTCGTGGTCGTATTATCGTCCATATCCTGCGTCCGACTGACGCGAACCGTCATCCCTTCAGTGGAAACGGAGGCCTCCACCACATAGATCGGCTCCACACTGCGATAGTCGATGTCAATCTCTTTCTCACACCCTACTAACCCTAATATACCTAATATCCCTAATATCCCTATCCTCTTCATCTCTCAAAATTGAATATTAAACGACACCGAAGGCACGATACCAAACAGCGAGAACTGCTTCGCCTTCGTGCGAGCCCCATCGGCACTATCCTCGAAATTAATCAGATAGGGGTTGTACCTATTATATATATTATAGATGCCAAACACCCATTCCTTCTCCACTTTCCTCTTTCCACTTTCCACATTCCTCTTTCCTCCAACCTTATACACCGCACTCACGTCCAGTAGGTGCTAGTCTGGCGCACGATAGCCATTACGCTCGGAATAATAGTAGATCCAATTGTCGATCACCTGATACTTACCGCTGGGAGCCGTGAAAGCCTGACCACTATTGAACACCCAGGCTGCATTGAAGGTCCAACGGTTGTTCAATCGGTACATACCCACGATGTTGATATCATGCCGACGGTCGTTATTGGCGTCATACCATTGCCCGCCGTTGATACCGTCGATACGGGTCTTCGACCAGGAGAGGGTATAACCAATCCATCCCGTCAGCCTTCCGCTGTTCTTACGGGCACAGAGTTCTACACCGTAGCTCTTGCCATCGCCAGCCAGCACCAGACGCTCTATCTCTATCTCACTGCTGAACGACTTTCCGTCGCGATAGTCAAGCACATTCTGAATCTTCCTGTAATAGCCCTCAATGCTGAAGTCATAGTCCTGCTCAGGCGTCATCATATAGAATCCCCCACTCCACTGGTCTGCTATCTCAGGCTCCACGATATTACTGCTCATCGTATAGCGGTCGAAGGGGGTCGATGTGCTCTGGTTCCTGAGGGCATGCAGATTCTGCGAAGTCCGTGCGTAACCCAGTTTGACGCTGGTCTGCGACGTAGGCTGCCAACTGATGCTGGCACGAGGTTCCAGCGTGACGTGGGTCTTCACGATCTGATTATCACCGTAGTTGTAATACCAGCCGATCTCTCCGTTGTCCTCGATGTCGTAATAGAGCGAGCCGCCAAGGGGTGAGAAAGCGTTCAGTCTCAGTCCGAGCGAAGCCTGCAGATCCGGGCGCAGATTGAATGTTCCGTTCACCCAACCTGTATTCTCCCAGGCACGACGCTGCTCCTTGTTGTATTTGTTCAGCACCTGCCACTCGGCCGACTTCACGTTATAGAGCGAAGTCTGCAAACCGGCCTTCAACTGATGTGGACCCATGACGATGTGGAAGTCCTGCCTGAGACTCATCTGCCGGATATGTCCCTTATACCAGAGGTTCATCCGCAGGAAGTCTACCCCGTTGTCTGTCAGATAACTGCTGTAATAGGCGGTCGTCTGAGCGTAGGAGTCGCCCTTGAAGTGGTGCACCCATTTCAGATTGGCCGTCATATTGCTCCACCGGATATCCGTCATCTTCTCCACCGCCGTACGGTCGTGACTGGTGAAGAAGGTCAGATACACCTGGTTCCTGCTGTCGAGCGTCCAGTCGAGCTTCGCGTTGACATCATAGAAGTAGAGCGTATTGTCCCTGAAGTCTTTCGAGGCTTTCAGAAAGAGGTCCATATACGTTCTTCGGGCTGTCACCAGCAACGAGGCTTTGTCCTTGAAGATAGGTCCCTCAAGCGTACCTTTGGCAGAGAGCAGACCGACGGTAGCGCCCCCGTGCCAGTTGTGTTTGTTGCCGGTCTTACCCGTGATGTCGAGTACTGCCGAAGAAGCTCCGCCATACTGTGCTGGCAACAGGCCCTTGTAAAGGGTGGCAGAAGCTAGCGCATCTTCATTGAAAGCAGAGAAGAGTCCGGCCAGATGGCCTGAGTTGTAGACGGGCGCCAGGTCGAACAGCACCTGATTCTGTGCCGAAGTACCACCTCTCACCTGGAAACTGCTCGAGGCATCACTCTCAGCCTTCACGCCAGGCAGCAGCTGGATGGAGCGCATAATGTCCGCCTCACCAAACAACTGCGGAGCCGATGTCAGATCCTCCAACTGCAACACCTCAGCACCCGTCTGCACGTTCTGGATACGCTGACGGGCTGAGTTAGAGGTGACGACCACCTCGTCCAGCCGTTCTGTCCGGATGGTGTCGTTATCCGCTACGGGCAACGCTAAGAGGGCTGTGGCAAGAAGGCTTCCTACTGTCACTACGGATTATTTCTTCTGATAAAGCACCGAGAGCGTGGGCTTATACGTGTTTTCCAACGTGACGGTGATAAAGCCGCCCTTCGTCTCGAACTTGGCAATCTTATGATCGTCCTTCAGCATCGGACAGTTAGGCCAGGCACCGAGCGACTTCTCGAAATCATCGCGCAGCTGCTGCCACATGTGGCGCGTACTGTCGTTGGTCGAGATCTGATAGTTCTCCTGAAGAGCCGTCAGACGACCGTCTGTCTGAGCTATCACCAGTCGGTAGTTAAGAGCAGGATTGCCCATGACCACCATCGCGCCCGTCGTGTCCGACTTCGCTGAGTCAACAGCAAACCCGCGTGCTGCCATCGAGTCGCAGAACGTCTGGAAAGGCAGATCCATCGACAGTCCGCGATAGTCCAGAGAATCAGGCTGGTCATTGCCGCAGGCTACCAGCATCAGAAAGGCCACCAGGGCCACCATTGTCTTTTTCATATATGATCGTTTGTTTGATTGATTAATCGCTTAGAATGCCGTCAGCGTGTAGAGATAGACCACCGCAGCGGGAACGGCCATCAGCGTAGAGTCGAAGCGGTCGAGCATACCACCGTGTCCGGGCAGGATATGACCGGAGTCCTTGATGCCGAGGGTACGCTTAAAGAGACTCTCTACCAGATCGCCCCAGGTGCCGAAGACCACGATGACCAGTCCTATGCCTGCCCACTCGACGACACTCAGCCCCAGCGCGTTCTGCTCATACTGCTCCAGCAGATACCACACCAGCACGGCGACGATAATTACCAGGATACCTCCACCGATGCTACCCTCCCACGACTTACCCGGGGAGATGCGGGGGAAGAGCTTATGCTTGCCCAACAGCGAGCCACAGATATAGGCGCCTGCATCGTTGATCCAGAGGAACACGAACACCGATAGAGGAACGGACCACACGAAGTGGATGCCTGAAGCGTCTGACTGGAACGCCAGCACGTTCAACAGCGAGAACGGCAGTGCGATGTAGAGCTGGCTCATCATCGTGTAGGCCCAGTCGTGAACGGGGTCTTCCTGTTTCAGATAGAGCTCCGACACCATCAGGTAGATCAGCGTAACCAGATAAGGGATGAAGACGGCTGCTGGGGTCATACCGCTATTATAGCCGGCCATCGCCAGGAAGAGGTAGGTGCCTGCCACCGTTGTGATCAACGGGTTGACGGCCACACCCTCACGCTCGTTCACCAGTCCTGCAAACTCCCAGATGGTCATACCTGTCACCAGTGCGAACAGGAATATCATCGCCTCTAGTCTCAAAAAGCAACTCACAATCGCGGCCACGAAAAACACCGCTGTTATCGTACGTACTATGAAATTCTTCATATCTATTCTCCTTCCTCTTTCCTCTTTCCACTTTCCTCTAAATCAGCTTGCTCAGCAAGCTCCTTAGCTCTCTCCTCGGCCATGCGCTCGGCATCGACACGCATCTGAGCCTCGAGCAGCTCCTCAGCACGACTCGTCCAAGGACGCTTGCCGAAGATCTTCTCCACATCCTCAGCGAAGATCACCTCACGGTCAATCAACAACTGCGCCAGCTGGGCATGACCCTCCTTATGCTCGGTCAGGATCTTCTTCGCACGCTCATACTGCTCGTTGATCATCCGCAGCACCTCGTCGTCCATGATCTTAGCGGTCGTCTCGGAATAAGGCTTCTGGAACTGATACTCGGCATTATTATAGTAGCAGATGTTAGGCAGCTTGTCGCTCATACCGGCAAAGGCTATCATACCGTAGGCCTGCTTCGTGGTACGCTCCAGGTCGTTCATCGCACCCGTAGAGATATGACCCACGAACAGCTCCTCAGCCGCACGGCCACCGAGCAACGAGCACATCTCATCGAGCATCGCCTCCTTCGTCTGCAGCACACGCTCCTCAGGCAGATACCAGGCAGCACCCAAGGCCTGACCACGCGGCACGATCGACACCTTCACCAACGGGTTGGCAAACTCCGTGAACCACGAGATCGTGGCATGACCAGCCTCATGGATGGCGATAGAACGCTTCTCCTGCTCGGTCATCACCTTCGTCTTTTTCTCCAGACCACCGATGATGCGATCTACGGCATCGAGGAAGTCCTGCTTCTTCACCGTCTGCGAGTTATGACGGGCAGCAATCAGGGCCGCCTCGTTACAGACGTTGGCGATATCGGCACCCGAGAAACCAGGCGTCTGACGAGCCAGGAAGTCGATATCCACACTGTCGTCCGTCTTCACGGGCTTCAGGTGCACCTTAAACACCTCCTTGCGCTCATTCAGGTCGGGCAGGTCTACGTGAATCTGACGGTCGAATCGTCCTGCACGCAGCAGTGCCGAGTCGAGCATATCGGCACGGTTCGTGGCTGCAAGGATGATCACACCGCTGTTAGTTCCAAAGCCGTCCATCTCCGTCAGCAAGGCATTCAGCGTGTTCTCACGCTCGTCGTTACCACCCATCGCGGGATTCTTCGAACGGGCACGACCCACAGCGTCGATCTCATCAATAAAGATGATACAGGGCGACTTCGTCTTCGCCTGCTGGAACAAGTCTCTCACACGCGAGGCACCCACACCGACGAACATCTCCACGAAGTCGGAACCCGACATCGAGAAGAACGGCACACCAGCCTCTCCGGCCACAGCCTTCGCCAACAGCGTCTTACCCGTTCCCGGAGGACCTACCAGCAGCGCACCCTTGGGAATCTTACCACCCAGTTCGGTATATTTCTGCGGATTCTTCAGGAAGTCCACAATCTCCTGAATCTCCTGCTTGGCACCAGCCTGACCAGCCACATCCTTGAACGTGATGCCCAGGTCGCCACCCTTCTCATACATCTTAGCCTTCGACTTGCCGACGCTGAACACATTGCCCCCCATGCCGGCGCCTCCACCGCCCATACGGCGCATGAAGAAAATCCACAGCACGATGATGAAGAGAATCGGGAACATGTTATAGAAGATCATGTTCAGGAAGTCGTTCTCCTTACGGTTCTCATACGTATAGTCGCCCGTAAAAGTCTTCGCCTCCTTAGCCTGGTTGATAAACTCCTCCACCTGGTCTATCGAGCCGAACTCCACCTCCACGAACGGATCCTTACCCGTCTGCTGGGCACTCTGGTGAAACACGTCGCGGATATGCTCGGGCTTCACGTACATCTTCAGGTTACCCTGCGTCTTGTTGATCACAATCTTCGAGGCATAGCCGTGTTCGATCATCGACTTGAAGTCCGAATACGTCGCCGTCCTGCTCACACTACTGTTCTGTGGTCCGCCACTTGAGAAATACAAGAGTCCCAGCGCCAGGATGGCGATGGCATAGATCCAGTTCATATTGAACTTGGGCATATTCATCTTCGGCCCGTTTGTATTATTTTGTTTATTATCCATTCAATCTGTTTTTTTACCTTTTTACTTTTTTACCTTTTTACCTTTAATCAACCTCCTCGATTCTCGTGAGCTCAGCATCCTCCCACAAGTGTTCCAGGTCGTAATACGCCCTCACGTCGGGCAGGAAGATGTGCACCAGCGCGTCGCCATAGTCCATCGCCACCCACTGGGCGTTCTCCAGACCCACCACATGCATCGGTTTCTCCTTCAGCCGTTCGCGGCACATGTCGCCAACCGACTCGCAGATAGCCTCCACCTGAGTGGGAGAGCCACCTTCGCAGATGATGAAATAGCTGCTGATCGTACCGCCGATCTTCCTCAGGTCAGCCACCACGATGCCGCTGCCCTTCTTTTCCTGTATCGCTTCTATAATCGTCTTTACCAGTTCGTTCATATATTAATAATGTATTATAGCGTGCAAAGGTACTGTAATTCGGGCGAAATGCAAAATAATTTAGGAAAAATTGGGTATTTTGATAAAAAAATCCCCAAAAAGTTTTGGCGATTCAAGAAAAAGCACTACCTTTGCACCCGCTTAACGGAACAAGAGTGTTCTGAACGGCATTTGA
>JAEEGG010011011.1_pt1 | contig 19844 bp, 18 predicted proteins | sample 9134161 | NCBI WGS metagenome assembly JAEEGG01 (sample SAMN16246543, study PRJNA631951) | gut metagenome | biome: gut microbiome; feature: rumen; material: CR-attached | host: Bos | place: Iran: Karaj | collected 2018-10 | reverse complement strand
GTGCGTGGGCTTCTCTTTGGGGGAAACTGAAAAGCGGGATTGGCTGGCTGAGTTTGTATCAAGCCTCATGTGGAGCCAGATGATAGCTCCACATGAGGTTCTTTTTATGCCAATCTTTCCTAAAAGTAAATATCGAGCTGTGCCCTATACGAGACCAATCCTGGCGTCTACCAGTCCACTTCTTTGTAATGTCTTCAGTCGCAAGATATAGAAGCTTCAGGAGGCTATCATCGGTAGGGAATACAGTCCTTGATTTTGTAACCTTGCGAAGCTGCCTATTAAATCCCTCAACGGTATTGGTGGTATAGACAAGGCGCCTTACCTCTTCGGGATACTTGAAGTAGGTTGCAAGTGTAGCCCATCTTTCTGACCAAGATTTGTAGATCTTAGGATACTTTGAATTCCATTTTTCGCCAAAGTCCTCAAGGTTCTGAAGTGCAATCTCTTCAGTAGGAGCCTGATAAACAAGATTAAGGTCAGCCATAAGAGCCTTTATATCCTTGTATGATACATACTTGGTAGAATTGCGAATCTGATGGATTATACACTGCTGTATCTCTGTTTCAGGAAATACAGCTTCTATTGCTTGCGGAAAACCTGTAAGTCCATCTACACAGGCAATAAATATATCCCTAACTCCACGATTCTTAAGTCCATTCATAATAGAAAGCCAGAACTTGGCACTTTCATTTTCGCCAACATACATACCAAGAACATCCTTATGCCCTTCCAAATCAATACCGAGAGCTATATATACAGCTTTCTTAATAATTCTACCTTCTGAACGAACATGAAAATGTATAGCGTCCATGTAAACAACTGCATATATTTCTTCAAGAGGGCGTTCTTGCCATTCTTTGATAATTGGCATGATTTTATCTGTTAGACGGCTAATAGAACTATCAGATATCTCTACACCATATGTGTCCTTCATATGTGCTTCAATCTCTGCTGTAGTCATACCTTTTCCATACATAGATAAAATCTTAGCTTCAAGGTCATTGGATAGAACTGTAGAATACTTTGGAAGTATCTGAGGTTCAAATTCACCCTGACGGTCTCTTGGTACATCAATCTCGGTATCTCCATAGCTGGTGTGAACAGTTTTCTTAGAATATCCATTCCTGCTGTTTCCAGTATTCTTACCTTCATAATCATACTTTGAATAGCCAAGATGCTCATCCATTTCCCCATCAAGTGCACCCTCAAGAACAAGAGATATCATGTCCTTCATGATAGAATTTACATCATCACTATTCTTGATGGTGACGTCATTTTCTCTAAGGAACTGACCAAATGCACTTCTAAGTGCTGCCTTCTGGTTGCTTTCGTTTTTTCGTGACATAAAAAATCCTCCTAACTGAGTAATTTTATCTTACGTCAGTTAAGAGGTTTACACAAACTTTGGGATAGTCTCGAAGCAGTGCACCCCTGATACTTTCCAGGTTCTCTACGACCTCCTGATGCATGGATGCCAGTTCCTCGTTCACACGGATGGTCCGATTCTTCGATGTCTTTTTGCACTTTTCTACGTGAGGACAGCCCGTACAGTCCTCGCACTCATCCATCTCTTCTTGCCGTCCATATTTATTCCCGTATATCGCTTTCCGGTATTTCAGGTGAAACGCTTTCACGTTCGGGCATCTCATCTTCTGTGATCCCGCCTCATCAGCGGCCGGTCATCATACGCCGGACGCTCTTTCTCCCGTTTTCCTGAGCTTTCGGTATTCTCCGGGTGTCATCTGATGTGTCTTTTTGAAATAGTTGATGAAATTTGCCTCATTCGAGAATCCGACGACCTGCGCAATCCGGTAGGACGGCAGATTGGACGACTGAAGAAGGATCTCGGCCTGAAGGCACCGCAGGTGCAGGATATATTCCTTCGGGGAGTACCCGAAGTGGCGCCTGTATTCCCGGCAGAGATGATACTTCGTGATTCCGGCAAGGCCCGCCAAGAAATCGAGGGAGAGCTCCTCCGAAAAATGCTTCTCGATATAGAGGCGAAGATATTTGAGATTTTCGGGGGTGCGGTTCTGCTCCTCGAACTCCGACTCTTGCACTTTCGAGATCAGCAGAAGCAGCTTCTGCAGTTCGATTGCACTTTCAAATGGTTCGAGACGATCAGTGGATCTCAGCAGCGTCTCGAGCTGATTCTGAATCGCCTGAAAACACGCCGGATGGCTGACGATGTGCCCGTCGCCGAACAGCATCGGAATCAGGTAATTGCTATTTCCCCCGCAGAAATGGAGATCGCCGTGATTCCAGATGTGTCCCTCGGTTTGATACTCGTGCAGCTCCCTGCAGTCGATGATCGCGATGTCTCCCTTTTCGAGCAGATACGTTCTGCCCCGGTAGTTCAGTCTTCCCGTTCCCTCGTAGGTAAAGAGCAATAAAAAGGAGTAAAATTCCTTTCGCTTGGTGTAATACCGGCAGCCGGATTCCGCATAGTTAAAGCTCTGAAGATAGAGAAACTGATCGCGCGTCGCTTCGGGGATGGGGGGTGGAAGCAGAACACAGTTTTTTCTGCTATCAATCGTATATTCCACCACTCCAAGGTCCATGATCTGATTGTTTTTAAGGAGATCCTGGTACCCCGGATCCTTCTCCATCTCCTCATATGAAAGCGTTCCGCTGTAATTTTTAAATCGGATCTTTTCGAACATAGCGCCTCCCAATACAGCAATTTTTAATAGTATATCAGCAAGAATCCCCCTGATACAAGAGATTTTCATCACTTATACTCATCTCATCAAAGCGAAGGAGGAATTCATATGTTACGAATCTACGATATTCAGACCTCTCACATGGAAAAGCCCATGGGAATCGACGGAACTCCCTGCTTCTCCTGGAAGATAGACTCCGACCGGGGAAATACGATGCAGGCAACCTACCGCATCCGGGTGCTCGATGACCACCAGAGCGAAGTCTGGGATACCGGCATCTGCTCCGGGGAGCGGAATCATTATCATCTGTATCAGGGCGGAGCGCTCGCCTCGCATACAATCTATACGGTGATCATCACTGTCACGGATTCGAACGGAGAATCCGCGGAGGATTGCTCCACCTTCGAGACCGGTTTTATGGGACAGGCCTGGAAAGCCGCCTGGGTTGCGACTCCGTTCCGCTCAAAAAAGAGAAAGCCCGGCTTTGGAAATCAGCAGCCCGCCGTCGTCTTCCGCAAGCTGTGCACGCTGAAGGAGAAGCCGGTGAAGGCGCGCCTGTACGCGACCGCCCACGGCGTTTACGAAGCATACATCAATCAGATGAGACCGGACGGCAGAGTCTTCGCCCCGGAGCATACGGTTTATGAGAAGATGCTCTTCTACCAGACCTACGACGTGACGGAGCTTCTGTGCGCGGGCGAGAATACCCTTGAGATGCACGTGGGCGACGGCTGGTATTTGTGTACCGCAACGCTCCCGAACATGAAAAAGAACGATTATCGCCACGCGGCGCTCTTCCAGCTCGAGGTGACCTACCCGGACGGCACGAAGGAAATCCTCGGCTCCGATTCCACGGTCACCACCGCACAGAGCCCGGTGAGAAGCTCCGACCTGTTCGCGGGAGAGCTGTATGATGCGAGAATCGAGGAGAGTAAAGACGCATGGACCTGGATTCCTGCAAAATCGGCCGCCTACGGCTATTCCAATCTGACCGGACAGATTGGAAATCCGGTCATGGTCAAGGAGGTCCTGAGTCCCGTAGCTGTATTTAAATCTCCGAAGGGCGAGCAGATCGTGGATTTCGGACAGAACTTTGCAGGACGCGTCCGGATCACTGTGGACGTTCCCGAGGGACAGGAGATCACCCTCGAGCACTGCGAGGTCCTCGATAAAAACGGCAATTACTACAACAACATCCTCAGCGCAGGCGGCGTCGGAAAGGGTGTCGATCAGAAGGATGTCTTTATCGCAGGCGCAAATGGTGTCGAGTATGAGCCTCATTTTACCTATCACGGCTTCCGGTATGTGAAGATCACGGGAATGAAGGCGACGAAGGAAAACGTGAAGGGCATCGTTCTCTCCACCGCAAAGCGGGATCTCGGAAGCTTTGAGACCTCGGATGCGCGGCTGAACCGTCTGTACCGGAATATCCGCTGGTCGCAGACCTCCAACATGCTGTCGATCCCTACCGACTGCCCGCAGAGAGAAAAAGCCGGCTGGACCGGAGATATGCTGGTCTACAGCAAGACCGCGATGCTGAACGAGGACTGCACCGCATTCTTTGACCGCTGGCTGAAGAATATGACCTGCGATCAGGACAAGTACGGCATCATCCCCATGGTGACCCCGAATGTCGGAGCCTACCCGATGACGGGAAAGATCATCCACCTCAGCAGTGGTGTGAAGGGACAGGGAACCTCCTCCGGCTGGGGCGACGCTGCCGTGGCCGTTCCGTATTCCATGTACGAGGTGACCGGCGACACGGAGGTCCTTCGCGTTCAGTACGATACGATGAAACGCTGGGTCGACTACGTCATCACCCGCTGCAAGGAGGGAACTCCTAAGCGATGCACCAGAGACAAAGAATATGAGCAGTATCTCTGGGATACCGGATATCACTACGGCGAGTGGCTGATTCCGAGTCAGAATAAAAACGGCATGGATATGAAGAATCTGAAGAAGATTATGGCCTCAAGCAGCTGCTACACCGCTCCGATCTTCGGCTGGTACAGTGTAAGTACATTCGGAAAGATCGCATCCATTCTGGCGGAGGAGACCGGCGATGCACAGTGCAGGAAAGATGCGGAACACTATTCTGCGATTGCGGATAAGATGAAGGAGGCGTTCAGCCGCTGTATCATCAGCCCGGAGGGTGAGATGCCGTCCGAACTGATGGGTGCGTACGCGCTGCCGATCTATTTTGATCTGGTTCCCGCAGAGCACAGAGCGCGCTTTGCCGAAAACCTGGCATCATCGATTGAGAAGAACGGAATGACCATGGACACCGGATTCTTAGGAACTCCGTACCTGCTGGATGCGCTCGTTAAGATCGGCCGCCGCGATCTGGCGCTGGAGCTCCTCTGGCAGAATAAAACTCCTTCCTGGCTCTGCGAGGTCGATATGGGCGGTACCACCATCTGGGAGAACTGCTTCGGCTATGACGCGGACGGAAATCCGGGATCGCTCAGCTTCAACCACTATGCGTTCGGCTGTGTCGCTGACTGGATCTACCGGAATATCGCAGGCCTTTCCACCGATACGCCCGGCTTCAGCCATCTGATCGTCCGCCCGCTGCCTGATCCTCATCTCACCTTCTGCAGGAGAACCTTCTGCACGGAGCAGGGTACCGTCGCAGTCGAGTGGAGAACGGAGGGCGAGACCTTCACCCTCGATGTCACCGTTCCCTGTAATTCGACCGCGGATATTATTCTTCCGAACGGACAGACAGAGCAGGTCGGAAGCGGAAGCTACCACTATGAGACAAACTTCAGGAGTGATGCTCTCTCCTGATTCATATTCTCGTCTGAGAAAAACTTCAGGGGAGTGTGAAAAACGAGAAATAGGCAGGTAGTCCCCAAATGTCACCCAAGTGTCACCCAAATGACACCCAAATGGTAGTTTCCATGCGATTTTGGGCATGATATTATTATAATGAGCCAAGGAATGAACGAGAGAACAAAATCGATTCATTCTTTGGTTTTTCTTTTGCAAAAGAATAACTGTTGTGAAGCGCTGCTTCCGGTATTCCTGCCGGGGTGGCGCTTTTATTATGTCAAAAAAACAAAGAAGAAAGGGAAATGTATGGATTTTGAACAATTCAAAGAGGAACTTGCTTCCAGCGTGAAGGAGATCATGTATTCCAAGTATGGAATGGAGGTTGAGGTCGAGGCCAGAACAATGGAGAAGATGAATTCCTCCTATGAGGCACTTACTGTTAAGCCTGAGGACAGCATCATCGGTGTTAACCTCAATGCCACAGCACTTTACCAGCAGTACGAAAAGGGAATCGATATTGATGCCATTACTTCCAAGGCTGCTGAGCTTGCAGAGAGTGCACTTAACAGCAGACCTGATTTTGACATCGACTCTTTCAAGGATTATAGCAAGATGAAGGAAACACTGACGATGGAAGTTGTTTCTGCAGAGAGAAATGCTGCACTTCTTGAGACTGTGCCTCACAGGATTATGGAGGATATGGCAGTTGTTTACCGATTTGAGGTGAACACAACTACTACGGAAAGAGGTTCGATCCTGGTAACAAACCAGATGCTGGACCAGTACGGAATCACAGCTGAGCAGCTTCATGCTGACGCGTTGATTCATGCTCCTGAGGTTAAGCCTATTGTGATCGAGGGAATGGCACAGGTCCTTGCTAAGCAGATGGGAGTTGAGGATCTTGAAATGCTTGGCCTTAATATTCCACCTGAGCAGGAGCAGATCTTTGTTGCTTCTGTAGAGGGAAATGTCCACGGGGCAGGAGTAATTGCTTATCAGGACTTCATGGAGAAGGCTTCTGAGAGAGTTGGAGGCGAGTCGTTCTTCATTTTACCCAGCAGCATCCATGAAATTCTGATTGTACCTGACAATGGGCTGATGGATCTTCAGCACCTTGAGAGCATGGTCAGAGAGGTAAATGCAACTACCGTGGATCCTGCTGACAAGCTTACTGACAACGTTTATCACTACGATGCCAAGGACAAGGTGTTTGAACTTGGAGAGAAATTCGTAGAGCGTCAGAACTCGAAGGAATCCAAGGGTATTGAGACAGGTGAAAAGAAATCTCTCTCCGCCGAGATCAAGGCAAAGAAAGAGCAGATTGCCAATGCTCCTAAGAAGGAAGCACCTGCGCTGGAGCCAAAGGCAAAGGAAGGAAAAGTGAAGTGACATGATTTTTTCTAAGGACAAGCCAAAGAACTGCCGCGGATGTGCCTATAAAGACATATGTAACGGCATAAAAAGAGAATGTGTTTACCGACAAAAGTTCCTTGAAGCCTGCCTGGGTAGCGATTATCCATGCCATGGCTGCCCTTATGGCAGAGATCACAGGATATGTTTTCCCTGTTACAAGAATCTTCTGGGACAGACCGGAATAAAAGAATGGAAGGAGAAGCATCCGAAGATATGCCTTTGGTAAGCTTTGGCTGTCCTTTGAAATCAGGAGGAAAGGAGGTGAGCATATGCAGAAGGTAATTGAATGTCGTGGCCAGAGCTTTTGTGTTGGTGAAAAGGACATGAGCTGTAATCTGGACATGGCTGTCTTTATAGACAAAAATCGCTATGTATGGGGGCTTGGGGAAGATCTGGCAATTGCAATGGTTGAGTCTTATGAGGGAAATATTGAGACCATAATGGTTCCTGGTACTGACTTCATCATGATATTCGACGAGGCTAATACAGTGGTTCTTGCGGGTCATAAGTATCTCTTTTACGACTGCCTTATTATGAAGTCCACAGAAAAAGGCCTTAAGGCAATTCCTGCAGATGAGATTGATGCAGCCAGAAATGCATTTAAGAAGCAGACAGGCCGCTACCAGGTTGGACCTTTTGAGTTCCTGGCTTATAGAATCTCATGAAAGGAGGCTAATACTTGGTTAATGAACAATTAACACAGGAAGCAATAAGATTCTGTTACCGAGGATCTAAAGAAGTCATTCATCTTTCAGAGAAATCCATGGTATATATCATGAAGCTATACAATGCGACGATAAAGCCTGCAAAGGATCGTATTTTCAAAGATCCCCAGGACTGCCATGGTAAAATGTCTGTTAAAAAGCTTATTCGCAAGGATGAAGGCGCTACCTGTGTGGACATTTCCAAGACGGAACTCAGGGATTTTCAGAAGGTTGCCAAAAGATATGGAGTAGATTTTGCGGTTGTTAATCACAAGAACAGTGATCCGCAGACCTACTCCATTTTCTTTAAGGCCAGAGATCAGGATGCAATTACTGATGTTATCAGGTATTACACGGAAAAGAAGCTCATGAAGGAGCAGAAACCATCTCTAAAGGAAAAGATTGATCACTATAAGCAAAAGATTGCCGATGGTCCAAAGAAAGTGCTGAACAAGGTAAAGGAGAGAACGAGATGATTACTTATGAAACCATTCTCCACAATCCAAGAGCCATGATCGGAATAATTGGACTTGCAATCATGCTGCTGGTTCTTTTCATCTGGGATAGGAAAGAGAATAGAAAGAACTATAAACATCGAGTGGAATTCGGTTCAGCCCGGTGGGGCAATAAGAAAGACATAGAGCCGTACATTGACCCGGTGTTTGAGAATAACGTTATCCTGTCCGAGACAGAAATGCTTACCATGAACAACAGACCTGCTAATCCTAAATATGCCCGGAATAAAAATGTCCTGGTAATAGGCGGTTCCGGTTCAGGTAAGACTCGCTTTTTTGTGAAGCCAAATCTTTTGCAGATGCATTCCAGCTATGTGGTTACAGATCCTAAGGGACAGCTTCTTCCAGAGACAGGTATGGCTCTGCTCAAAAATGGTTACAAGATAAAGGTGTTTAACACCATAAACTTTGCCAAGAGCCAGCACTACAACCCCTTTCACTACATACATTCAGAGAAAGACATTCTGAAGATAGTGAACGTGCTCATGTTGAACACAAAGGGCGAAGGGAAGAGCAATGACCCATTTTGGGATAAAGCGGAATCCATGCTATACGCAGCTCTCATAGGATATATCCACTATGAAGCGCCTGAGCATGAGCAGAACTTCAAGATGCTTCTTGAGATGATCAATTCCATGGAAGTAAGGGAGGACGACGAGGGCTTTAAGAACGCCATCGACCTTATCTTTGAGGATCTGGAAAAAGAGAAGCCGGATCACTTTGCAGTAAGGCAGTACAAGAAATTCAAACTGGCAGCCGGCAAGACAGCCAAGTCAATTCTTGTATCAGCCGGTGCGAGACTTGCGCCTTTTGATATTGCAGAGCTCAGAGAGCTTACAGCCTATGATGATCTTGAGCTTGATACTCTTGGGGATGAAAAGACAGCTCTTTTCCTGATTATGTCAGATACGGATAGTACATTTTCATTCCTTATCAGCATGATTTACACTCAGCTTTTTAATCTTTTGTGTGAGAAAGCTGATGATGAGTATGGCGGAAGGCTTCCAGTTCATGTGAGGTGCCTTATTGATGAGTGCGCCAACTGTGGAACAATTCCAAATCTGGAGAAACTGGTGGCAACCATCCGAAGCAGGGAAATATCAGCTTGTCTGATACTGCAGGCGAAATCGCAGCTTAAAGCTCTGTACAAAGATCATTGTGAGACAATCATCGGTAACATGGATTCGCAGATCTTTCTTGGTGGAAATGAGACAGAAACCTTGAAGGACCTGAGCGCAGTTCTTGGAAAGGAAACAATTGATTTTTTTACCATCCAGGATACAAAGGGCATGCAGCCTTCTGTAGCAACAAACTATCAGAAAACAGGCCATGACCTTATGAGTATGGATGAACTTGCCGTAATGGATGGCGGCAAATGTATAGTCCAGGTGAGAGGTGTGAGACCATTCATGTCAAAGAAATATGATGTTACAAAGCACCCTAAATACCACCTGACTGCAGATTTTAGCGCAAAGAACTACTTCGACATTGAGAAGTATATAAAGCGCGGAGACAACTTAATATTGAAACCTGATGACGAATATGAAGTCATCGAAGCGTAACTAATAACAACCGGCACTGCGGAATACGAGTAGTGTCGCTAACCAAAAACAATTATTGGAAGGGAGGAAGAAACTGACGCGGACGTCAGTTTCAAATCAAATTATGGCATTTTTTCAGAGTTCAGTAACAGTACTTCAGTCACTTGTAATCGCACTTGGTGCAGGTCTTGGTATCTGGGGAGGCGTAAACCTCATGGAGGGTTACGGCGGTGATAACCCCGGTGCTAAGTCACAGGGTATGAAGCAGCTCATGGCGGGCGGCGGAATCGCCCTCATCGGCACCACACTTGTTCCTCTTCTTTCAGGTCTTTTTTGATCCTGGGAAGGAACGAGACGAGGCTGGGGAGTGACACCCAGCCTCAAACATGAAGAAACTGGCCCGGGGCTTGTGTTAAAAGCAATCCCGGGCCTTATTTAGAAACAACGGAGGGCATGAATGGAAGCCGTATTAGAACAAATTGAAGAATGGTTTAGAAACATGCTCATCGAAGGAATAATGGAACATCTGACCAATACCTTTGACTCGCTAAATACAGAGGTTGGAGAGATAGCAACTACAGTAGGTCAGACTCCTGCAGAGTTTCTGCCATCGGTTTACAACCTGATAAGAAACCTGTCAGAGAATCTGATCATGCCGATTGCAGGAATAATCCTGACGTTTATTGCATGTTATGAGCTTATCCAGCTTGTAATAAGCCACAATAACCTGGCTAACTTCGAGACCTTTATATTTTTCAAATGGGTATTCAAGACTTTTGTAGCAGTAACACTTATAACCAATACTTTTACCATAACCATGGCGATATTTGATGTAGCCAAATGGGTAATAACGCAAAGCGGAGGAATAATTGCAGCCAGTACTGCGGTTGATGCTTCTGCCCTTGCTTCGTTCCAGTCCATCCTGGAAGGTATGGAAACAGGAGAGCTCTTTAGTATTTTCATGCAGACCTTTGCATTGCAGTTCCTTATCAAGCTGGCAGCGGTGTTTATCTTTATCGTGGTAAATGGAAGAATGATCGAGATTTATTTGTACATTTCCATGGCGCCAATACCTTTTGCCACCTTTGGAAATGCCGAGCAGTCTCAGATGGGGCAGAACTATTTCAAAGCACTCTGGGCCCTGGGACTTCAGGGATTCCTTATCATGGTGTGCGTTGGAATATATGCGGTTATGATCCAGTCAGTGGTATTTAGTGCTGACATTATGGGATCTATGTGGAAAGTATTTGGTTTCACAGTCCTTCTAGGATTTACGCTGCTTAAGTCAGGAACCATAGCAAAGGCTATTCTTCACGCAACGTAAGGAGGTTACATGGCGAATTATATCAGTGCACCTCGTGATTTTTCCAAAGTGAAATCCAAGGTATTCTTTAACCTGACAAAAAGGCAGATCATATGCTTTTCACTTGGAGCAATGATAGGTGTTCCTACCTTCTTTCTCATAAAACGGTTTGGAAATGTAACAGTGGCAACTCTGGGGATGATGATCTCCATGATGCCACTGTTTTTTCTTGCTATGTATGAAAAGAATGAGCAGCCACTTGAGGTGTACATAGAACATTTTATTGAGGCGACTTTTAAAAGACCAAAGGTACGCCCGTATAAATCACAAAACTATTATGCACTGCTTGCACAATTGGCAGGGCAGGAAAGGGAGATGAATGATAAAACTATTTCAGAAGGGAAAGAAAAAGAGCGAAGTGCCGGACAGCGCACAGAAGAGCATCCCCTTTGACAGAATGTTCCCTGATGGGATATGCAGAGTAGGAAAGAATTTCTACACTAAAACAATCCAGTTTCAGGACATAAATTATCAGCTGGCCCAGCAGGAAGATCAGACTGAGATCTTTGAAGAGTGGTGCAGCTTTCTAAATTTCTTTGACAGCTCAGTCCACTTTCAGCTCACATTCCTGAATCAGACTACAGATGCTGAGAAGTTTGAGAAAAAGATTGCTATCAGACACAGGAATGATGGCTATGACAGAGTTCGTGATGAGTACAGCTTTATGCTGTTTCACCAGATGCAGGCAGGTAATAACGGTCTTACTAAGACCAAGTATCTCACATTTGGAATATTTGCATCCGGCATGAAGGAGGCAAAGCCAAGGCTTATTCACATCGAAATGGATCTTCTCAACAATTTCAAAAGGCTTGGAGTAGCAGCAATAACCTTAAATGGAGTGGAGCGCCTTGAACTTATGCATGCTCAGTTCCATATGGGCGATGACGCCAAGTTTTTCTTTAACTGGGAAGACAGTATTAGAGCCGGTGCTTCTGTAAAAGATGCAATCGCTCCAAGCAGCTTCTATTTCAAGAACGGAAGACTCTTCAAGATGGGAGATACCTATGGCTGCATGAGCTTTTTACAGATCACAGCCTCAGATATCAGCGACAGGATGCTGGCAGATTTCCTGTCCATGGAATCAAGCCAGATAGTCACGATGCATCTGCAGTCTGTTAATCAGAATGAAGCAATCAAGACTATCAAGCACACTATCACAGAGCTGGACAGATCCAAGATTGAAGAGCAGAAAAAGGCCGTCCGTTCCGGATATGATATGGATATAATTCCTTCAGATCTGGCTACTTACGGCAAAGATGCCAAGGCACTTCTTAAGGAATTACAGTCACAGAATGAGAGAATGTTTCTCATGACATTTCTCATCATGAATACCGGAGCCACCAAACAGGAACTTGAGAATAATTTCTTCCAGGCAAACAGCATTGCTCAGAAGCATAACTGCAACCTGGTACGCCTTGATTTTCAGCAGGAACAGGGGCTGATGAGTATGCTGCCACTGGCAAATAGTCTCATTGATATCAAGAGAGGAATGACAACGTCCTCGACTGCGATTTTTGTGCCTTTTACCACACAGGAGCTTTTTCAGACGGGAAAAGAGTCTTTGTACTATGGCCTTAATGCACTTTCGAATAACCTTATCATGGTGGACAGAAAGCTGCTTAAGAACCCAAACGGTCTGATCCTTGGTACTCCCGGTTCAGGTAAGTCTTTTGCTGCAAAAAGAGAAATCGCAAACGCCTTTCTGGTGACGGATGACGACATAATCATTTCGGATCCTGAACGAGAATACAGCCCACTGGTTGAGCATTTCGGAGGACAGGTAATAAAGATAAGCCCAACCTCAGATCAGTACATCAACCCCATGGACATCAACAATAATTACTCGGATGATGATAACCCAGTCATGCTGAAAGCCGACTTTATCCTTTCTCTGTGTGAGCTTATTGTTGGTGGAAAAGAGGGACTTCTTCCGGTAGAAAAGACGGTAATCGACAGATGTATCCATCAGATCTATCAGAGATACTTTGAGAATCCCTCACCGGAGAATATGCCAATCTTGGAGGACCTTTATAATGAGCTGCTTAAGCAGGACGAGGCAGAGGCAAAACACGTTGCGACTGCTCTAGAAATCTATGTATCAGGTTCACTGAATGTCTTCAACCATAGGACAAATGTGAATATCACAAACAGGATCGTGTGTTACGACATTAAGGATCTTGGCAAACAGCTCAAAAAGATCGGAATGCTTGTAATTCAGGATCAGGTATGGGGAAGAGTTTCTTCCAACAGAGAAGATGGTAAATCCACCAGATACTACTTAGATGAAATGCATCTGCTCCTTAAAGAAGAGCAGACAGCTGCGTACACAGTTGAAATCTGGAAGAGATTCCGTAAGTGGGGCGGTATTCCCACAGGTATAACTCAGAACGTAAAAGATCTGTTGTCGTCCAAAGAAGTAGAGAATATCTTTGAAAACTCTGACTTCGTGTACATGCTAAATCAGGCGGTTGGCGACAGACAGATTCTTGCAAAACAGCTCAACATAAGCCCTCATCAGCTCTCCTATGTGACCCATAGCGGAGAAGGTGAAGGGCTTTTGTTTTATGGAAATGTCATCCTGCCTTTCGTAGACAGATTCCCTAAGGATCTTGAACTCTATTCCATCATGACCACGAAACCTCAGGAAATCCAGGAGGCAAAGGAGCAGGCCAATGAATGAAGACAGAACAAAGCAAAAGAAGTCCGCCACAAAAAACGCTGATAAACTCAAGAACAATTCCAAGGCATCGCAGTATGCAGCTTCCAAGTTCAGGACAGGGAAAAAGGATAACTCACTTACCCTGGAAGAAATGAAGGAGCTTGCAAGGATAAGAAAGCAGGGCAGGAAAGCAGCTCAAAAGGTCGCTGCGGAACAGGGATTAGTTAAGGTTATATCATCTGTCCATGATGCTGCGGAAGGGGAGTCAAAAAGCGGTGGTGAGGATCAGAATGTTGGTGCTCAGAGTCTGGAAGGAGCTGCATCTGCAACTTCTACGGCTTTGGTTTATGCGGAAAAGCTTCAGAAGTACAACTACAGCAAAAAGCAGACTGCCAAAAAGATTCTGCAGCATAAGGCGGAGGATAAAGCAGTTCAGAAATCTGATTCTAATCCTCAATCAAAGGCCAGGCAGAAAAGCCAGATAAAAAAGGAAATACAAAGAAAGAATCAGCAGCGAAGTGCCAAAGAAGCAGCAAATCAGGTTGGAGATATCAGCAAGAAGTTTGTGGATAAGGCAGAGGATCTTACTGGAAAACTTGCTGAGTTTATTGAAGAGCACTTTCAGGAGGTGGCAACAATCCTGATTGTGTTTGTGCTGATTCTTTTAGTGGCTTCAATGTTTTCGTCTTGCGGCGCTGCTTTTAACGGAACCTCACATGTGGGGATAACTACAAGCTATACCGCAGATGATGAGGATATCTATGCTGTAGAAGACGACTACAGAGAGATGGAAGAGGAGCTTCAGGATACGATTGATGACATAGAGCATGACTATCCGGATTACGATGAATATCAGTATAACCTGGATAATATCGCTCATAATCCGTATCAGCTGGCTGCTGTTCTGACAGTTATCTTTGAACAGTACAAAGAGGATGAAGTGCAGGACATTATCGAAGACATCTTTGAGCGCCAGTATGAGCTGACACTTACTCCTGTCACAGAAACAAGAGAGCGAGAAGTTACAGGTACCAGATGGGTAGATGACGACTCTCATCCAGATGGCGGTTACGAGGAAGAGTATACCTACACAGAGGAATATGAGTACAAGATTCTCAAGGTTAATCTTGTTAATCACACTCTTGACACTGTTATCCGAGAACTTGGACTTTCTTCTGATCAGCTGGCAAGATACGATGTTCTTCTTGAGACTTATGGCAACAAGAAATATCTTTTCGATGATGATATTTATTCCATTGTGGATCCTGGCAGATATGGAGATTATGACATTCCTCCTGAAGCCCTTACTGATACCCGCTTTGCCAACATGATCAGAGAAGCAGAAAGATATCTTGGCTATCCTTATGTCTGGGGAGGAAGCAAGCCATCAACTTCTTTTGACTGCTCAGGATTTGTTTGCTGGGTAATCAATCATTGCGGTAATGGATGGAATGTTGGCAGGACAACTGCTAACGGACTTCTGGGGAGATGTACACGAGTTCCTGTATCAGAGGCAAGACCTGGAGATCTTATCTTTTTCAAAGGAACTTATGATGTTAAGGGAGCGAGTCATGTTGGCATTTACGTCGGCGATGGCATGATGCTTCACTGTGGAAATCCGATTCAGTACACATCGGTTAATACCAATTATTGGCGTAAACACTTTTACACATATGGAAGGATCAACGGCTGAGAAAGGAGAAAAATGTACGAGAGAATAGACAGACTTAGAGAAGATCTTGAACGTGCCAGGAAGCGAAGAGCTGAGGCTGAAGCAAGAGTGCGACTTTGTGAAAGTAAGCTGAAAGAGGCTGAGAACAATCAGATCATTGCAGAGGTCGCTAAGAGAAAGCTTCGTCCTGAACAGGTGGCACAGCTCCTTGCACTTGCAACTGACGGGCAACTTGAAGCTCTTTTATCGGGAAAACCGGTAGAAGTTAGTGCCAAGGATTCAAGCTCGGATCTTTTAGAAAAAGAATCTTTGGAAGTGGATTTTGACTACGATGAAAGTGAGGAAAATGAAGATGAAGAAAATGAATAAGTTTTGCTTGAGGGCTGTGGCTGGAGCTGCAGCTCTTTTTGTTGGAATGGCTCCGATGCCGGTTTTTGCAAATGCTCCTAAGTGCATATGTGAGGAAAGATGTACCGAGGACCATATCAATGAGGAGTGTCCTGTTTGCAGTAAGGACTATAACGACTGTGAAGGAGCAGTCCCAGAAATCGTTCCTGAGGAAACGCCTGTTGAGGAGTATGGTCCTCTTACCCCAGATGGCAACATGGAACTTGTGGATGACTACGGAACCCTTGAGTGTGGCGGCAAACAGTTCATCACAGTTGTGACCAAGAGTGGCCATTACTTCTACATCATAATCGACAGAGATGATGATGGTAATGAGAATGTTCACTTCCTGAACATGGTTGATGAGAGAGATCTTTTAACTCTGATGGAAGATGAAGAGGTAGAAGAGTATATGGCATCCATTTCAGAAAAAGAGCCTGAACCAGCTCCGGAACCGGAACCTGATCCAGAGCCAACACCTGAACCCGAGCCTGTGAAAAAAGATTACACATTACTTTTAGTGACACTACCAATCATGGGTATTGGAATAATCTTTGGATATTTTGCTCTTAAGAAAAAGAAACAGCAGCCAAAGGATGAACCTGATCCAGATGCTGACTATGTGGATGAAGAGGCTGATTATCTGAATCAGATTTCTGATGAAGAGGACGCTGGAGACGATGAGTAATCGTAAGATTTATGCAAAGTTCAGGCTTACTCCTGAAGAGTGGCAGATCATTCATGACAGGATGGAGAGTGTAGGCACTAAAAACCTTAGTGCCTACCTCAGAAGACTTGTGCTTACCGGCCATGTGATCGAAGTTGATATGTCAGATTTTAGGGAAATTAGAAGGCTGGTGAGTATTGAAAGTAACAACCTCAACCAATATGCCAGGAGGGCAAATGAAACAGGAAGTATCTACAAAGCGGATATCAAGGAACTTCAGAAGTCGCATGAAGAGCTAATTCGACTGCTGGGAGAACTGCTTCAGAGGTTCAACAACATCGAATAGCTGTAACGGGGTAAATGGAAATGGCAGCAACCAGGCTAATAGCAATGCATCAGAATGCCGGCAAATCTATCGGGCAGTGTCTGTCTGCCCGATTGGATTATGTCACGGATGAGGAGAAGACACGGAAAAGAAATGAAAATGAAGAGGAAGAAAAAAGTAAATATATAACGTCTTATGCCTGCAATGCAGCTATTGCAAAGGAAGAATTTATGGATTCCAGAAATGAATATGTCAGGATCACCGGCAGGCAGTATGAGGGCGATATCATCGCTTATCAGATCCGGCAATCCTTCAAACCTGGAGAAGTTACGCCAGAGGAAGCTAATGCGATTGGCTATGAAACTGCCATGAGATTTACCCGAGGACAGCACCAGTTCGTGTGCTGTACCCATGTGGATAAAGAGCATATTCACAACCATATCGTATATAACTCGGTCAATCTTCACTGTGATAAGAAATTCAGGGATTCGTGGTTCTGCGGAATTGGCTTAAGAACCCTTTCTGACATGATCTGCCTTGAGCATGGACTATCAGTTATTGAGCCATACAAGCATAAAGGCAAGAAGCCTGTTTATCAAAAGAGCTATCGACAGGATATCAGAGATGTGATTGATAAGATCCTTGCAGAAAAGCCCAAAGACTTTGAATCTTTCATTTCAGAACTTAAGAAAGCGGGCTTTGAAATAAAGGAAGGAAAGCACCTGGCTATTAAAAGTCCTGGGCGAAAGAACTTCGTAAGATTCGATTCTCTTGGAAAAGACTATTCTGCTGAAGCACTCAAAGCTAAGTTCGAAGGTTCAGAGATTTCCAAAGATTCCAGAAAAGGAAAGCCCTTTGACTTGCTCATTGATATTCAGGAGAAAATCCGTCAGGGAAAAGGTAAAGGTTATATCAATTGGAGTCAGAAATTCAACAACAAGGCTATGATGAAGACTCTGCTATATCTCAATGATAAAGGAATCAGGAGTTACGCAGAATTAAAAGATAAGGCAGATACTTCATCAGCAAGTTTTAAGAAGATTACTGACAACTTAAAAGCGGTTGAAGGAAGAATTGATAAACTCAGTAACCTCAGAAAACATATCCTGGCCTTCAGTAAGACAAAAGCAGTTTTCGAGGAATATAAGAAAAAGCGTTACAGCAAAGCATTCTTTGAGGCCCATCGTGAAGAAATCACCAAGTACAGAGCTGCCAAAAAAGCTTTTAACGAATATGGTCAAAAGCTTCCGACTGTGAAAGAAATCAATAAAGAAATTGGCGGACTTATGCAGGAAAAGAAAGCTCTTTACAAGGAGTACTACCTTAAACGTGATGATAACAAGAGCCTTCAGGAAGCTAAGAGGAATGTTGAGATGTTCCTTCAGATGGACAACAAAGAAGCAGATAAGCAAAAGCAGAGAACACAGCCTGTAAGGTAACAGGAAAAGCACTTAATAAGCGATAGCGCCGTTCCGGTATTCCACGGTGTAATGGGGCTTGGGGCGTTACGCCTCCAACAAGCGGCAAGAGCATTTGTCCCACAAATGCACTGCTTGCCACTTCTTTTATAGCCCTCGTAGGGATTCTTTAGAAGCGGTGCGGCGCCTTGATTTTACAAGAAAAAGAGGAGGATAAACACATGAACAAAGTACTATTATCAGGAAGACTCACAAGAGATGCTGAGATCAGGAATGCTGACTCTGACAAGAAGGTAGCAAGATGCACTCTTGCAGTAAACAGAGATTTCAAAAAGGAAGGAGAAGAGCCGAATGCTGACTTCATAGGAATTGTCGGATTTAAGAATCAGGCAGACTTTCTTGAGAAGTTTGGCAAGAAGGGTGTGAAGTTCATAGTGATCGGCCGCATTCAGACTGGCAGCTATGAAAAGGATGGTGGTCGCGTTTACACCACAGATGTCATAGCAGAGAGGATTGAGTTCGCTGAGAGCAAGAAAGAATCTGAGGAAGGATCCGGAGATTCTGGAGATGGGTTTTCTAATATCCCAGACGGATTTGATGACAGCATGCCTTTTAATTGAGGAGGATGAAGCCGTGGAAGAGGTAAAGAATAAGTTTAAGATTGACGAGATCGCCGAGCAACTTGAGAAAGGAATCGGTGATCTTTTTAATTCCGACAAATACAAGACATACCTGAATACCATGTCAAAGTTCCATAATTATAGCGTAAACAACACGTTGCTCATAGCAATGCAGAGACCGGATGCAACTCTGGTTGCCGGTTATGATGCCTGGCAGGATAAGTTTGATCGTCACGTGAAGAAAGGTGCGAAGGGAATCAAGATAATTGCTCCCTACAAGGTGAAAAAGAAGGTAGTGGGCGATCACTATTATGTTGATAATGGGGACAAGATCCCGGTCTATGCTCCTGGAGAAACCAAGGAAGATTATGAGAATCGTATTGCTCAGACAACCAGGGAAGTAGAGTACACGAACTTCAGGGTCACAACTGTCTTTGATATTAGTGATACTGAGGGAAAAGAACTTCCGACTCTTGGAGTAAACGAGCTCATGGGCTCAGTTGATGGCTATGAGAAACTTAAACTGGCGCTGGAAGATACATCAAAGGTCCCTATCGAGTATGGCCTTGTAACCAGCGGAGCAAAAGGCTTCTTTTCACCGGATATGCATAAGATCTGTGTTCAGAGTGGCATGTCTGAGGTTCAGACTGTAAAAACAATTATTCATGAGATGGCACATGCGCTTCTTCATGACAAGACTGATAATCCGGACCTGGTACAGGATCCAAAGATGTAGGACGGATTTTGCGGACATTCAAAATAAAAAAGAATGTGGAGGTAACAGACAATGGCAAAATCATTATTTGAGGAACTGGGCGGCAAATACGAAAGGCAAGGGGATTATTTGATACCGTGCTTAACTGTACCCGCCGAAGAAGAACAGGCAATAGGCATCTGGGGGCAACGGCATTTAGATTATCTAAAACAGTACCGTAAAGTTACATACACCAATCTTCTTACAAGCGGCAGGCTAAACGCCTACCTTGCCGACATCAACAGACAGGCACAGGAACGCTTTGAAAGGCTCATAGAGGGTATGAAACAGGCACAGGGCATAACGGAACAGCTAAAGGCAGAAAACGCCTTAGAATGGACAGGATGCCTCAATAACATAAGGGCTTG
>JAEEGG010011010.1_pt1 | contig 19845 bp, 18 predicted proteins | sample 9134161 | NCBI WGS metagenome assembly JAEEGG01 (sample SAMN16246543, study PRJNA631951) | gut metagenome | biome: gut microbiome; feature: rumen; material: CR-attached | host: Bos | place: Iran: Karaj | collected 2018-10 | reverse complement strand
TAGAAAAAGATATGAATTCATAAATTAAAAAGAATAGATATTATGGTTATGTATATCATTATTGGTGTTGTCATTGTACTCTTTGTTTTAGTACTTGTTACTTATAACAGTTTGATTCAGTTACGCAACAAGGTGAAAGAGGCTTTCTCCACGATGGATGTCTATCTGAAGAAGCGTTATGATTTAATACCAAATTTGGTGGACATCGTAAAAGGCTATGCCAAACATGAGACGGATACACTTCAGGAAGTGACCAAGATGCGTGTGAATGCGCAAAAGGGTGACTTGAAGACAGCCATTGACAGCGAAGTGAAGATTGGTGATGCCCTCCAGTCTTTGTTGGTCGTGGTGGAAAAATATCCTGATTTGAAGGCAAATACCAACTTCCTGGATTTACAGGAACGTCTTTCTAAGATGGAAGAGGAAATCGCATTTTCCCGTCGTTACTACAATGGTAGTGTAAGGGAATACAACAACAAGTGTCAGATGTTCCCCTTCAATCTCATCGCAGGTGTGTTTGGTTTTATGTCTCTGCCTATGTATCAGGTTGAGAGTGAGCAAGAACGTAAAGTTGTGGATGTGAAATTGTAAAAATATGACAAAAAGCAGATTTTTATGGTTGATGGCTCTCTTGTTCGCTACGATGGTAGCAAGAGCGGACAGAGGCGGTTTTTACTACAAGAGTTTCCGTGTGGATGCTGTGGTGCACCAAGATAATGTTTGGGACATCACAGAAACCATAGACGTGTTTTTCGAAGAACCACGCCATGGTATCTATCGATACATTCCACGTTCTTTCTCTTTGCAACATGATGTGTCTCTTGATGAGGGTAATGACCCGCAAATGATTCAAGGGCAGGTCGTTCAAGACTGGAGAACTTTCCAGTATCGGAGTGATATAGAAGGTGTGAAAGTGGAAGGTGGTGATTACACCACCGAAGACAGTGATGACAATAACTGTGTCATTCGTATTGGTAGTGAGTGGCGTGAGGTGACAGGTGACCATCGGTATGTGATTCATTATAAGTACATCTACCGTGATGACCGTCGTCCTAATTACGACTACCTCTTCCACACTATTTTAGGCACAGACTTCAATGAACGTATTGACACTTTCCGTTTCAAAGTGGAGTTTGAGAAACAATTGCCAGCCGACATTCAGAACCGTCTGGAAGTGTATAGCGGTGCCTATGGCAATACGGATAATGCTGTGGAGGGTTTAATAGTTAAGGCTAATCGCAATTTTATTCGGGGTGCAGCTTTGAACATTCCACCTAATCATGGCATCACTCTCTATGCGAAACTTCCCGAAGGGTATTATGAGAACGTGTTGTCAGCCAACCATGTGCTCCACTATATCAGCTTCGGCCTTTCCGTTATGCTGATTGTGCTGATTGTCTATTATTTGTTTAAGACGAAAGGTAAAAAACCTGTCAAGGTGATTGAGTTCTATCCTCCTGAAGGCATCAGTAGTGCGGAGGTGGGTACTATTATCGATGATAGTGTGGATACTGTTGACATGGCATCTTTGATTCCTTGGTTTGCAGGCAAGGGCTACATCAGTATTGAGGAGAAGGAGAAAGGCTCGTTGCTGAAGAGAACAGAGATGGTTTTGACGAAACTCAAGGATCTTCCTAATGATGCTCCGGAGTATCAAAAGAAGATGATGCACCTTCTGTTTAAGGACAATCTGACTGTTAATCTGAGCCACATGAAAGAGAGCCCTTCTACAGTGGACGAGTTCAAGGCAGAACTGAAAAAGAATTTTAGAGGTGATAAGTCCTTGTCCTCCTATGAGTTGCCCATCTTTTTCTATTTCTTGTTACTGCTGTCCACGACTTGTGTGTTTGGCACTAATTCCGTCATTGAGACCTTTGACTTCAATGAGTGGATTTTGGCAGCCTTTTTATGGAGCGTTCCTTTTATATTGGGTGTTGGCTTCCGTCTGTACGACAGTGACAAAGATCTTTTTGGCAGCAAGTGGAAACAAGTGCTGATTTTCATCGTCAAGTTTATGACGATGGCGCTGTTGAGCTGGCTCTATGTGGCAGAAATCCGAGCCTATGGTGCTCCGATGGGCATGGAGGCTTCTATCGCCATGTTCGTGGTTTGCTTCATTTTGGGCGAATTCATTGGACGATTCAATGTTGATACCGACTATCGGGTACAGATGGCACGACGCCTTTTAGGCTTCAAGGAATTTATCAAGACAGCCGAGAAATCGCGTTTGGAAGCCTTGCAGAATGATGACCCCGAGTATTTCTATAAGATACTGCCCTATGCGATGGTGTTAGGACTCACCAACAAGTGGACAAAGCTCTTCAAGGACATTGAGGTGCAGCAGCCTGAGTGGTACAAGACCGCAACTCCACTTTATGGTCATGATTTCACCTCACATATGGTTGACAGCCTCTTTTCTTCCACCAAGAGTGCCATCAATGTTGTCAGTCATGACAGTTCCAGCCATGGCAGCAGCGGCGGCGGTGGTGGATTCTCCGGTGGTGGCGGCGGAGGCGGCGGAGGCGGCTCCTGGTAAAATAGTTGACAGTTGAGAACTGACAATGGAGAATGGTATGAAACTGCTGATAGACATAGGAAACTCATCCGCCAAGTTGGCAGTGATGGGTACAGACATCGTACATTTCGAACGTCGTCATGAGTCGTGGAAGGAAACCTTTGCTCGACTCATGACAATGTTCCCTATTACTGATGTGCGTCTTTCCACGGTGGCAGAAGAAGATTTGGAGTTGAAGTCGTCATTGGATGCTCTTGAAATTCCGGTAATTTGGCTTACCTCCTCAGTTCCTTGTCCCGCCAAACCCATTGCGGGCGTGTCTTCCACTTATGGGGCAGACCGCTGGGCGGCAGACATCGGTGCCATTGTCCAAGACCCCGATCATACCTTGCTGATTATAGATGCGGGTACTTGTATTACCTACGACCTTTTCTCTGCAGATGGCCGTCTCTTGGGTGGGGCAATTTCCCCGGGCGTGCAGTTGAGGCTCAATGCCATGCATGAACATACCGCTTTACTTCCACAAATAGAGGCTGAACCAGAGGCAATGCTTCTGGGACATGATACCCGTACCCATATGCTTTCTGCTGCAGTCAATGGTGCACGTTTTGAAATAGAGGGCTTTATTCGCCAGCTTGCAAAGAAATATTCAGACTTGCATGTCTTCATTACAGGTGGCAACACTTTCCATTTCGCTGATGACATCGACTGCCCCATCACTTTCGACCCTTATTTGGTGATGAAAGGGCTTGCTGCATTATAAAGAGGATGACTTTCGTGGCACAAGCAGGATGCTTACTTCATACAGTAAATACATCGGAAGACTGACGATGCAGAGTGTGATGGCGTCAGATGTGGGGGTGATGATGGCTGCAACGATGAGGATGATGACGATGGCGTGACGACGGTATTGCTGCATCTGTCCTCGATGCAGGATGCCTAAACGCCCCAACAACCAAGAGAGAATGGGAATTTCGAAAACGATACCCATCGCAAGGCTGAGAAACACCAAGGTGTCAATGTAGCTTTCGAGGGAAATCAGGTTTTGGATAGATTCATCTACTTGGTAGTTAGCAAGGAAGCGGAATGTGATGGGAAAAAGGATGAAATAACAGAAAAGAATGCCCACTATAAACATCAAGTAGGACAAAATGACGAGCGGCGTGGAATAGCGTCGCTCTTTTTCGTATAGCCCAGGAGAGATAAAACGGTAGAACTCAAAGATGATATAGGGCGCAGCCACGATGATGCCCGCATAAACACTGGTCATCATATGGACGACGAATTGACGTGTCAGTTCGGTGTTAATGATTTGTACATCTGGCGAGGAACCAAAGATGGCGGGTAAGAAATCAGGACTTTTCGGTGCAAAGATAATCGCAAAAACCTCGTCTTTGAAAATAAAGGCGAGGATGGCAAAGAATGCCACAACGATAAAGCATCGCAGTAGCACCCGGCGCAGTTCTTCAAGATGATCCCAAAAAGTCAAGACGAATTACGATTTGACGATAAACGAATTACGATTTGACAGGTGGAATGTCAAGATTCTTGCTCTTTGGCATCCTTGTTTTTTTCTTCGTCCGTATTGACCTCTTTCATTCCGTCTTTAAAAGCACGGACACCTTTGCCGGCACCATGCATGAGCTCGGGAATCTTCTTGGCTCCAAAAAGGAGAAGAACAACGACAAGGATGATGATGAGTTCAGTCACTCCAAGACCGAGAAATAAGGGTTGTATCATAACTTCATGAATGATTTTGCCACAAAATTAGCGAGTTTTTCTCTAAAAACAATAAAAAGCAATGTCTTTTTTCAAATTTTTCGTACCTTTGTGCTGTTTTTCAGTAAAAAGCAGAAGAATTAATGGAACAGGCACTTTACGTCTACAACACCCTGACCAGAAAAAAAGAGGTGTTCCGCCCACTGCATGCGCCACACGTGGGCATGTATGTTTGCGGACCTACAGTATATGGTGACGCTCATCTTGGACATGCTCGTCCAGCAATCACTTTCGATATAGTTTTCCGTTTCCTCAAGCATATTGGATATAAGGTGCGTTATGTGCGCAACATCACTGATGTCGGGCACTTGGAGCATGATGCCGATGAGGGCGAAGACAAAATAGCCAAGAAGGCACGGCTGGAGCAATTGGAACCGATGGAGGTGGCTCAGTATTACACCAATCGTTTTCATGAAGCAATGGAGGCCCTCAATTGTCTGCCCCCTAGCATTGAGCCTCATGCCACAGGACACATCATCGAACAGCAGCAATTGGTGCAGCAGATTCTCGACAATGGCTTTGCTTATGAGAGCAATGGCTCCATCTACTTTGATGTGGAGAAATACAACAAGGTGCATAAGTACGGCATTCTCTCTGGCAGAAGTCTTGAGAATGTGAAAGACGCCAGCCGCGACCTCGCAGGTGTGGGTGAGAAGAGGAATCAAGCCGACTTTGCCTTGTGGAAGGCGGCCCAACCGGAACATATCATGCGCTGGCCATCCCCGTGGAGCGATGGCTTCCCAGGGTGGCACTGTGAATGCACAGCCATGGGCAGAAAATATCTGGGCGCTCATTTCGACATTCACGGCGGCGGCATGGACTTGATATTCCCTCATCACGAGTGTGAAATCGCACAGGCAGTAGCCAGTCAGGGCGATCAGATGGTGACTTATTGGATTCATAATAACATGATCACTATCGAGGGACAGAAGATGGGCAAATCGCTCGGCAACTTCATCACGTTACCACAGTTCTTCAGTGGTGACCACCCTAAGCTTGATCGCGCATATTCGCCCATGACTATCCGCTTCTTCATCCTGCAGGCTCACTATCGCTCCACCGTCGATTTTAGTAATGACGCCCTTCTGGCAGCAGAGAAAGGACTCGAACGTCTTCTTGATGCATGGAAAGCGCTCCAAGGCATTCAACCAGTTGATGGCGGTTCTGTCGGTAAGGATTTTGTTGATGTCCTCAAGCAGAATTGCTACGATGCCATGTACGATGATTTCAACACTCCCATAGTCATCTCTTATCTCTTTGAAGCCACAAAGACCATCAACTCTATTGTGGACAAGAAAGAGACCATCACCCCCGATGCCCTTGATGCGCTGAAGGAAACCTTTAAGCTCTTCGCCTTCGACCTGCTCGGTATCAAGATGGGTGGTGCAATTACCTCCAATGGAGGTGGCAACGAGGCACGTGAGGAGGCGTTTGGCAAGGTGGTGGATATGCTCCTTGAGCAGCGTGCTAAAGCAAAAGCCAACAAGGACTGGGCAACCAGCGATATGATACGCGACAACTTGGCAGCCCTCGGCTTCGAGGTGAAGGATACCAAGGACGGCTTTACGTGGAAATTGAACAAGTAAGCAATCAATACTATTGCGTGATGGATAAACTGAAAAAGGTGTTCATGATACTGTCTCTCATCTTCATCGTGGTGGGTTTTGGTGCAAGCGTTTGGCTTTACACCGTGCTGCATGACACCACTTCCATCGTCATGATGGCGGTGTTCCTCATTGCGATGGTGTGGTATGGTTTCAATGTGAAAAGCATCTTCCGCCACGACGGGGATTAACTCTTTGAAGAATCATTTATACTTGAAGATATGAAAAAATGGATTTGTTTATTGCTGTTGCTGACGACTTCGTTGGGAGTCTCGGCAAAGAGTGTTGTGTTCACGCTGAACGACGGCACCAAAGTCTATTATTTACTATCCACAGGTGTAAACCCGATTCTGCGTTTCAAGGAAGGCCGGATGGTGGTCAATGAAGATGTCTATGAGTTCAGTGATATCAAGAACTTCTACATCTCAGAAGCCGATGACCCGAATGCCATTGAAGATTTGCTTTCCAAGCAGAATGTGACCATGGCAGCAAACACGATCATCATTCCTGCTGATGCAGTGAAGGACTTGAAGGTATATACGATTGATGGCAAGGAAGTGAAAGTTTGGGTGGAGAAGACAGACTATGCCATCACTGTTCATTTGAACGAGTTGGAAAAAGGAACATACGTGATAAGCACAGGCAAATCCTCCTTAAAAGTAATGAAGAAGTAAAAACAGAGAGACCATGAGAAAAAGCCACCCCATCCTGATTGCATTATCAGCCTGCATGATTAGTCTGGCGCTTCATGCCCAAGAACATCCAAACACCCTTTGGGTGCAGTTCGACGACCGTTTCACGGAAAATGAAGTGGTGGATTTGACGGATGTGGATTCTATAGGCTTTGCCCGTTCAAGCTATAAATTGTACAAGTACAGTGCTGCGCGTGACCAAGTGAGGGCCACCTCTCACGACTATCGAAAGAATGGCGTATATCGCCTTGACGGAGTCGAGCGCACGCTGGTCAAGCCATCAGGATATGCAGGAGTCGATTTCACCAAGGAGACCTCGCAGTGGTGCTTCCAGCGGTCAATGGAATCCGAACATTTCGTGTGTTTTTGGGAGAAGGGATTGACACTCTCCAAAAGCAACACCATCTCCTTGGGGGGCGCATCCGTCAATGTGAAGACTCTTCTCAACAATGCCGAGAAGATTTGGAAATGTTATGTGGAAGAATTGGGGTTCCTTCAACCAGGCGAATCACTCACCGACGACCATAAAATCTGCATGTTCATCGTCAATCAGACAGAATGGCGAGCTGACGGTTCAGGGCAGGACGGTACGGTTTGGTACTATGACGGCAGCACCAAGAAATCCAAAGCCTACAAAGTGGGTTTGTTCCACTGCAATCCATGGGCGGCAGGCGCTGAAGGCGGACATACGGCAGCGCATGAAATCGGTCATGTGTTCCAATACCTTGTCAGTGCAGACTATGCCGTTGTGAAGAACACCTCAGAATGGAACTATGGTTGGCGATGGGGCTTCGCTGCAAATGGCGATGGCGGTAATGGCTGGTGGGAGAGTTGTGCCCAATGGCAAGCCTTCAATGTGTTCCCGGCCACCCTTTTCACCAATGGCTATTATGGCGAATATGTATCCTCCTCCCATAAGAATTTGTTACATGAGGACTATCGTTATGCCAATTACTTCATTCAGTATTATTGGTGCCAACTTTATGGGAAGGATTTTGTGGGGAAAATGTGGCGCATGACAAAGCGTCCTGAGGATCCTGTGGAAACTTACAAACGTATGAATAGTGCTACTCAGGACGATTTCAATAAGATGATGTTTGACTACGCTTGCCGTTCTATTACATGGGATATTGATGGACTTCGTGATCGTGGTAAAGACTATCAGAACTCGTTTTCTACTAGATTGACTTACGTGGAAGGCTCTGAAGACACTTATGCTGTACATGTTGACGACTGTCCACAAAACTATGGATTCAATATCATTCCACTGAAAGGAATAAGGGGTGGCGTGACCGTGAAAGCCAGATTTCAAGGTGTTGCTGGTGCAGCAGGCTATCGTGGAATTAATGTGTCAAAGGCTGGTTGGCGTTATGGTTTTGTGGCACAAACGAACGATGGCGGTCGAGTGTATGGTGACATGTATAGCGATAAAGAGGGCGTAGCGGAACTGACTTTGCCGGAAAATACCCAACGGGCATGGTTTGTTGTGACGGGTGCTCCCTCTGAGCATTGGCATCATCCTTGGAATGATGATGCTAGTGATGATGAACAATGGCCCTATCAAGTGGCGTTCGAGAATTGTGCAGCAACAGGTACTACTCGAACATATGCCGATTACCCTGAAGACTATGTGCGTCGTGATACTACGGTGGTGATTGAAGCCAACTTGGCAGCCGCTAATGACTATTCCAGCGTGAACATCCAGTATGATATGGACGCTATCAGTCAGGCTTTAGGAATTAGTACCGCACAGATGAAAGCTGTCAAGCGCAACACGTCAGGGACGAAGGGTTCTGTTGTTTTTGCCGGTGTCAGTGGCAATGGCGTAGTGAATTATAACACAACAACGACCACTTCTTCCGATGTGTGCTACGGGCATTGGTTCTCCACTGCCGGGAATGTGGTGGGCTATGACAATACTGCTGCCATCTATGCCGAGATGTATCCAGATAGTTATGTGTGTAAGTTGGGACAGTATCCTTCCCGCCTTTCCAAAGGCAGAACCTACACCATACGTCAAGCCTTCATCTACACTCATACTGACGGAAAGAAGTACAGGGCTACAATGGAAGTGCATCTTAACGTAAAATAGTGAATCAATTCTTACTAATTGATAAGTGAGTTTTTTTATTAACATTTAAATCATTATGATTATGAAGAAGTTTCTTTTCGTGATTGCCATTGCAGCATCCAGCGTTGCTGCAAATGCACAGACTGCTATTGAGAGCAGTAAGTTCTTCGACAACTGGTATTTCGGCGTTGGTGGCGGTGTGACAGCCCCCATGAGTTGTGATCCCATGTTTCCTCTGAATGGAATGGGTAACATCACTGTTGGCAAAAGAATTTCACCTGCCTTCGCTTTGGAAGCTGAAGGTAGCGCTTTGTTTGGTTCTCATGGATCTGATGGAATCCGTTTTAACCAGAATGCCAATGGTAACTTTAACGTTTTCCGTGCTATCACTGTAGGTGTGGATGGTGTGACGAACCTCTCTAATCTCTTTGGAGGTTACAAAGGCTCTCCACGTGCTGTTGAGTTGAGTTTGGTGACAGGTATTGACTGGATACATGGCTTTACTCCTAAGGTTTCAGACAAAGCAAATAACTACTTGGGTGCGAAGACTGGTTTTGCCATTGATTTCAACTTGGGCAGCAGCAAGGCAAGTACGATTCGCGTGGAACCATCTGTACTGTGGAATTTGAGCAAACCTGGCAATAGTTATGGCAACTTGGCTTTTAACAGCAAAGGTGCACAGTTTGCTCTCGGTGTTAAATACATCTTTAACTTCAAGACTTCTAACGGTACACATCACTTCAAGACTTACGATGTGGGTGCTATGCAGTCTGAGATTGAACGTCTTAATGCAGAATTGGCTAAGAAGCCAAAGGAAGTTATCAAGGAAGTGCCTGTTGAGAAGATCGTTGAAAAGCCTGTTGAGAAGATAGTCGAGAAGACCATTGTGAAAGAAACTCAGTTGGCTCCTGTGGTTATCTTCCAGCTTGGAAAGAGCACTATTGATGCTTCTCAGAAGCCATCTGTTGCTATGATTGCTAAGTATATGCAAAACCACCCAACCAGCAAGGTGCTCATCAATGGTTATGCATCACCAGAAGGTAATCCTGAACTTAACCAGAAACTCTCTGATGCTCGTGCTAAGGCAGTTTATGATATGCTTGTTAATGTTTACAAGATTTCTCCAAACCGCCTCGCTCATAAGGGTCTCGGTGTAACAGATGAACTCTTCGACGAGAACGACTGGAACCGCGTGGCTGTGTTCATTGAGCAGAGCAAGTAAAATCACTGTATAATAATATGGAGAGGGTGTGCCTATTTTGACACACCCTCTTTTTTTGACGATGTGAATAGTATAGCAGACAGTAATAATATAATTAATGTGGAAAATGGTCTAATTATCGTTTTTTTTACTCGAAATTGTATTCTTGTGTGTTGTTTATGGTATGAAAAAGATAATGCGTTCTGCTTTCTTTTTCATTTTTTAACATTTCTTCATTAAACTATCTTTCAGTCCTGTGAGTCATATAAAGCGTAAATCACATTTGATTACCAATTACTAAACTTATAATATAAAACCTATATAAAAAATAAGCGTTATGAAAAAGTTTCTCATCACAGCACTGGCGTTGGTGCTTGTAACTGTAGCGGCATCGGCTCAGAATAACCGTAACCGTCAACGTATGAATCCTGCCGAAATGTACACAACTATGGCGGAAAATCTTGCTAAACAGTTGAAGCTGAAAAAAGAGAAGGCTGAAACCTTTAAGCTTCTCTATGTTGACTACCAGAATGCACGTCGTGCAGCACAAGGTTCTACAGCAGATTTCACTAGTGACCTGCCAGATGTGAAGAAGATGACAGACGAAGAAGCAAACCAGCTTATTGCTGAGCAGTTCGCAGCACAGGAGAAGCAGTTGGCAGTTGACAAGGAGTTCCTGCCAAAGTTCCTTGAGTTCCTCACTCCAGTTGAGGCAGCGCAAGTGTTTGTCACTCGTCTTAGCATGGGTAGCATGATGGGCGGCAACATGGGTAACATGATGCGCGGCATGGGCGGCGGCCGTATGGGCGGCGGTGGCTTCGGCGGCGGTGGCGGCTTCGGCGGCGGTGGCGGCTTCGGCGGCGGCTTTGGCGGCTTCTAAACGAAACGAATTAGTTCTTAAGTGCGTGGGTTCTCGGAATGTGGTTCCTGGAACTTACGCACTCAAGAGTAACCATACAGCCATTTAGAAGAAAGAACACAACATAAATCATAATGGAAAAGATTAGTGTAAATCAGTGAGTGTCAATATATGATAGGTATGGTTGTTTAGGTAAGAAAGGGAGAATATAATCGACGAAAAAGACAGAATGAAACTCGAAAAATGAAAAATAGCTATTTTTTGAGCATTTTTTCACCCTTTATCTCGATTTTTCTCTGAAAGACGTAGTGATATGTGAATCTTATTCTTTACCTTTGCAATCTACATAAGTACCTATTATTATATATTAACTAACTCTGTTTTTTAGTTGGGAGTCTGGGATGTGAATCCAGGGCTTCCTTTTTTTGTGGGTAAACTTTTCCTTTTCTTGCACAATAAAATGGGGAAAACTGAGTTATTTATAGGTGATGAATAGACGAACACTCGTGATGTTCGCTCTCCTGACAGCGGTGGTGCTGGAAGTGAGAGCACAGTGGGATGTGCAGTTTACGGACTACACAGCCTTGAAGTCGTTTTACAATCCTGCTGTGTCGGGTACTGATGGTAACTTGAACGTGGCTGCTACGTATTCAATGCAGATGATGGGGTATGACGAGGCGCCTGCGTCCTTGTATGTGAGTGCAGACATGCCTGTGTATTTTCTGAATCCTCATCATGGTGCTGGACTCAGTTTTCTTAATGACAACGCGGGTGTGTACAATACGACCCGAATCGGGTTGCAGTATGCCTACAATGTGAAGTTGAGTAAGCGGGGTAGGTTAGCACTGGGTGTGCAGGGAGTGCTGATGAGCGAGCGGGTGAACATGAAAAGTGTGAAGATGGAGGACAACAGTGACCCGGCTGTTCCCTCTTCTGAGGTGAAAGGCACGAAGGTGGATATGGGCGTAGGTCTTTACTACTATCATCCAAAACTATGGTTGGGAGTCTCGTCGCAACACATATTGGCACCTACGCTTTTGTTAGAGCAAAGATATGAGGTGGAAGTGCCGAGAGTGTATTATTTGATGGGAGGAGGCAATATTAGGTTGAAAAATTCGTTATTATCGTTGCAACCATCCTTCTTGGTGCAGTCGGATATGGATACGTGGAGGGAGGATGTGCAGTGCAAGGTGGCTTATGAGCATGATGAGAAGAAGTTCTATGGCGGTGTGGGATATAGCCCCAATGTCTCGGTGACATTCCTTGTCGGAGGCATGTTTCATGGTGTCAATCTGGGATACAGCTATCAGATGTACACTTCGGGAGTGGGATTGGTTCACGGAAGCCACGAGGTAGTGTTGAGCTACCAGACAGACCTCGACCTGTTCAAGAAGGGAAGGAACAAGCACCAGAGTGTAAGGTGGCTGTAGGAAGTTGACAGTTGAGAGTTGAGAGTTCATCAAGTGGGAAATATACACAAAACATATAATAGAATGAAAAAATTATTGTTTGCTATAGGTACAGTGGTCTTCGCTTTGGCGGTGGCTTCCTGCTTTTCGAGCAAGGGAGGTTCGAATGCGTCAGGTGGCGAAGTGACTGGTGTCGGTGGCACGTCCATGTCGGAACCGGCACCTTATGGCATGGTGTTAGTGAAGCGTGGTAGCCTCAAGATGGGTACGGATAAGACCGACAGCTTGTGGGGTAAGGATGTGCCAACGAGGGACATCAGCGTGGATGCCTTCTGGATGGATGAGAAGGAGGTGACCAACTCCATGTATCGTCAGTTTGTCTATTGGGTACGTGACTCCATCATCCGTGAACGTCTGGCTGACCCTGCTTATGGGGGCGACGAGAGCTACAAGATTGAGGAGGACAAGTATGGTGAGCCAGTCACCCCTCATCTGAACTGGAACAAAGCTTTGCCTCGCAATCCTGATGAAGACCAGGAACGTGCGATGGAGAGTGTTTATACCTATCACCCTGTGACAGGGGAGAAGATGCTGGATGTAAAGCAGCTGAACTACCGCTATGAGGTGTTCGACTATGTGATGGCTGCCAAGCGCAAGTATCGCCTTGACCCTAATGAGCGTAATCTGAACACGGATTTTGAGACTGATCCCAATGAGGTGGTGATGATTTCGAAGGACACGGCATACGTGGACGATGATGGCATCATTCACCGTGAGACCATCACGCGTCCGCTCAGTAGTATGTGGGATTTTGTCAACACCTACATTGTGAATGTGTATCCTGATACCACTTGCTGGATTAACGATTTCCAGAATGCGGAGAATGAGGTGTATATGCGCCTTTACTTCACCCATTCCAACTATAACGAATACCCCGTTGTGGGTGTGAACTGGGAACAGGCCAATGCATTCTGCAATTGGCGTACAGACTTCCTGTTGAAGGGTTTGGGTCCACAAGCGAAGTTTGTGCAGCGTTACCGTCTGCCCACCGAGGCAGAATGGGAGTTTGCCGCTCGTGGTAAGGATGGCAATGAACTGCCTTGGCAGCAGGATGGTGTGTCGAGCGACAAGGGATGCTTCTATGCCAACTTCAAGCCTGACCGAGGCAACTACACGAAGGATGGTAACCTCATCACCTCCAAGACGGGTATCTACAGCGCCAACTCCAATGGTCTTTACGACATGGCAGGTAATGTAGCAGAGTGGACAAGCACCGTCTATACCGAGGCAGGCGTACTCTCCATGAGCGATATGAACCCGACACTCACCTACAATGCGGCAAAAGAAGACCCATACGCGCTGAAGAAGAAGAGTGTGCGTGGTGGTTCATGGAAAGACCCTGAAAGTTTCATTAAGAGTGCATGGCGCTCGTATGAGTATCAGAATGTGGGACGTTCTTTCGTGGGCTTCCGATGCGTGAGGTCGCAATTGGGTACGGCTTCGAAGGCTAAGAAATAGGGAAGACCCTCTCCCCAGCCCTCCCCCGTAATGGGGAGGGAGACCATACGGGGTGTTGAGCGATGAAAAGGAAGAATAGTCAATAAGAGATAATAAATATAGTCAATCAATAGTAAGTAGAATTCTCCCCCACAAAACATTCTACTCCTCCCATTCAGGGGAGGCGGGGGAGGGGTCTTTATGGCAACACAATATACAGGCATACAGAAGTGGCTCCGTACGAAGCGTGGTCAGACTTTCTTGAATTATGCATACAGTTGGGGTGCATCCGTCGTGATTGCAGGTGCCCTCTTCAAGCTCACCCATATGGATGGAGCAGACATCATGCTTTGGCTCGGTATGGGCACTGAGGTCATCGTGTTCTTCCTTGCTGGTTTCGAACCTCAGGAGAGTATGGACGCACAGGAATTGGCTGAGGAGGTGGCTGAAAATGCAGCCATTGCAGCACAAACCAATACTGCTCTCTCCGAAGAAACTGTGGCAGCCTTGGCAAATGCCGCAACAGGTATGGCGAATGCTCCTGTTGGCGGTGGCACCGTGGTGATTGGTGGTGGTGTGCCTGCTGGAGGCACCATCGTCATCAATGGCGGCTCTGGCAATGCTGAGTCAACGGGTGAGAGCGTTCAGCCTTCTGCTCCTGTCGATGCTGCTCAGTTGGCAGAGAATATCTCTTCTGCTCCTGTGTTCCGTTCTGCCCAGTTCCAGAGCATGGCACCCGAGATGCAGGAGGCTACCAAGGCTTATGTGGAGCAGTTGACAGAGCTCACCGACACCCTCAAGGAGGTGGCAGAGCAGAGTGCTCGTCTCACTCGCGATTCGGAGGAGATGGAGAACATGAACCGCACTCTCACGGGTATCAACCGTTTCTACGAGATGCAGCTCAAGAGCGTTGGCACACAGTCTGCCACTATCGACGAGGTGAACGAGCAGACACGCAAGCTTGCTGGTCAGCTCCAGGAACTCAATGAGGTTTATGCCAAGATGGTTGAAGCCTTGAAGATGAAGATTGCCTAATGTACAATGCACCGTTTACAATGCACAATGAAAACTGTTGCGATGAACACGCCACGTGGTGAGATTGTCAATTGTAAATCGTCAAATTGTAAATGATATTATGATACGTAAGAAGTTAACTCCACGTCAGAAGATGATCAATCTGATGTACGTTGTGCTCATGGCAATGCTGGCGCTCAACGTATCATCCGATGTGCTCGAAGGCTTCAAACTCGTGGATGAAGGTCTGAATCGCACCAAGACAAACTCTGCCACACAGAACGAGGCGATTTACAAGCAGCTGGAGGATGCCATGAAGCAGAATCCGGAGAAGACACGCCAGTGGTATGAGAAGGCTCAGCAGGTACGCAAGATGTCCGACTCGCTCTACACGCTTGCTGAGAACCTGAAGTGGGAGATTGTGCGTGAGGCTGATGGCAGCGATGCAGACATCAACAACATAGAAGGACGTGACAACCTCGAAGCAGCCACTCATGTCATGCTCGCATCGGGTGTGGGCAAAGGTGGTCAGCTCAAGAAGGCGATAGAGACCTATCGTGAAGGCATCACTGCCATGATTAACGATGAGGGACAGAAGAAGATTATTCGTTCCAACCTTTCCACTGATGTGCCTAAGAAAGCCAAATTGCAGGGAAAGAACTGGCAGGAGTATATGTTCGAGAACACCCCCGTGGCAGCTGCTGTCACGCTGCTCACGAAGCTCCAGACAGATGTGCGCCATGCTGAAGGCGAGATGCTCCATCAGTTGGTGGCTAACATCGATGTGAAGGATGTGCGTGTGAATGAGATTCAGGCATTGGTCATTCCAAGTGCACAGACAGTTGTGCGTGGTGGCAAATTCTCCGCTCAAATCATCATGGCGGCAGTCGATACCACACAGCGCCCTGAGATTTATGTGGGCAACACCCTCCTGAAGTCTGAGAATGGACGCTACGAAACCATCTGTGGCTCAACAGGCGACTTCACCCTCAAAGGTTACCTCGTGATGAAGAACGGTAATGGTGAGACCATCCGACGCGAGTTCTCCCAGCCCTACACGGTGGTGGAGCCATCGGCAACAGTGAGTGCCACCATGATGAACGTGCTCTATGCAGGCTATCAGAACCCCATCAGTGTCAGTGTGCCGGGCATTCCGACCAACAGAATCAGTCTCTCCATGAATAACGGAACGCTCACCCACAAGGAAGGTGGCAATTATGTGGCTGTACCTTCGCAGATAGGAGAGAATGCTGTCACTTTCACCGTTACAGCACAGAATGAAGGTCGCTCGCAAGAGATGGGTAAGTTCACGTTCAATGTGCGCAAACTTCCCGATCCAACAGGCTTCATCGATGTCCCTGACGGCAAGGGAAGCACCAACCGCTTCAGGGGTGGACGCATCTCCAAGCAGGCTCTTGTGGCAGCAGGAGGCATTGGAGCTGCTATTGATGACGGATTGCTCAACATCTCTTTCCGGGTGATTGGATTCCAGGCACGCTTTATGGATAATATGGGTAATGTGGTGCCAGAAGTCAGCAACTCTGCTTCCTTCACCCCCAATCAGCTTGCCCGTATCCGTTCTCTCACAAGAGGCAAACTTTTCAACATCAGCGAAATCCGTGTAGTGGGTCCTGATGGCATCGAACGAACTTTGAAAACTCCAGTGGAGGTCATTATAAACTAACCAGCCCACGCGCTGGGCGATTTTTACTTTGCCCCGTAAGTGGCTCGATAAAAATAAATACAGATTATGAAAAGAATAAACCTCATAGCCTTGCTCATCGCTGTCAATTGCCAATTGTCAATTGTCAACTGCTACGCCCAGCCACAGAAGAGCCGAGTGCAGAATAATAATCGTCCTACTGCTGTCAGGAATAATGCAAATTCAACAGCTGTGGGCACGGATCGTGCAAGCCTTATGTTCCCTACTGCTGTAGATGTGCCCGAAGATCCCAGTTGGCGACGTGACATCTACCGTTCCATCGACCTTACCAAGGACGAGAACGCTGCGCTTTACTATCCTGTAGAGCCACAAGGTGGACAGATGAACCTCTTCACCCTGCTCTTCAAGTTGCTCAACACTGGCAAGATTCCTGCATACGACTATCAGTTGGATGGTGTGGAGAATTTCCAGCAGAGCAATCGCATGCACTTCAAGGATATGCTCGATCGTCAAGGCATCTTCTACGAAGTGGATGGCAACAGCATCAAGGTGAATCAAGCAGATATTCCTTCAGCAGATGTGCTCAGCTACTATGTGAAGGAAAGCTCTTACTATGACCAGAACACGGCAACCTATCATAGCCGCATCGTGGCGCTTTGCCCTGTGCTGCATCGTGCTGCTGACGAATTTGCCATCAGAAGTTACGTGAGTGAAGACGGGGAAGAAGAAGATGTGCAGAACCAGAACGTGCAGAAGTTCCCGCTCTTCTGGGTAAAATATGATGATGTCAAGAATTATCTCAGTGGTCAGGACGTGATGACCAGCAACCTCAACAATGCTGCCCGCATGTCTATGGATGACTTCTTCTCCACCAACCACTATAAAGGTACCATCTACATGACCACCAACATGCAGAACAAGTCTCTGCAGGAATTATGCGCCACAGATTCTCTTCTGAAGAAGGAGCAGAACCGCATCGAGAAGCAGATGACAGATTTCGAAGAGCACATCTGGAGCACTCCTGTTGACTCTGTAGAACAGGCACGTCGCGATTCCATTGCAGCCCTCAATCTGAAAGGCAAGAAAGCCAGGAAGGCAGCAGAGGCTTCCTCTTCTGCAGCACGTTCCAGTCGTCGCGCTGCCTCTTCAAGCAAAAAAGAGAGGTCAGGCGGCAGTTCATCCGGTGGTGGAAATGGTGCCCCACGTGTGTCTGTGAGAAGACAGCGTCACTAATTGCTAAACACACAAAGAAAGAGGCAGACGGTTCATTCGCCTGCCTCTTTCTTTGTGTGTTGGACATTACTTGTCGTGCAGCCTCACTCCTTTTTCCCATCTGTGCCCGTCAAGGTGCCGAACCGCTTGACAATGTCAATGCGGATGTTCTTCTTGTCGCATGCCGCTTTCAGTCGCCCTTTCGGGTAGAAGCGGAGACGACGACGCATCACGCTGTTGGCATTGGCGTCTTCAACATCCTCCACCACCTTGCTGTTCAGATTCACGCTGAACGTGCCAAGATAAGGCACTTGCACCGAATGTCCATTGGCGCAGAAATAATTGATGGCATCGAAAAGTGCCTCCTGAGCCAGCACAATGGCGCTCTCTGGCACACACGAAGCCTGTGCGGCATAGTGAGTGATGTCCTCGTCCTTGATGACCGGGCCTTTTGCCCAATGCAGACGATACTTCTCTGGTTTTCCCTCCAAATAGTTGAGTTTCACCTTTTCGGGGTACATCGTGATAGCCCCTCTTGGTCCTGATGATGATATTTGCATAGTTTTCGTTTTGATAATTCAGATAATTTGAGTGAATAATCTCTTGCTCAATCCTTTTTGACACTTAAAGACTTGTACTCTTCCAGTTCGACACCTTCCAGCACATTCTTGATGCTTTTGCTGGGGGTGAAATGCAGTGTTGTCCTTTTCACCGTGTCAGCCAGACATTCCTCAGGCGTATCTACACACGTGTTCTCCACCTTCAGGTGAAACTTCCCGAAGTTGCCGAATGACACCTTGTGCCCATTGATGACATAGAAACCGATGGCATCAGCAATTGCCATCGTGCAAGCCTTCACCATGCTCTTGGGGATACCTGCCGAACGCGAGATATATTCCACCAAACTCTCTTCCGTGATGGTGGTGTGGTTCAAAAACTGCACCTTGTACCCATCCACTTTCCTTTTGTACAAGTCAAGATTCACTTTCTTCACTCTGTAGCGTAGTCCCATAATCTTGTTCTCCTTTCTTGTTTTTATGTTTAATCTAACGTTAATTCAGAATAACTTTCCCTCAAACATCTCCACAGCTCCTTCTGTTGAGTCTTCACATCGAACTGTGCGAGCATGTCTCAGAAGTGCCTTGCCGTGCAAAGTTAACTGATTTATTCTGATTACACAAATTTATTTACCTTGAATACTCTTTTTTATTTGGCTTGAAGACACCTTTTTGTATTCAAGCCAAATTGACTTTTGTATTCAAGCCAAATCGAAAGTTGTATTCAAGCCAAATTGAAAGTTGTAATCAAGCCAAATTGAATATTGTAATCAAGCCAAATTGTTTAGAGATATACGGCAACGCATCGCAGAGATGATTCCACTCATGCTTTTGAGATAACGAAAGACATATCTTGGTGTTGCCGAAACACAGGCTTTCTTGTTCAGCCCTTGCGAGCCTTAGTTTGTTGGAGTTAAAGGAGTTATGGGAGTTATCGCTCCGCTCGGGAGTTAAGCCAACACTCTATAAAATGAAAGAATGAGGGAATGAAAAAAAGACATGACATTGGGAAGTGGTAGAATGGGAAAGGATGAGGAGAGATAAGGGGAAAGAAGATGCCAAGAAAAAACATCCACTTATATTTTGTATTGTGATGACTTATTCGTACCTTTGCGATTGAAAACCAAAAAGTCATGAAGCAGGAAGAAAAATTGTTGAGGCTACTTGAAGAGCATCATTCTTTGGGCATCGCCGAGCAGATAGACTACCAGAAATTCTATCTCTATTCGCTTATTACCCATTCCACAGCCATTGAAGGCAGTACCGTGACGGAGGTAGAGAATCAACTCCTGTTTGATGAGGGTATCACAGCCAAAGGTCGCACCCTGCAAGAGCAGATGATGAATCTCGACTTGAAAGCAGCCTATGAACAGTCCATGCAGCTGGCTCGTTTGCATGCAGACTTCTCCGTAGAGATGCTGAAAAGCCTGTCTGCCCTGGTGATGAAGAATACAGGTGCCATGTACAATACTGCACAAGGCTCTTTTGATGCTTCGAAAGGCGACCTCCGATTGGTCGGGGTGACAGCAGGCACAGGTGGGCGTTCTTATATGAACTATCAGAAAGTTCCTGGCAAGTTAGCAGAGTTTTGCGAACAACTCAATCGGAATCGCCATCAACTGATGGAATCGGAAGACATGATAGCCAAATACCAGCTGAGTTTCGATGCACACTACCAGTTGGTGACCATTCATCCGTGGGTGGATGGCAAGGGGCGCATGTCTCGCCTCGTAAGGAATCAATTGCAATATGAGTTTGGGCTTGTGCCCGTG
>JAEEGG010011005.1_pt1 | contig 19853 bp, 19 predicted proteins | sample 9134161 | NCBI WGS metagenome assembly JAEEGG01 (sample SAMN16246543, study PRJNA631951) | gut metagenome | biome: gut microbiome; feature: rumen; material: CR-attached | host: Bos | place: Iran: Karaj | collected 2018-10 | reverse complement strand
TGAACAAGGCCAAAGCACTCATACTCTCCCACATCGTTCACCACGGGCCATGTGATGATGCGGAACTTCTTGTCGGGAGCGGTAAGAACAGACACTTTGCTGCCAAAATCCCACTGCCAGCGGATGGAGTTTTCGACAGAGAGTGCCTCGGTGAACAGTTTCACCGCCGACTCGCTGGCGAGATAGCGCTGGTTGTCAGTGGGGGCAGTGTATACCTCCTCGAACAACTGCTGCAGTTCGGACTGGTAATTGGCCATCAATGCCTTATCCTGTGCCGAAAGCGACAGGCACATGGCAACCGACACCATCCAGAATAAAACAATCCTTTTTATCATTGCTCTTTTAAGTTGAGAGTTGAGAATTGAATACGTTATTTTGCCAATGTGTTAATTCGTTAATCGATTCACACATTAACACGTTTACACATTCACACATTTTCAACTTTCAACTTTTTTAACGCAAAAAGAGGTGTTTTATTTTGTCTGTTGATAAAAAAGGCCGTGATTCAATTATTTTTTGTATTTTTGCAGTCATGAACACAGAGACAAAACAACTGATTGAACAGGCATGGAACGACCGTGAACTGCTCAAAGACAGAAGTATACAAGACACCATACGCGAGGCGGTGGAGATGCTTGACAAAGGGCAACTGCGTATTGCCGAGAAAATTGACGGGGTATGGCAGGTGAACGAGTGGCTCAAGAAGGCGGTGATTCTCTATTTCCCCATCAACGACATGGAGACCATAGAGTGCAGTCCCTTTGAGTTCCACGACAAGATTGCCCTCAAGCACGGCTATGCCGCCCAGGGAGTCCGGGTGGTTCCCCATGCTGTGGCGCGATACGGTGCCTACCTGGCACCCGGCGTGGTGATGATGCCCTCGTATGTCAATATCGGCGCCTATGTGGACAGCGGCACCATGGTGGACACTTGGGCCACTGTAGGCAGCTGCGCCCAGATAGGCAAGCATGTGCACCTCAGCGGAGGTGTCGGCATCGGCGGGGTGCTTGAGCCCGTACAGGCCGCCCCTGTCATTGTCGAGGACCACTGCTTTATCGGCAGCCGCTGCATTATTGTGGAGGGTGTGCTGGTGGAGGAGGAGGCCGTGCTGGGCGCCAACACCGTTATCACAGCAAGCACCCACATCATCGACGTCACGGGTCCGGAGCCTGTCACCATGAAAGGCCGCGTGCCGGCACGGAGCATTGTCATTCCCGGCAGCTACACAAAGCATTTCCCGGCAGGCGACTTTCAGGTGGCCTGCGCTCTGATTATCGGTCGCCGCTCGGAATCGACCGACAAGAAGACCTCCCTCAACGCCGCCCTGCGCGACTATAATGTCAGTGTATAAACAAGAGAAACGACAATTAGAATTATGAAGAAGTATCTTTTAATCATCCTCTTGCCCCTGTTGTTGTGCGGCTGCAAGAAGAAAGCCGAGACTTTCCCCTTCTCCGGCACCGTTTGCGGCTACCTGCAGTGCACCCTGGCCACCGCCAGCATCTCCGAGATGGACTTCGGCTATGTGGTTTCGTTGACAACACCCGATTCTATCGGCAAGGACTACAACAGCGGGAACAATCAGACCTTCCACAACTGCGTCATCATCTATCGTACACGCTACCGCTACCATGACGGTGACAAAATCAGCGGCACCATGTACCTTGACGACAAGTACTCGAAAGCCTACTGCAACTACCACTACAGCCTGGACCTGCCCGAAGGGGTGTGCTATTCGCTCGACTGACCACCCCGTTCCTGCGGATAATCAACAATTGTTGAAAAGTTTTTCCATTGGAAAAAAACAATAATTGGAAAATATGTATTATCTTTGCAATTCTAAATGTGTATACCTTTCTGATAATAAACAAGTGTCAAAGATATGAAATTCATCATCAACAGTCTGTTATTCTCCAAGCAGATACAGTCGCTTAGCGGTGTGCTGACCAACAACAACAACACCGTGCCTATCATCAACTGTTTTCATTTCCACCTCGACGATGGAATGCTGACCATACGCGCCACCGACCTGGAGACCACCCTCATTTCTAAAATCGAGGTTGAAACCGGCAACATCACCGGTCTTACCGACATCGCCGTCCCCTCCAAGCTGTTGCTGGACATCGTGAAGAGTCTTGACGACGTGCCCCTGACATTCAATGTCGACGACTCCACCTACGCCATCAGCATCGTCTCGGGCGAGGGCAAATACCGTCTGGCCGGCAAGAACCCCGAGACCTTCCCCTCCATGCCGGAGCCCCGCGACACGACAAGCATAACCCTCTCCAGCAGCCTTCTGGTCAACGCTGTGAGCAAGACGGCCTTCGCCGCCTCGACCGACGAGCTGCGCCAGCAGATGAGCGGCATCCTGTGCGAGATTAACACTGAGCACATCACTTTCGTGGCCACCGATGCCCACAAGCTGGTGCGCTATCGCCGCAACGATGTGAAAAGCGACACTCCCGTTTCCTTCATCCTGCCGCGCAAACCGGTAGTGATGATGCGTAACATCCTGGCTTCGCACAAAGAGGAGATGGATGTCCAGCTCGACTACAACAACACCAATGCCTTCTTCACTTTCGACAATTTCAACATCATCTGCCGCCTGGTTGAGGGACGCTACCCCAACTACGACGCCGCCATTCCGAAAGAGAACCCCAACAAACTGACCATCGACCGCAACTCGTTCCTCAACACCTTGCGCCGCGTAAGCCTCTTCGCCAACCAGGCCTCGCACCAAATCCGACTCTCTATTCAAGCAAACGAGCTTGTGGTCAGTGCCGAAGACCTCGAATTCTCCAACGATGCCAGCGAGAAGCTTCCCTGCCAGTATGAAGGCGACCCCATGGAGATTGGCTTCAACGCCAAATTCCTCACAGAGATGGTTTCCAACATCGACACCGAGCAGATACTCATCGAGATGTCGCATCCCAGCCGTGCCGGCATTATCTTCCCCGTCACCGACGAGCAGGACAGCCCCGAAGACATTCTCATGCTGGTCATGCCGGTCATGCTTGCAAACTAATTGTGAATGGTGAATTGTGAATCGGTGAATTGAGCAATCCCTAAAACCTTAAAACCCTCAAACATTCACTCAATCATTAACGTTGTACAGGGTGAGAGCAGAGGGAGCTTGCTCACTATGCCGAGCCAAAACAACGTCACGAAGTAACACAATCAAGCATTCAAGCAATAAAAAACACAGCCATGAGTAAAAGCAAGGTCAATCTGTGGGAGACACACACCTCCACGGTGTTGAGCATCACATTGGTGCTATTCCTTCTTGGGCTTTGCCTGATGGTGGAATACCACACCTATCGCGCCTCCCATGACATGCAGGAACGCATCACGTTCAAAGTAGACCTCGTCAACGATATCTCCGACGCAGACGCCGCCATCCTTCAGACTCAAATCGAAGCCATTTCCTATGTCAAACATGTCGACTACATCTCCCGGCAAAAGGCAGCGGAAATCTTCACCGAAGACCTTGACGACGACTTTGTAGGCTTTATCGGCTACAATCCCCTCTACCCCTCCATGATGGTCAACCTGCGTGCCGACTATATGCCCGACACCCGCCCTGAGGCAAGAGCCGAGAGCATCGCCCGCTTCACCGCTGATGTGAGCGAACTCGATGGTGTCATCGGGGTGGCCTATCAAGAGAATATTGTCAACGAACTGAACGATGTATTCTACAAGGTCACCTGGTTTCTCATCATCTTCATGGCGCTGCTCATCATCATCAGCATACTTATGATACGCAGCACCATCAGCATTGCACTCTATGCCCAGCGCGACACCATCCGCACCATGCAGCTTGTCGGAGCCAAAAGCGGCTTTATCGCCCATCCCTTCCTGATACGCAGCATCTGGTACGGTCTCCTTGGCGCCATCATCGCCATCCTTGTGCTGGCCATCGCCACTGGGGTCTTCAACCAGTCGCTGCAAGGCCTCGACCTGCTCAACAACTCGCACATGCTGTGGTACGCCGGCATCGCAGTGGTCATCATCCTGTTAGGCGTCATACTCTCCTACTTCTCCACACTCTTCGCCGTCCGCCGCTACCTGAACCGCAACCGTTAATCAATCCGTAACACCCTATCAAAACATAATAATCATGGCAAAAGAAATCAATAAAAACAACGAAAGCAACAGCCCGTTCACCTTTGTCTTCGGCAAAATCAACTATATCATCATGCTTGTCGGCATCGTACTGCTGGCATTAGGTTACATCTTTCTCAGCGGTGGCGGCAGCGACGACCCCAACGTCTTCAACCCTGCCATGTTCGACAGCCGCCGTCTCTATGTCGCGCCCATCCTTATCATCCTGGGTCTCATAGCCGAGATTGTGGCCATCATGTACAACGGGAAAAGAAACGAACAATAACATTCTTAATACTCGATATTTTCTATGGAATGGTTTGAAGCCCTGATTCTTGGTCTTATCCAAGGACTCACCGAATACCTGCCCGTCAGCAGCAGCGGACACCTCACCATCGGTGCCTACCTCTTCGGCCTCAACGGCGAGGAAAACCTTGCCTTTACCGTAGCTGTCCACGTGGCCACCGTGCTCAGCACCTGCGTCATATTGTGGCGCGAGATTGTGTGGCTCTTCCAAGACCTCTTCAAATGGAAATGGAACGAAGGCACCAAATATATAGTCAACATCCTCATCTCCATGATACCCGTGGCCATTGTGGGATTCCTGTTCAAGGACAAGGTCGAAGAGGTCTTCGGCAGCGGTCTGCTTGTGGTGGGCATTTGCCTCCTCGTCACAGCCACTCTCCTGGCATTCTCCTACTGGGCAAAACCCCGCCAGCGTGAAAACATCTCACCGTGGCACGCTTTTGTCATCGGCATAGCGCAAGCCGTCGCCGTACTGCCCGGCCTGTCGCGCTCAGGCAGTACCATCGCCACCGGCCTGTTGCTGGGCAACAAGAAAGAGAAACTGGCTCAGTTCTCGTTCCTCATGGTCATTCCTCCTATCCTGGGCGAAGCCCTGCTCGATGCCAAGGACATGGCCGAGGTAGGCGTCAGCACCGCCATGGCCGGCCTGCCCACGCTCTCCTTGGTCGTCGGCTTCCTTGCCGCATTCATCAGCGGCTGCATCGCCTGCAAATGGATGATTAACATTGTCAAGAAAGGCAAACTGATCTGGTTCGCCCTCTACTGCACCATTGTAGGTATACTGGCCATTGTGCTTCCGATGCTCTGATGACACAGGAAGAACTGCTTGGGGGCATAGTCATCCCCATCGACAAACCCCGCCAGTGGACCTCCTTCCAAGCCGTCAACAAGGTCAAGTCCACTATCCGCAACCTCTATGGTTTAAAGAAATTCAAGATAGGCCATGCCGGAACGCTCGACCCGCTGGCAACAGGCCTCCTCCTTGTGTGTGTGGGCAAAGCCACCAAACGCATCAATGAGCTGCAGGACGGTGACAAAGTCTATACCGGCACCATGGTGCTGGGCGCCACCACACCCTGCTACGACCTGGAACGTGCAATAGACAATTACTATCCCTTTGCCCACATCACCCCTGCCCTGCTTCAATCTATCCTGCCGCAGTTTACAGGCACTATAGAGCAGGTGCCGCCCCTGTTCAGTGCCGTAAAGATAAATGGGCAGCGGGCTTACCAATACGCACGACAGACAGACACTGGCGAAGAGGCTCCATTGCCCACCCCCAAAGCCGTGCGGATTTACGAATTCGACATCACAGCATTCCGTCCCGGCGACCCTGATGCCGCAAACGATCCCGTGGCGCCACAGTCCACGTCGCCCGATGCATTGCACCTCTATGACCACCCTCAAGGCACCGTGCCATCCCATCTGCCACAGATTGATTTCCGAATCAAATGCGGCAAAGGCACCTACATCCGCAGCATCGCCCGAGACCTGGGCATGGCACTCGACAGCGGCGCCTTCCTCTCTACCCTGCGACGTGAACAAGTAGGCGACTACACCCTTACGAATGCAGTCGCCCTCGAAGACGTAGAGCAATTTTTAGCTTAGAAATTATACTTCACCAGCAGGCACACACGCTGGTTCTGCACCATGTGCAGGTTGTCGTTGAGCAGCACCTTGCCATTACTGGCCTGGTCGCCAAACGTACAGGCTGTCCATTCATATTCAATACCCAGATTGAAATGCGGCAAATTATAGCTCAGCGACGGAGCAAAACGCCACACACTGTTCAGATGAGTGAAATTATCACCTCCCTTCATGAATATCAAATACCGTGCAGCCTGGGCTGTGCCGAAGTCGTATAAATCCTTTCCGGCTCCCAGATTCTTCATGTAACCCATAAACATATTAAAGCGGTACTTGCTGCCCACGGCGGCATTCAGATAGCTGATGGCTGCACGCAACGGAGCGTATTCCCACGAGCCGTCTGCTGCCACACCTGTCACACCGTATCCGTTCAACTGGTTCACATGACTGGTATTCTGGGCGTAGATAAACCTGTACTTGAGCGAAATGCTCTTATCAACATACTGGAAATAGAAAGTCGGTGAAAAAGTGGTCAGCCACTCGTTCACCGGAGTGGCAATGGTGGTCGGTGTTCCGTCCACATCCACGGTCTTGTATCCTACTGTCCGGGGTTTCAGCGACTGGCAGGTGCTGCCCAACTGCGTATATATGCGGTCGCCGCGATACTGAATGCCCATGAAGGCTTCAGGCACCAGCGCACGGAGTGCAAAATCCGTGCTGGCGACACTGCTCCACACGCCGTTGGAATACGACGGGCCGTTGTACATATACTGCAGCTGATACAGAGCGGAGGCTGTAATGCCGAAGCCATTCCTGGCAACGGTATAGGTCAGCTGAGGCGTGCGGCTGTGGGCGCGGAAAGGAGCTCCCGACGCCATGCCCAGCACCTCAGGCATGATGTCGCCGCTCAGCGGATGCCAATACTGGCCTACCAACAAATCCTGCGACAAACCCATGCTGTTGGCCCAATGCAGTTTCAAATATGCCAATCGAAGGCGCAGCACCGTGTTCGTTGTGCCGAAGCCGCCAAAGTCGGCCTCCACCTTTCCACTGGTGGCTGCCCCCATCACCTTGGGGCCTTCCAAAGCCAAACCGAACCGTGTCGTCAACGCTTGGAAGCTGGCATGTGGCACGGCATTTAAATCCACACGCTCCACACCCATGGCATCACACTGTGCCGGGGTGCCGTTCCACTTCTCGTCATACGGAATCATGTTGTACTCGCCACCCACAACCGTATAGGTATTGCGGGTGTCGAAATTGAAATAATTCCTCACAAAACCGTAAGGCTTAATCTTCACCTTGTCAGGCTTTGCCTCCTTGTCATCCTGCGCAGCTGCCCCCAAGGCCACCGCCAAGCACAAAACAGTCAGTAGTGTTTTCTTCATATTCTTTTTTTAGTTATACTAGTTCAAATAGTAATCAAACTTTCTATCCTTTTCTCAACTCCTCATTCTCTGCCCGCAGCCTCTTGTTCTCCCCCTCCGGTTCTCGCAAGCGACGATCCACCTCCTGCCTATAGCCCGTGCGGACAGCGTGCATTCTCTCCTTTATTCCTCCTTTGGTAATGAACTCTTGCTCCAATACTTTAGACAGGTTGAAATCATCTGAAGATGGGCCCTTCCTGCCATCCATTGTCATCCAAAACAACTATAAAAGTCAGTCACAAACAATTTTAATTATTTACCAGAACAGGCCGTACCGAAGACCCAACGCTGCGACAACAGTGAGGATACACACACACTTCTGAGTTGCTGAAGCACATGCTGAAAACGTCCACATCACTGACCTGTGTAGATGTCCAATAGACGCCCTGGATGCCCACATAATAGACAGCTGTGCCCGGGAGGGGTGGGTGCGTAAAATTCCCATTCTGGTCACGTAGGCCCCAGCGACTACCCGCCGCAGGCAGGAACACCGCTCCCGCAGCCTCCATCTCCGCCCACTGGGCAAGGGTGTAACTATTAAGTGACCCATCAGGATAGTATGCTTCATCCACCCTGGTTAATCCTGATGTGAACGAACACCCCGAAGGCAATGTCCAGTTGTCTGGCAAGATAATAAATCCACCCACTCCGTTGATATTGCCTAAGCCGATTTTGGATGTGGCATCAGCGCGATAATTTAGCAGGTAACGCCATTCGTCACGGGTGAGTATTCTCCACTGGTAGACGCTGTCTCCGCCGTTGCTGATGGGATTATGCCATGCCCAGTCGGCCTCGGCGTATGCTCCCGTCAAATCATTGTAGGGTGAGCCACCAGGGAAATAATCGGAATCATCAACGCTGACAGACCATGGCTGATAACAATTGGCTCCGCTGTTCCACCCGCTGGTGCCCCAGCCGAAAAGGTCTATCCAACCACTATAGGTGGAACTGATGTCGCTGTTGTCACTGCCAATGACGTCCCATTGATGCTCAGCGAAACGCCAAGTGTTGGTGCTGGCTTGGTACTGCAGGTTCCCCGGCGCAAATCTCACTTGCTGGGTAGGACTAATCGAGAAAAGACCAACCAGAGCATGCCTATCACTCTTTTCGTCCTTCTGGCAACTGACAACAGACTGGCTCAGCAGCAGACAGGCTGCCACTACCTGGATTATCTTTGTGAAACTCTTTTTCATGATTATTTGTTTTTTGATTGCGCTGCAAAAATACAACTTTTTCCTGATATGGCATTTTTTTTTTTGAAACATCACCGCAGAGGCTCCATTACTGCCAGGGATCAGCCCCGCCGTTGCTTCGCTTTTGTGCATAGAAGAAAAGCGAAGCATGAGTAAAGCAAGAACTACTGCGAAATTGTAAAATAAGCCCTTGAAATACGATACAGAAAAGTCTGGAAACGGGCTGTTTTGTTAATTTCGCCATCTTTACCAACACCCTATTACACTTATATTTACAGTAAAATATAAGACACAATAAGTTAAAAAACTTGACAACGCCCTGAAAATTTCGTATCTTTGCATGTTTTTTTACAAAGAAATCATGAAACTGTCTTATTTTAATTTTACCCTTCCGAAGGAACTGATTGCCGAGAAACCCTCAAAGCAACGCGACGAGGCACGCCTCATGGTGCTGCACCGCGACACTCAAACCATCGAGCACCGTCTGTTCAAAGACCTGCTTGACTACCTGAACGAGGGCGACGTGGTGGTGGCCAACAACACCAAGGTGTTCCCTGCCCTGCTGTATGGCGAGAAGGAGAAGACCGGTGCCAAAATCACCGTGTTCCTGCAGCGTGAGCTGAACAAGGACATGCGCCTGTGGGACGTCATTGTCGACCCTGCCCGCAAGATACGCATCGGCAACAAGCTCTACTTCGGTCCCAACGAGTCTCTGGTGGCAGAGGTGATTGACAACACCACCTCGCGCGGCCGCACAGTGCGTTTCCTCTTCGACGGCACCGACGAGGAGTTCAACAAGCACATCCGCAGCCTGGGTCACACCCCGCTACCCGACGAGCTGCAACGCCTGCGCAACATCGAGAACTGGGATGCCGAGCGCTATCAGACCATATACGCCAAAGTCGAGGGTGCCGTCGCAGCCCCCATCGCAGGGCTCCACATCAGCCGTGAGATGATGAAACGTTTCGAGATAAACGACATCATCTGGCAAGAGCTGACCCTGCACTGCGGTATCGGCAACTTCAAAGACATCGAAGTCGAAGACCTGTCGAAGCACCGTATGGACGCCGAAGAGATGCACCTGTCTCAGGAGACCTGCGATGTCATCATGAACGCCAAGAACAACGGCAACAAAATCTGCATCATCGGCACCACAACGATGCGTGCCATAGAGAGCGCCGTGACCATTGCAGGCAAAGTGAGTGCCTACGACGGGTGGACAAACAAGTTCATCTTCCCGCCGTACAACTTCACCATTGCCGACATGATGGTGACAAACTTCCACCACCCCAAGTCGTCGCAATACATCATGGCAAGTGCCTTCGGCGGCATGGAGTTTGTAAGCATGGCCTACGAGTCCGCCATCCGCGAGAAGTACAAGTTCTCCACCTACGGCGACGCCATGCTGATTCTGTAGAATGCGTTAATGCTTGAATGTGTTAATGCTTGAATGTGTTAATGTGTGAGTTAGATTAACGAATTAACAAGTTCTCGAAGTGAAGCCTTTAGCCGAAATACTGAGGCCCACCAACCTCGACAACTATATCGGACAGCAGCACCTGGTAGGTCCGGGTGCCGTGCTGCGCACTTTGGTGGAGAGCGGTCGCATCCCCTCGATGATATTTTGGGGCCCTCCCGGCATCGGCAAGACCACCTTGGCCATGGTGATAAGCAACATGCTCCACCGTCCTTTCTACACCCTCAGCGCCATCAGCAGCGGGGTGAAAGAGGTGCGCGAGGTGATAGAGAAAGCCAAAAGCGAGGAGAACGCCATCCTTTTTATCGACGAGATACACCGCTTTTCCAAGAGCCAGCAGGACTCGCTACTGGGTGCCGTGGAGAAGGGCATTGTCACCCTCATCGGAGCCACAACGGAAAACCCCTCCTTCGAGGTCATATCGGCATTGCTTTCGCGCTGCCAGGTCTACGTGCTGAAAGAATTTGGCGAACAAGAAATGCGGCAGCTGCTCGACAGCGCAGTGCACTATTATGCCACACAGGGGCGCACAGTGGAGGTAAAGGAGGTGGAGGCCCTCTTCCGCATCTCGGGCGGCGACGCCCGCAAGCTGCTCAACGCCATCGAGCTGGTGGTCAACAACACCGCTGGCGACACCGTGGTAATCGACAACGACCGCACCACAGGCGTGGTGCAGCAAAACCTTGCCCTCTACGACAAGCAAGGCGAGATGCACTACGACATCATCAGTGCATTCATCAAGTCCATGCGCGGCAGCGACCCCAACGCCGCCGTCTATTGGCTGGCACGGATGATCGAGGGCGGCGAAGACCCCGTATTTATCGCCCGCAGAATGCTTGTCTTTGCCTCCGAAGACATCGGCAACAGCAACCCCAACGCACTGCTGCTGGCCAACGCCTGCTTCGATGCTGTGACAAAACTGGGCTATCCCGAATGTCGCATCACATTGTCGCAATGTGCGGTCTATCTGGCCTCGTCGGTCAAGAGCAACAGCACCTACATGGCGCTGAACAACGCGCAGCAAATAGTAAAGCAGACCGGAGACCTGCCCGTGCCGCTGCACATACGCAACGCCCCCACCAAGCTGATGAAGCAGCTGGGCTACCACGACGGCTACAAGTATGCACACGACTACGCAGGCAACTTCGTGGAGCAGGAGTTCCTGCCTGACGCCCTGCGCGGCACCAAGTTTTACGAACCCGGCCAGAACCCTCGCGAGGAGGATACCCGCCGTCTGCTGCGCGCACGCTGGAAAGAGAAATACAACTACTAAGCCCCCGTTTTCCATATTCTGCCACTTAATACACCGCATCATGGCCGAAGCTCTGCTCACTGTTGAAAACCTTACCAAGTCATACGGCGACAAACTGCTGTTCGACAACATCTCCTTTGGCATCAATGCCGGACAGAAAACCGCCCTCATAGCCCGCAACGGCTATGGCAAATCCACCCTCCTTAACATCCTCACCGGCAAAACCCTGCAGGACGACGGCAAAGTGACCTTCAGCAACGGAGCACGCATGGCCTATCTACCTCAGCAGCCCGAGTTGATGCCGCAGCAAACGGTGCGCAGCTTTGTTTATTCGGCACAGAAGCCCGAACACGAGGACGAATGGACATTCGAGCAGCGAATCGAAGAAATACTCAGCCGTCTGCGGCTGGACGACAAACTCGACCAGCCCATGCAGACACTCAGCGGCGGCGAGCAAAAGAAAGCTGCCTTGAGCCGCATCCTCCTCGACGACACCAATCTGCTACTCCTCGACGAGCCAACCAATCACCTGGACATACAGATGATAGAGTGGCTGGAGGATTTCCTGTCGCGCCAAAGGCTGGCCATCCTCATGGTGACACACGACCGCTACTTCCTCGACCACGTGTGCCAGGACATCCTCGAACTGGACAACAGCCGCCTCTACCACTACCGCGGCAACTACGACTACTATCTGCGCAAAAAAGCGGAACGGGAATACAACGAGCGCATCGAAGTGGAGAAAGCCAAGAGCCTCTACCGCACCGAGCTCGACTGGATGCACCGCATGCCCCAAGCCCGCGGCACCAAAGCCCAGGCACGCATCGATGCCTTCTACCAACTGGAGGAAAAGGCACACACCCGCTTCGACGACAGCCGCCCGCAACTCACCGTGAAGACCGAGCGCATCGGCGGCAAAATACTGGAAGTGTACAACGTCACCAAAAGCTACAACGGCGAAAAGATGGTCGACGACTACAGCTACGTATTCAAGAAAGGCGAGAAAATAGGCATCGTCGGCCCCAACGGCATAGGCAAATCCACCTTCCTCAACCTCATCACCGAGCGACTGCGACCCGACAGCGGCCGCGTCATCGTGGGGCAGACCATCCGTTTCGGCTTCTATACACAAGAAGGAATGACCGCCCCTGCCGACCGCCGCGTGATAGACATCGTCAAAGACGTGGCCGAGCAAATCGAGCTGGACAACGGCAAAGACATGTCAGCCCATCAGTTCCTCTCCTACTTCGGCTTCGACGACACAACGCAGTTCAACTACTTCGGCAACCTCAGTGGCGGCGAGCGACGCAGGCTCTACCTGCTAAAGGTGCTCATGGCCAATCCCAACTTCCTCATACTCGACGAGCCCACCAACGACCTCGACATCTACACACTCGAAATCCTCGAGCAATTCCTGCGCGACTACAAAGGGTGCCGCATCATCGTCAGCCACGACCGCAGCTTCATGGACCACATCGTCGACCACCTGCTCGTCTTCGAGGGCAACGGGCACATCAAAGACTATCACGGCAACTACACCCAGTACCGCGACGAACAGAACACCCTGCGCAAAAAAGAAAACCTGCAAAAACGCGACGACAAACCCCAGTACACACGCAACCGAAGCGACAAACCCCGACCCTCCTACAAACAGCAGCAGGAATACAAAGCCCTCACCGCCGAGATAGAAAACCTCAACCAAGAAAAAGCCACCCTCGAAACCCTCCTCAACCAAGGTGCCGTCACCGACGTGGCAAAACTCACCGAGGCATCGACGCGCATCGGACAAATCATCGCCGAACTGGACGAAAAAGAACTCCGATGGCTCGAACTGGACGAGCTGATATGTTGAGAGTTGAATTATTGCTTGAATGCTTGATTGCTTTAATTCGTTGTCCGTTGATAAGTTGATAAGTTTATACGGCTCGCATCATATCAACGTATCAACATATCAACAAAACACACTCAAACAATCAAGCAATCAGACATTCAAGCAATCAAAAAAAATTATAAAAAAAGTTAAAAAAAGTGGACAAAAACGCACCTTCTGTGTCATAATAGTGTATGAAGTCCGAAATGGAACATGTAGTGGACGCCTGCAGGCGGAAAGATGCACGGGCACAAAAACGTCTCTACGACGAATATGCGCCAAAGATGTTAGGAGTATGCATGCGCTACACCCACTCCCGCGACGAAGCCCAAGACCTGCTCCACGACGGTTTCATAAAGATCTTTGAAACAATCAACACCCTCCAGAACCCTGCCGCACTCGAAAACTGGATGAACCAAATCATGGTGCGAACCGCCATCAACTACATCACCCGCAACCGCGAAATCATCTACGCCGACCTCACCCAGCTACCGGAAGAATACCTAATCGACTACCCCGACAACGAAAAAGAGGAAAACACAGACCTGCCCGACTACTCCCTCGGACAAATCGTCAACGCCATCCAGCACCTGCCTACCCAATGCCGCCTCGTCTTCAACATGCACGAAGTAGAGGACATGGAAATCGCCACCATTGCCCGCAGGCTGCACAAACCCGAAAGCACCATCCGCAGCACCCTGGCACGAGCCCGCAGACTACTGAGAAAGAAATTACAAAACGAAGAATAAATAAAAACAACAATATTATGAACAAACAGCTGAAAGACTATACCGCACAGCCCGACCCCGAAGTGTGGAACCGGATTGAAAACACCCTCCACCGCCGCGCACTGCTCCGCAGGTGGACACGCATCGGTGCCGGCGCAGCCGCTGCAGCCATCGTTGCAGCCATAGTCCTCATCCCGGCCGGCAAGCCCGCCAGTTCGCCCGCCACGCCCGTCATTGTCACACCCGGCACAACACAGATTGCACAGGCCAACATCGAAACAGCCGCAGACCAAAGCAACACCCTCGAACCCTCAAACCTTCAAACCCACAAACCCTCAAACAATCAAGCAATCAAACAATCAAGCAATCAAGCAATCCCCACATCTGACATCACAATTGAGAATGGAGAATTGAGAATGGAGAATTATCAGAGTGCGGCAGCCAACTCTCAACTTTCAAGCAATCAAGCAATCAAGCAATCAAGCAATCCCAACTCTCAAACCCTCGAACCTTCAAACCTTCAAACCCTCAAACCTTCAAACCTTCAAGAATCGAGAATGGAGAATTATCAGAGTGCGGCAGCCAACTCTCAACTTTCAACTTTCAACTCTCAACTTTCAAGCAACCCCGTCGCCCAAGACCTCACGGACGTAGCCACCGAGCCGCAGCAACCGGTGCAGAAAGCCACAACATCCGGCCAGGACGACACCATCCTGTGGATACCCAACGCCTTTGCCCCTGCCTCCGACGACGCAAGCATCACCATCTTCCGTCCGCGCCTCAGCCGTCCCGGCGAAACCCTCACCGACTACCGCCTGGCAATCTTCAACCGCAGAGGGATGCAAGTCTTCCACACCAACAGCCTCGACCAAGGATGGAACGGCACCTACAACGGCCGTCCCCTTCCGCAGGGCGCCTACGTATACGTCATCTACTACACCGACAAAGACCACATACGCCACCAGCGCAAAGGCACCGTCACCCTCATTCGCTGACCATCAGGAACAATCAGGCAATACAACAAAGCCCGCCATGCAGCGGGCTTTTCTCTTTTGCCGGGGTCTCAGTCTACCCCTTCCGGACTATGTCGGCAAACTGCCCTTGCGCAAGCCGCACCAAATCGCCGGGCGCCAACTCTATCTGGTAGCCTATCTTGCCGGCACTCACCATCATCGTGGGCAGCTGCTCGGCACTGATATGGAACGTCGTGACATAGGGCTTCTTCATACCCAAAGGCGAACAGCCTCCACGCACATAGCCCGTCACCCGCGTGATATCCTTCACATGGATCATCTCCACACTCTTCTCCCCTACACTCTTGGCACACTTCTTCAAATCCAGCTCGCTCTCCACCGGAACAACAAACACAAAATACCCGCCGCTGTCGCCACGGGTCACCAGGGTCTTGAACACCCTGGCGGGGTCCTGTCCCAGCAGTGAGGCAACCGTGACACCGTCAACAGCCTCCTTGCCATGGGGGTACTCATGAGCCGTATAGCGCACCTTTTCCTTTTCAAGGATACGCATTACATTGGTTTTAAAGTCAGACATAACAGTACAATACAGTATAATTAAAAGATAAAATAATAACCTCACGGAATGCAAAAATACAACATTTTTGCGACCTTCGAAATATAATGTTCGCATCTTGACTTTTTTTAAGAAGAAAAACCGTTCCGTTTTACTCATAATCACAAAAAAAGTTGTAATTTTGCAGCCCGAAATAGTCATTATTTCAAAGTCCAATTCACAAGCAATAAAAAACACATTTAAAAAATGCACCGCACATTAGCCATTGCAGCACTGCTACTTGTCACCGCCACGGCAGCTGCTTTACCCGTCGATGTCACCACAGCAAGAATTGCCGCAACCCATTTCCTTCAGCAGAAAGGACTCATAGAAAAAGGCGACACGCTCGCCTTCTACTCCATTGACAGCAACGTCGACCCCGCTACCGGGGCTACAGCAAGCTTCTACGTCTTCAACTACGGCAGCCAAGGCTTCATCATCATGGGTGCCGACGACCGCTGCACGCCCGTCCTCGGCTACTCCATGAACGGCAGTTTCGACAACCGCCGTCTGCCCGACAACATGCGTCAGTGGCTCAACTCATACGCCGACGAGATACAAAGGGGCATAAAGGCCGACGCACCCGCAAACCCCGACCACCTCAAACTATGGGAAGAGCTTCTCACCGACAATAGCAGCGAACTGCCCCAGCCCAAAGCCGACGAATACCTGCTCACCTCCACATGGGAACAGGGCAGCGGCTACAACAACTACTGTCCCGTCTCGGACGGAGAGCATGTAGTGGTGGGCTGCGTGGCCACCGCCATGGCGCAGATTATACGCTATTACCGATTCCCGGCACGCGGCTTCGGGCAGAAATCATACCAACATTCCACCTACGGCGTCCAAGCCGTCAACTTTGACACCACCGACTACGACTACGACCTCATGCCTGACAAAATACGGCGCACCTCTTCTGCCGCCGAGCGCGACATGGTGTCGCGGCTCTGCTACCACTGCGGTGTAGTGGTGAACATGAACTATCAAAACCCCTCGCATACCTCCGGCAGCGGAGCTCAGACACACGATGTGCCCGAAGGCCTGCTCCATTTCGGCTACACCGATGCAGTATGGTATTCCCGCAACGCCGTCAACAACGACCAGCAGTGGACATCTCTCATCCGCAATGAAATACACGACCGCAGACCCATCGAGTATTCGGGCTTCTCCAACGATGGCGGCCATGCCTTTGTGCTGGACGGCTATAACAACCGAAACCAATACCATTTCAACTGGGGCTGGGGCGGCTATGCCGACGGTTTCTATACCCTCACTACAATGGTAGGCTTCACCTCGCAGCACGAAATGGTCATCAACATACACCCCTCCGGCTGGGACGGCCACCTCACCATCTTCCACGTCTCGCCCGACGGCAACGGCGACGGCACCAGTTGGGAAAACAGCAACAGCAACATCGAAGCCGCTGTTGCACTCAACAAAATAGTCAACAGGGAAATATGGATGAAAGAAGGCACCTACTACGGCAACACCGAGAATGACTATGCCTTTGTTTTCAACAATGCCGCCACCATCTACGGAGGCTTTGCCGGAACGGAGACCTCCATTTCGCAGCTAAGACCCGAACAGCATCCCACCATCATCGACGGCCAGAACAGCCATGGCCTCCTGTACTCGCGCAACAGCACAATCCGACGGGAACTGACTTTAAACAATATCATACTGCAGAACGGCTACAGCTCTTCAGCAAACTGCATCAGCCTCTCAGGCGACATCACCACAAAATATCTCACCGTACGCAACTGCAAAAGCAACAGCGGCACCGTCATGAGCCTCTCCTCGTCCGACTGTGTCGCCGTCGGGACACGTATCGAGGACAACCAGGCACCCGTCATCTGCTCAATGAACGACGCCGTCATGCGCCAAAGTCTCTTGAACAACAACAACGGCAACGCCGTTGTGCTTGACGGCACCGCCCGCATCGCCAACAGCGACATCGTGGCCAACCACGGCATCGGGGTCGTCTTCAACCACAAACGCAACAGCTTTGTAAACAACATTGTGTGGGGCAACGACACCTGCCTGCGCATCAATACCGAGCTCAACGACACCTGTCTGCGCCACAGTGCCTTCGACAACGACACCGCCGTGGGCGACAGCACCTGCATCCTGCTGAGCAGCGACAACAACGCTGCCGAAGGACCCCGCTTCAACAACCCCTCTGCCACCCCCGGCCAACGCACCGAGCCCGACAATGCCGACTGGCATCTGGCACGGGGCTCTGTATGCATCGATGCTGGCCAGCGCCTGGCCGAATGCATCACCGACGGCGACCTCGACAAGAAACTCCGCTGCCGCAACGGCCGTATCGACCTGGGCTGCTACGAAAGCAACTACCCCGTTGCCATTGACCCCGCCGCCACTGCCGATGCTTTCAGCCTCCACCCCAACCCTGCAACAAGCGCCTTCACCGTCACCCTGCCTGCTGCATCGGCCGTTGTCATCTACGACATGACAGGCCGCGCCGTGCTCAGCCGTCAGGCCCACAGCGGAAGCAACACCATCGACATCGCATCCCTGCCACAAGGTGTCTACTTCGTCAAGAGCGGCACCCGCACCACCAAACTGATAAAGAAATAACACAAAAAAAGCAACACACCCATGAAAGCCAAACTCATTATTGCCGCAGCAGTCATTGCCGCATCGCTGAGCTCCTGCTCCTCCTTCAAATACCACTATGCCGAAACCCGCATTGCCGACGCCGGCACCGATGTATTCGTCATTCCTCCCACCGTCAAAGTGCAGGTGAACCCCGTAAGCTTCTCCGACTCTTGGGTCTTCGAGGGCAAGGAACTGAAAGCTCTGGTCGGCAACGGCGCCACCCCCGACGCCCTCCGCGAGCGACTCAGGATTGCCGCCACCAACAAAACCCTGCAGAAGCACGAAGGCGACATACTCGTGGCACCCGTTTTCGACATCGTGTCCGAGCGCGACGGCCATCGCTACATCGTCACAATACGCGGCTATGTGGGCACCTTCACCGACTGGAACAAGAACAGCGAAGAGTTTCTCGAACTGCAGAAATACAGACTGGATGCCGAAAGGCAAATCGGGGTCTACACCCGATAATCCACCAATCCGGAAAAAGACGAGAGTCGGGGAACAGTCTTCCCAACTCTCGTCTTTTTTCCCTGCACCCCGTCCCAAAGCCATTCATTATCACGCCTTTCCCCTTACATATAGGAAACACATCGAATAAAAAACTAAAGTTTGACAAGCATGTTCAGTCGTTGATGCAACCATCAAGCGTCGTCATTTATTCGATCGTTATTCGATCGTTTTCCACTCGTTTTCCCTTTCACAAAGGGAAAACGATGGGAAACATATCGAAAAACGATATGATAAAGAACGACGCAGCATCGAGCCCGAAAGGCGCACAGAAGAACGTTGGGGACAAATATGCGACACTTTCGGAACGTTAAAGTAAGGTGACGAAAGTTGGCGTTATCTCGCACAGAATAAAAAGTAAATTACGCGCGAAGCGGCAAGCGTCTCACCAGAATCAAGCATTACTTTTTGCATCCTCCAAAAGTGAGGGACTTTTGGAGAGGCCTTGACAGGCCAGCAACCGCGGGGCGGTGCTTTCTCCGCTTCGCTATCGAAGGGCGTTCACTGGATGCCCTTCTTCTAAAAGGGAAAGGGCAGTCGTCGTTATGTCGGCTGCCCTTTGGATTATGTCTGTCGGGAGGAGTTTACTTGACGGGGTGGTCGGCGTGGAATTTTTCCAGTCGGGCTTTGAGGTCGGGGAACTGGTCGCGCAGCACGAGTGCCACACAGGCGCGGATGCCCTGTTTGTGGCTGCCGGTGATGTCGAGGGCGATGGCGCTGATGCCATAGCGGATGAGTTCGTTGAGCAGGTCGACGCCTTCGTAGCCGGGGTAGCAGAAGGTGAAGTAGAAGCCGTCGCCGATGTCTTCGCCCATGTCTTTGTCATAGACGATGAAGAATCCGTTGTCGGTGAACATCTGTTTCATGATTTTGGCCTTCTCGCCGTATTCCTTGATGTCCTTGACGAAGTTGAAGGTGCCGTCGTTGGCTCCCTTGAGCATGGCAGCCATGGCGTACTGCACGGAGTGGGCGGTGCCTGAGCTGAGGCAGTAGAGTGTGCCGAAGATGAGTGCGCGGCCGAGCTGGGTCTGGCTGTAGTAGCGTGCCAGGTCGGGGCATTCCATGTTGAAGAGTTTGGGGCTGCACACCATCATGGCGATACGCTCACCGGCATAGGAGAAGCTCTTGGATCCGGAGATCATGATGACGTAGCGGTCGGTGTATTTGGCCACGGTGGGCTGGAAGGGGGGCTGTCCGGGGACGGAGTAGTCTTTGCG
>JAEEGG010011004.1_pt1 | contig 19853 bp, 17 predicted proteins | sample 9134161 | NCBI WGS metagenome assembly JAEEGG01 (sample SAMN16246543, study PRJNA631951) | gut metagenome | biome: gut microbiome; feature: rumen; material: CR-attached | host: Bos | place: Iran: Karaj | collected 2018-10 | reverse complement strand
TTTGATACAAATGCAAACGGTTATCGTTTACCAACAATAGCTGAATGGGAATATCTTGCTCGTGGTGGAAACCTTACAGATAACGGACAGACTCTTTATTCTGGCAGCGACACTCTTAATAATGTTGCATGGGTTTCGTCAAACAGTAGTTCATCTGTACACACAGTAAAAATGAAACAGAAGAATGCACTTGGATTATACGACATGAGCGGAAACGTATTTGAGTTGTGCTGGGATCGGAAAGGTACAATAAATACTAGTACGCCGGTTACTGGTCCATTAACGACAGAATACAATCACTATGCTCTTGGAGGCAGCTGGAATCAAGATAATACACATGCTTATGTTAATAAACATAATTATGAAAGAACACTCACACGCTTCTCCAATCGTGGTCTCCGCGTAGTCCGCAATGCATCATCTCATACTTGCCTCGTAAAGTTTGATACAACTACAAACTGGCCGGGAAATACAAGAAGAGTTTCATCACAAATTATAGATGCCGGTGATACAGCTGTTGCTCCTGCAACTACAAATCCAGCTCCTACTGCTGCTGATGCTATGCATGGTAATTTCCTCGGCTGGTACACAAAACCAAAACCATCTCAGAATCCTGCAAACCCAAATGCTGTACAAATCACTCCAATTGACAGTCCGTTTGATTTTAATACACCGATTAATTCTGACATCACGCTTTACGCTGTCTGGGATTTTGTTTATGTACCGGGAGCAACGTTTGACAGTTCTCAAACATTATGTGATGGAGATTCTGATAGACAATCAGCAGTATTCATTGGAGGCCAAGAAATAACGATTAATTCTCTATATGTTTGTGATCATGAAGTTACGCAGGGTGAGTATGAAAAATACTGTTGTTATACTTATGATAATACTTATAAGCCTTTAGAGAATGGAGGTCTAGGTTCTGATTATCCTGTTTATTTTGTAAACTGGTATGATGCAATAGTTTACTGTAATTTGCGAAGTATTGCTGAAGGTTTAACTCCTTGTTATTCACTTGGTGGAAGTACAACTACTACAGACTGGGAGGGAATTAAAACTGTTACGGAAGGTGGAAATACAAAGTATGCTTGTAGTTTTACAGGAAGCACTGCTTCTTGGAATAATATTGAATGTGATTGGAATGCAAATGGATACCGTCTTCCAACCAGTGCTGAATGGGAATACGCCGCAAGAGGTGGTAATCTGACTTCTACAGGACAGACAATATATTGTGGAACAAATGGCACAGATGATGATCCGTTAGGAAATTATGCCTGGTATCAAGGAAATAGTGGCGGTAAAACGCACCCTGTAAAGGGGAAGCTTCCTAATGCACTTAACTTGTACGATATGACTGGTAATGTGTCCGAATTATGCTGGGATTGGCATCCGGCTAATACTTCTTTCAAAATTGCTCGTAGTTGTGGTTTTTCTGAAGCTCACACATTGAATTTAGTAGGAAGTCTTGGACCTCAATCGGTATATAACTATATTGGTTTCCGCGTAGTCCGCAATGCACAGTAACAATTTGTTTTTTAGGAATGTCTTGAAAGTTCCATATATGTCATTGCCTTGTCAAGCACGGCAATGACATGAAAGTGATACTTAACCTGTTATAGTTCGTCCGCCAGTTTTTCTACTTCTTCTACAGGAAGACCTGTGCCTTGTGCAATCTGTTCTACTGTACCAATTTTCATTCTTAGAAAATTAATAGCATTTTCCACAGCTTTTTCCTGTGCACCTTCTTTTTTTGCAGCTCTCTGTATGTCTCTGTCATGTAAATTCATTGCGGCGTAATCCCTCCTGAATTTGTCGTTATCCTTTATTTTTTCAACCATTGCGGAAATGCGCTTGGAAAAATCATCTTCCCCTGGTTCGTTTGTGTAGATATATTTTAAGAAGTCTCTGATTTTTTCATTGCTTTCCTTTTCGTAAGCACTTGAATTATAAATCACCTTAAGGCTTTTGTCATCTAATTCTATACATTCGTTTTCCGCACAGATGTTTCTGAATGTATAGCAAGGTAGCCCGAAATGCTTTTCATCATCATCCTTGAACGGGTCGGTTTTACAGATAAAAAGAATATAGCTGTCTTTCAATTCAGTATAATCCTGACCTTTGAGAAGACTGTCAATATCTACCATAGCCTCGTAATAGCGAGTGCGTTTGCCGAGTGCTTCCTGCGGACTGGATTGCATTTCCACATCAATTACCTTATCGCTATCTTTTAAATACACATCAAGTCTTACACCCTTGCTTGAATAGTATGGTGCAATCTGTTTCTCAAGCTTAGGATAGCCAACATGGTTTACCTTTACGTGCAGCAATCTCTCTACAAGTTCTGCACAAATTTCCGGGTCGCGCAATACTTCTTGAAACATACCGTCATCAGTAAAAGTGAGTTCATCAACTGATTTTTTGTGATAATTTGTATTTTCCATTAAACACCCTCTCTTATGGAAATATAGATTTCGCAGGAAAAAATCCCACACTATAAATATTGCTTTAAAATGAAAAAAACTGCGGGTTTTTGAAAAAAAGTCAAAAAAAAATGAAAAAAATGTGCTATAGAATTGACTCCCAATTTATGTTATATTTATAGAATATGAGTTCAAAAAAAGTAGCTGGAAAAAAGTTTGCCGGAAAAAAGCTTGCCGTTAAAAAATCCACAGGCAAGAAAATTGCACGGCACATAAGATATGCTCTCAAAAATCCGATGACCTATGCGTATATCTGCATCGTCATCATCCTTGCGATTGCCACAGTTATGGTCTTCAAGTCGGAAACTCAGACAGAAAGCGGCATTCAAACTTTTTTTGATTCAGTCTGGTTCACGCTTGTAACAGTAATTGCGGGTTATTTTGATTATTGTGTAAAGTCTATTCCTGGAAGACTTTCGGCGCTTATCCTGCTCATTCTGGGTATGCTGCTTCTTAGTGTTATTACCGGTAAAATTGCGTCCACGTTTATGGATATGCAGATAAAAAAAGATAAAGGATTGAAGAAGTTAAAGAGTATGAAAGGACATTTTTTGCTATGCGGCTGGCGGCCTGGTTTTGATAAGATTCTTGACAGTGTTTTAAACTCCAACCCCGACATTACACCTGATATGATTGTACTTGTGAACGATGCTCCGGATGGACAGATTGAGCAGCTTCGTTCAAAGCTTCGTTTTAAGGAACTTAATTATATTTCCGGTGATTTTACAGATGAAAATGTTTTGCACCGGGCAGAAATTGATAACGCTATTCGTGCCCTTGTAATTTCCGACCGTTCCAAGAATTATTCAGACCTGGAAGTTGATTCCCGAACAGTTCTTGCCGTTCTTACAATGGAAAGCCTGAACCCGGATTTGTACATTGCAGCCGAGCTTATGGATTCAAAGTTTGAACGTCATCTGCAGATGGCCCATTGTGACGAAATCATCCTTACTACAGATTATGAGCACAGTCTTCTTGCAACAGCTTCCAGTGGAATGGGCTACAGTAACGTAATCCGCGCTTTGATTGGCGAAGATGCTTCCAGCGGAATTATTATAGAAGATATTCCCGAAAGCTTTATTGGCAAAACCTATGCCGATTTTAAGCAGTCGCTTAAAAAGAAGGGTGTGCTGATTGGCTTACTTTTGAATACCGGTAACTTCCATCAGCGAAGAAAAGATGCCTTGCGTGAGGCTCAGAAAAATCCTGATGTAAAGAAGATAGTTGATGATTTGAAGAAGGTAAAGCTGCTTAAGAGCAACGAGCCTGTTCTTGTACCGTCGCCCGATTTTGTGATTCAAAAGAACACAAAGGCGATTTTCGTATATTAGTGTCATTTTCGGGCTTGACCCGGAAATCTATTTGGAGTTTTTATGGATGAGTTTGAAAAGGTTTTGCCTAAGCTTGTAAACATTGAATTGTTTTCGGATTTTAACATCAATGATGAAAACGACAAGCGCATACTTAAGATTGTCTACGAAAATATGATAATCAAAAAGTTTAAGAAAGGCGAAGTAATTATAAAGGAAGGCGATTACGGCGATTTGTTTTATATCCTCTATACAGGAGCGGTAAAAATTGAACGCCAGACCCCGGCCGGAGATACAATCGCCCTCGCAAATCTGAAAGCCGAGCAGAACATCTTTTTTGGAGAAACTGCCCTTATCAGTGACGATGCCCGCACAGCTACCGTAAAAGCCTTGAACGATTGCAGCTGCATCACACTTTCAAGCAAAAAGTTTCTTGCAGTTTGCGACCAGGAGCCACTTTTAGGTTACCGTGTACTTCTTCATCTTGCCAGAAGAATGTCGCAGACAGTCCGCAAAACAAATAACGATAAGGCCACTCTCTACGAAGCCCTGTTCAGCGAAATCGAAGGCACAATGTTAGGATAACGGGAAAAAGAAATGAACGCACTAAAATATATAATTCTTGGTATTGCAATTTTTATGTACCTCTTTGTAATCTTGCTGCAGGAAAAAAAGGTTTTGTTTACTACCATCGCTGGAATTACAATCATCCTTATGGGAATGATTTTACCGGATGTGATTTTTCCGCTCGATATGGAATCTTCCTTATCGACATTTGCAAACGGTCATCTTTATGCACTCACTCACTCACTCGGAACCATAATCAACTGGAACGTAATAATGATTTATCTTGGAAGCATGACAATTGCGGCTCTGTTTCTGTACTCCAACGTGCCTTCCAGAATTGCAGACAGCATAATCAATTCAAGCAAAAACACCGGACTTGCAATAGTTCTAATTCTAGCCATGACCGGTATAATTTCTATTTTTGTAGAAAACGTTGCAACAGTTCTTGTAATGGCTCCAATTGCGCTTGCACTTTGCAAAAAGCTTAAGATGAATCCAACGTACTTTATGATTGGACTTGCAGTAATGTCTAACCTTGAAGGAACCGCTACACTCGTCGGCGACCCTCCAAGCATGATTTTTGCTGCCTATGCCGGTTATAACTTTAACGACTTCTTTGTTCACAACGGTACGCTTTCAATCTTCTTTATAATTCAGGCAGGCTTGCTCGTCGGCTGTATTTATTTCTACTGCTTTTTTGCAAAGGTTGGAAAAGAGCGCATTACTGTAGATAAGTCAAATGTCATCTCCTGGGTGCCTTTTATCATTCTTCTTGTAATGATTTTCGGACTTGCCGGCATTTCCTTTATTAAAACTGATTTTGCTTACTTGAGCGGACTTTACGTGCTTGCACTTGGAATTATTGCTCTTGCCTGGTATAAGCTGAATCAGAAAAAATCCTGGAGTGAGCTTTGGGAGCTTGTAAAAGGCCTGGACTGGGAAACAATTTTCTTCCTGCTTGGCATTTTTGTAGTTGTTGGAGCAATTCAGGAAATTGGTCTTCTTGATGATTTTGCAGTGGTTCTTGCAAGATTGTGTGGCGGTTCAAAGCTGATTGGCTTTATCATAATTCTTGCTGTGTCTGTTATCATCAGCGGCTTTATTGATAACGTGCCTTATATTATTGCAATGCTGCCGGTTGCTGGTTCTATGGCAATGGAAATGGGAATTAACAAAGAAATCTTTATGTTTGCCCTGCTGGTTGGAAGCTGTCTTGGCGGAAACCTTACTCCTTATGGTGCAAGTGCAAATGTTGTAAGCATGGGAATCGTCAAGAAGGAAGGCTACCCGATGAAGTTATCTGGCTGGCTTAAAACTGCCGTTCCGTTTACAATTTTAACAACTGGTGCTGCGGCTCTGGTGCTCTGGCTTTTGTGGGGATAAAAACTTATGAAAGGACTTATTATAGCCGGTACGAATAATCTCTTTACCGTTGAGTGCGATGATGAGGTAACACGCAGCTGCACTATAAAAGGTAAGGTTCTTAAATCGGTTAAGCAGTTTTATAATCCTATTGCCCCGGGTGATGTTGTTGATATTGAAATTGACCCGCTGAATGATTCTAAAGGACAGGTGCTTTCTCTTGAGCCACGTAAGAATACTTTTTTGCGCTGGAATGTTAAAGGCAGATGTCCCCAGCTTTTAGCCAGCAATCTTGATTATCTTATTCTTGTAACCACGCCCGATGAACCGCCTTTCCGTCCCCGCTTTATAGACAGGGCTCTGGCTCAGGCAGAACATCAGGGAATAGAACCTGTAATTGTCTGCAACAAGTGGGATTTAGCTGAAGCTATGGAAACAGATGGTCGTGCCGATGAACTGGAAGAGATTCAAAAGCGTCTGGAAATCTGGGAAGATCTTGGCTATAAGGTGATGCGCATTTCTGCAAAAACTGGCGAAGGCATGCTTGAGTTTGCCCAGCTGCTCGAAGATAAGCTTTCTGCTTTTGTAGGTCAGTCGGGAGTAGGAAAATCAAGCCTTATAAACGTTATGGATAATTCCTGCGTTTTAAAGACAGGCAGCCTTTCTAAAAAATACGGCCGCGGAAGTCACACAACAACAAAAGGTACGCTCATCCATCTGGTTTTAAATGAATCCCTGATGGACGGAATCAAGGGCAGAAAAGCAGATATAATCGACACGCCGGGTATAAGGCGTTTTGTTTTGGATGATATAGAAGCCGATGATCTGGCTTTATATTTCAGGGAGTTCGAGCCGTTTATTGGAAAATGTAAGTTCGGCTTGAATTGTAAGCATCTTACAGAACCAGGTTGCGCCGTTCGGGAAGCAGTAGAAAACGGTAATATTACAGAAGAACGTTATGATTCCTGGATGAGAATCTCCGATGAAATCAGAACCGGCTCCTGGTGCGATTAAACTAAATTACTATGGACAAAAAAACATTATCAGAAATTGACTTTTACAGAATACGTGATGAAGTCGCGGGATTCTGTGTTACTATTGAAGGTAAGCAGTCTCTGTCACAAAGGGAACCGCTTACAAAAGCAAAAGAAATTGAGTTTTACAAAAATGCCTCAAGAGAGTGGTGCACTTATTATTCCTGTACGCATCGTGTTCCTGTTTCCTTTTGGGAACCCATTCAAGGCCTCAATTCAATTATTAAAACAAGCGGAGCATCGCTTAATCTTGAACAGGTAAAGGCTCTGGGACAGTTTACAATTGCGGTAAAAAAAGTCCGCGAAAATATTGCTGCCCACACCGATGATTTACAGCTTAAGGTTTTGCCGTCACAATCAGCTCTCTTACCTGATGAAAAAGAAACCGAAAAGAAAATCTTCCGCATAATCACCCCGGACGGAGAGCTTAGAGATTTGCCGGAAATTGTACAGATTCGCAGGGCAATTGCAAGCCTGAATGCCCGCCTTAAAAATATTATGCAAAGCTATACTTCAGACCAGAAGCTTGCAGGCGTACTTGAATCTTCTGTACCGGTTTTGCGTGGTGGTCGCCAGGTGCTTGCGGTAAAGGCAAATCAGCAGAACAGAATTAAGGGAATTGTACACGAGGTTTCTCAGTCTGCGCAGACGGTTTACATTGAGCCGGATGAAGCAGTTGTCTGCAGTAACGAGCTTGTTCAAAAAGAATACGAGCTGCAGCAGGTAATCAAACGCATTCTTCTGGAGCTTACTCAGGAATTACAGCCGTCTGTTCCATTTTTCAGGGATGCGCTTCCACTCATGCTCTTTTTTGATACAACCTTTGCCGCCGCCCGCTGGGGAATGGAAAACAACTGTACTTATGCAATCCCGTGTCTTGCTTATGATAAATCAGGCCAGAATCGTGATGAGCCGCCTCTTTTGCTTCAGGCGCGTCATCCTCTGCTTGGAACAAAGGCTGTCCCTATTGATGTCCGCTTTATGACAGGAAAAAGAATCCTCATCATCACAGGACCGAACACTGGTGGTAAAACCGTAACGCTCAAAACCTTTGCTTTATTTTCAATGCTCAATCAGACGGGGCTTCCTGTCCCTGCTGCGGAAGGTACAAGACTTCCGGTTTTCAGCAATGTGTTTGCAGATATCGGTGACAGTCAGAATATGGATATGAATCTTTCTACCTTCAGCGGCCACATGAAAAATATTGCAGAAGCTGTGAGTGGGGCAAGGGAAGATACCTTGATTCTTTTGGATGAGCTTGGAAGTGGTACAGACCCTCAGGAAGGAACTGCTGTTGCAATGGCAGTTCTTGATGAGTTGATAGCAAAGAAATCGTTTGTGTTAGTTACAACTCACATGGGAATCTTAAAAAATTACGGTTATACAAATCCTTACTGTATAAATGCTAGTGTTGAGTTTGATCAGACTACGCTTTCTCCTTCCTACAGGCTTTTGATGGGTGTGCCGGGCGAAAGTCATGCGCTTGATATTGCAGAACGCAGTGGTCTCCCGGAAAAAATCTGCAAGGCGGCAAGAAATTATATTGCTACCGAACAGGCCGATGTTTCTGCTTTAATCCGTGGTTTGAACCGCAAGCATGTTGAGCTCAATAAAATCCAGAAGGAAGCACAGCGCAAAGAGGCAGAGTTTACCGAAAAGTGTGACAGGCTTAAGGCAAAGGAGCTTGAGCTTCGCCGCCGCGACAACGAGCTTAAAAAGAACAAGCAGCAGGAAATGAATGATTTTCTTATTCATTCGCGCCGCCAGCTTGAAAATCTTGTGCGCACATTAAAAGAAGGCGAAGTCACTAGAGAAAAAACTTTAGCCGTAAAGCAGTTTATAAATGAGCTTGAAGAAAATACCGAACGGCTCAACGCTAAAATAGAGCTTGAAGATGAAAAAATCACTCGTGCCGAAGAAGCTTTTGCAAAAGAATTGCAGGAAAAAAATGCACGTAAAAATGCCTCAGACGGAACCGGTGGTAAAGGCAAAAAAGCAAAACGCAAGATGAGTAATGCTGAAGCGTTAAAGTATGCTACATCTTTTGTAACATCTTCATCAGCGGAGTCCGGAGCCAATGGCAATGTTCAGGGTAAAGACAAAGCGGCTGGAATAAGTGATGTTGAAAAACCTCTTGATTTCGAACCTGGCGCAAGTGTTGTAGTTGGCACTAACAAAAACGAAGGCGTGTTGATTAAGGAAGAGCGCAGGGGAGTCTGGTCTGTTCAGTTTGGCAGCGTAAAAATGTCTGTTAAACAAAAGGATATGAAGCTTGTCCGTTCAAAAACAAATATGACTGCTTCTGTTTCCTATGAGTTGTCCGGCTTTGAGCAGGGCGGCGAATACGTAAACGACAAAGCCTTAGAAAGACCTGTGTTTGAACTCCGCCTGCTCGGTATGCGCTCCGAAGAAGCCGTTAGAGCTCTGGAACACCAGATAGACTTGTGCGTCCTGAACAACTTTACCCATTTCAGCGTTATCCACGGTAAAGGCGACGGCATCCTCCAGCAAACCGTAAAAGATTACCTTTCCCACTGTCCGGTAGTAAAAAGCTTTTCTTTTGCCCCCGCCGAAGATGGTGGTGCCGGTAAAACTTACGTAGAACTGTAAAACTGGAATGTAATATCATTTCTTTGGAAAAATGTGTTGGCGGACTTCCATATATTGTTGACAGATTTATTTCAACAAATGATATGAATATAGTTTATCAGGAGCAGCATGACATTATTGAAGAATATAGAGATGATTTTGGAATCATCAATCTATGTCACAATCTTAATAATATTTCCGATCCTCTCGAAGGTAATAAAATAGATAATATATTTAAGGTTTACATGCAGGATTCCGGACTTGAAATAGATTTTGTTTCAAAAGTTAATAATGAGATTTCTCTGATTGAAGTTAAGGCTACTACAGGAAATACAAAATCAGCAAAAACAGTTTTGAAGAATCCTCAATATGATGTAAATGTTTGCTACAAACTATCTGAAAATAATATTGGGGTTGTAAATAATATAATAACAGTGCCTTATTATATGACTTTTCTTTTGTAGTTTTTCTTGAAGTAATTTTTCGACCAGAATAAGCTATATTATTATTGATACAAACCATTAAAACGGCAGGAAATACGTCACTCCTGCATAAATCTTAAGATCATTCAGAGGACTATTTTCGTTTTTTGTTGATGATGGATAATTTCCTGAACTTGACTGTCCATACGCTACTTCAATTGGTTCAGCTGTCTTCCATAATTCGGCTCCAAAATCAATTCCTAACTTACCCTTTTTCATCTCCCAAACAGGAATTGCTCCTCCAATATTAAAATATAACGAGGCACCACCTTCAACTAATAATAATCCCAAACCTGTTTGGAAGTATTTATATTTAATAAAACTATAAAGTCCACCTATGAACTTTGATTCATATATATCCGATTGTGGCACTATTTCGTCCTGTTTTATATTCCAATAATTTCTAAGTCCTAAGCCAAGCCCAAATCCGTTTTTCCAGCTGTAATTAAAAGAAAGATTTGCACCAACAAATGGCTTGAACTTTAAGGAAGCTGCAGCATCAATACCCACTTTAAAATTGAATCCACCTTCCGCAAAAACAACAAATGATGATAACAGCAAAGCAATGATTAGAAACTTCTTTTTCATATAACAAATCTCCTCACTTTTATTTTCTCTCTCATATTTATTATTTTCAATCTAATTTTCTCAAAAATAATTGCAAAAGACCTGATTATGACTAAGGTAATCATTCGCAACAGTCAAAGTATAAAGTTTTATTGCACCATCCATCATATCCATTAGTTTTTTTTGAGTATGCATATACATGAACACGAATATCATAGCTTCCCTTGCTTAGAACTTTGAATGTTATGTTTTTTTCTATTTTATCAAGGTTGTCTTTAGATATTGATATTTCGATTTTATGGTATTTTGTTTCTGAAATGCTAGTGAATGAAGGATCATCATCAAAACTATTTATAATTTCAAAAGCATCGTCGGCTGTTATATCATCCTCAAATCTAATTTGTATAATTGCATCGCTATAAATTGTTTTATCAATGCATCCTGAAATAGAAAGTGTTATTTCTTCTTCTATTGGATATGATTCTTCATAGTGTATTCTTTTTTGTTGCGTGTCATTATCTATATAATTCTTTTTTTCTGGAATAAGAGAGACTGTAATTGAATCACCAATATTATTTGTTGGCCTTGTTCCGGGAAACATTGCAGAAATAAGGCTGCAGGAAGAAAAAAACATACAACTTGTAATGAAGAACAAAGGTATTAACTTTTTCATATAATAAATCTTCTTCTTTTATTTTCACTCTAAACTTTGCTATTTTCAACCATAATTGTCTTAAAAACAGATGAAAAAGACCTGATTATTACCAAGGTAATCATTCGCAACAGTCAAAGTAAAGAGTTTTTTGACATCTTCCATTTATTCCATTTGTTTTTAGTGCATTTGCATATACATAAACATCAATAAAATAACTGCCTGCTTTTAGAATCGTAAATGTAAGTTTTTTGTCGAAGTTATCAAGATTATCTTTGGGTATAGATATTTCATAATTATGATTATTTGTTTCCGAAGTCAAAGATAATACTTTTTCATCTTCTATATTTTTCGGGAGATATAAAAAGTCCTCATCAGTTGCTTTTTTAGTTTGGAACTCTATTTGTATGACTGCATCTTTATATATTGATTTATCTAGATTTCCAATAACAGATAGTGTTATTTCATCATTTACAGAGTAAGGGTCTTCATAATGTATCGATGTTTGCCAATTATAACTTTGATTCTTTTTTTCTGGGCTAAGAGAAACTGTAATAGAATCTCTAATAATATTTGTAGGTCTTGTACCTGGAATCATAGCATTAATAAGGTTACAGGAAGAAAAAAGTATGGAATTGAAAAGAATAAAAAAATATAAAATTTTTTTCATAATACTAGCTCCTTTTTTTATTGCGACAAGCTTTTCTCTTGCCGCAGTAAAAATATTTAGAATACTATATTGTTTCCGTATGATGTGTAATTAGCTTGTGAAAAACAGTTTTGTATTTCTTTTTTATAAGAAGGATACTCTTTTACAAGTGCATCATATAATTCTTGAAAAGTAATTATATCATATTTTTCTACAAGCTGCATAAGTTTAACTGGAGTTAATAGATTTATTTTGTTGTTATTATAAATCCGTGTACAAATTTCAGTTTCCATCAGTTTTTTAAAGACTTTTGTGTTTTCATAAGTTTTGATTCCTAATTCTAAACCTCTAATTTCATTATCGCTTGTGTAATTATATTGGTTACCAGAATCTTTTCTTGTTTTTTTACCATACGCACTATTTGCTTTACCAACATAGCTATACCATTCTGCAAGATTTTCTGCGAAACAAACGTATTTATTTGTAAAATCATAAATAGATTGTTTTGTGGTAAAATTTTTCAAGAAATAATTGATATCACTTTGTATTGCATTTAAAGTACTATGAAATTCGGATAATACAATTTTTTCCCAGAAATCATTTTTATCATTGGCATATATGAAATGGATAAAATGAGTGTATTCGTGTTGGATTGTGTTTATGTTTTTTTCATTGAATTCTTTACAGCCGGAAATGAAAATATCTGGCAATCTATTGTCACATAGTATATTTAGGCATGGAGCAGAACAGGTTCCATCTAAAAGTGGTGTTGTCCATACTGATACTTTAGGAATATAAGCATTTTGGTGATTTTCTTTTTCATATTTGTAACGTGTAAGAAGTTCATTGCATATTGCAAGTTTAGAAGCTGTATAGTTAGAAGATACAGTATAATTATAGTTTCCCAAATTGTTTGGAAAATCAACTGTAATTAGATTAGTTGCTGTTAGACCTGCGATATTTGATAACGAACAGGCTTCATTATTATAATTTATCCAAAGCCATACAAGACAACATTTTGCTATCGAGCCAAAATTAAAATTTCCTTCTGTATCTGTTTGGCGCGTCGAACCGTTTAATCTTTGTATTTCAATTCCATAAGCTGGTAAAGTTACACCATCAATTTCGTAAGAGATTTTTCCATATACAGAATATTTAGTCCAAGGCCATCTTTCACTTTTCAATGGAGTTTCTTCAATAAATTCTTCTGTTGGCATTGCGAATTCATCTATTACTTCGTAAGCTTCCAAAATATCTTTTACACTTTCGGCTTTTTCTTTTGGAACTATATAATAATATTTTATATTCAGTCTGATTAATTCATTTACATTACCATCTTTAGTAAGTTCCTTTTCAGAATCAAAAATAAGGCTTTCTGCATCACATGCCTGCTCAATTCTTTTATTCATTTCAATTGGATTTAAATATCCCATAATATCATTAACCTGATGAACTGATTCAATGCTACTCGGACAAACTGAGAAATATACCATATCTACAAGGTTTTCTTCTTCTATTCCTTCAGCTCGTATTTCAGATTCAAACAACGAATGCAGATCAAATGTTTCTCCGTAAATGACATCATCTCCAATTACAACCTGTTTATTAGGACTATCTGTGTTTTCTGGTAAGATATTTTGATTAACATCCTTGCATCCGAACAATGTTACAGCTACAACCAATGCCAATACAATTCTACAAATCTTTTTCATTACAATACCCTTTTAATTACTTAATTTTTTTTGATAAACTCTCTTTTATACGGTTTATTATCAACCGCCTAATGTACTTGTATTGCCTGTACCACCTCCTTGATTACTTCTTTTTTTTTCGCCTGGAATGCAATGTCTGGAATTATCTTCATCAGAATACAATATTTCATTTGAATCCTGAGAATCCAATAAAATGTCGGTAATTGAATTCTGTTTACAACAAAGTGTAAAACTCGAAACAATTCCCAATGCCATTACAAATGCAATAATTTTGAAAGTCTTTTTCATTTCTTTTCTCCTTTCGTTTGATAAACTTAATTTTCAATTGGGAATTTGCAAAACACCATAGCAAAAAGTGCAAATTTTCACTTTTCGCAAAAAATGTGATAAAATATACCAAACTATTATTAGGAGTGAATAATTGAACTGCTCATTAATAGGTAAGCTCATAAAAGAATATAGAGAACGATTAGGACTTTCGCAGGAAGATTTATGTGGAGATTCGTGTGCAGTTTCAACATTATCCAGGCTGGAAAATGGAAAGCATCTTCCAAGCAGGAAACAGCTGGAAGCCTTTTTCAGTTATATGGGAACAAAACCACCTATGAATCTTATTCCTATGACTGCAATGGATTTAAAGCTGCATAATTTAGAAGTTGAGATTGATAACAGAATTGCAAATCATCGATATGATTATAATGAACTTTTAGACAAATATGAAAAGAATTATGATAAGAGTGATGTATTTAGTAAACAATATTATTTACATGCAAAAACAATTTTAGATTATGAAAACTCAGGTCTACTGAATCAACAAAATTATTTGGATGAACTTACATCTATTTTACAATTGACATTAAAGGATTTTACTCCCGAAGGTGAACTACAGGACCGCTATTATAGAAATGAAGAATTGGAGATTATAAATTGTATTGCTTTATGTGAATGGGAATGCAAGAGAGAAAAAGATGCATTCCGGCATTTAGAGTTTTTAATTCATTATTATAAGGATAAAACTTTTGTTAGTGAGGTAAATAAGGCTTCGTTGCTTCCTGTTTTAATGTTCAATATTTCAAACTGGTATGGTCAGAAAAAGATGTTTCAAAAATCTCTTGAGACTGAAAAAGAGGGGATTGAAATCTGTAATAAATATGGGCAGCTTTGTGTGCTTCCGGGACTAATCTTTAATTTGGGGTGCAGTTATTCATCATTAGGAAATACAGCAGAAGGTGAGAAATATATACGGACAGCACTTTCTCTTGCAAAGCTTCTAAAAAGAGATTATTTGGAAACTGCATTGAATTATGCAAATAAAAACTTTAATTACAATCTTACACTAGAGGATGTGTGAATTAGATTGTCGGATCAAGTCTGAAATAATAACTTGCTAAGAAAACCTTAAAGTGTTAATATCTTCTTAATTTTAATGGAGGTTAGTATGTCCTTAAAGAAAACTTTTTCATCAGATAAAACAAAATGTACAGTAACTTTTAGTATTAACGCTGCTGCTGCCGCTGGTGCAGAAAAGGCATTTTTAGTAGGTGAGTTTAACGATTGGAGCGAAACAGCAACCCCAATGAAGAAAGGAGCCGACGGTTCTTTTTCTGTAAAAAAGCAGTTTGAAGTAAACAAAGAATATCAGTTCCGCTATCTTTTGGATGGCAAAACCTGGATTAACGACTGGAAAGCCGACAAATACATCCGCGCCGAACTCGTAAACGACGACAATTCCGTAGTCAGCACCTACGTACCCGCTGATTCCAAACCCGCTGCCAAAAAAGCAGCTCCAAAAAAGGCTCCAGCTAAATCTGAAAAAGCCCCAGCCAAAAAGGCTCCCGCAAAGAAAACAACAACAAAGAAATAGTTGTTAATACAGCATTATTTTTGGAAATCAATTTTTACTAAAGTGTTTTCAAAAAAATAGCGAGAGGGAGAGGAATGGCTTTCGAAAACACTCTGATGTGCTGCCGCTTTAGCGGCAAACGTATATAATTACAAGGGCACATCAGCGTGTAGCAGGCGAGCCTGCGATTTCGAAAGACATTACTCGACCGGAAGCTATTTTTTTGTGATTAAGTTATTTACAAATTGATTTCCTTATATAAGTATTACACCTGTTGACACAGTTATTGTTTTCCTATATATTTATATACACTTATTCCCCGATTGTGTAATGGTAGCACTTCAGATTCTGGTTCTGACTGTGGGGGTTCGAATCCTCCTTGGGGAACTAAAGCTGAATCGCCTAAGGTTCAGCTTTTTTTTTGGCTCCTTCGAATATCGGTTTAGTTCATCGCCCTCTCAAGGCGGAGAGACGGGTTCGACTCCCGTAGGAGCTAAAACATCATTTCAAAATCAGTTCAGTTCGTGGTAAACTCGCTATCTGGCGAGTTTTTTTTTCGCACTAGTGAAATAATCATTTTATTCCGATAATCTAAGTATGGAAGAAGGCAATAATAAAAGTTCTTTTGAAAGACTCGTCGCAGGTCTCAGTAACGAAGACCGTCTTGCCATGCTGAACAAAATTAATCAGAATTCTGAGCAGGAAATCCATCTTTCGGAAAGCATAGAAGCCATTCAGGAGAGTCACACAACCTTACAGGCAAAGCTCCAGAAAGAGTCTGTTTTTTATAAAATTGTTCTCTGGATTCGGGCACTTTTTGCAAAAAGCTCAATGGATCAGCTGTACCATGAGGACGTGCTTGCAGAAATTGCAAGAAGGGTTAATCGCGCTCATCCTGGGCTTTTGAATCATAAAATAAAGATTGTTGATTATATTTTTTACGAAAGACTCCAGCACTTAAAGGAAGCCGCTGACTTTTTTAAACCTTATCTTATAGTACTTGATGAAAATCCCGGTGATTTTTATGTTTTTGTCGGTTCTTTTTCCGCCCCTGAGCTTACAGATAAAATCAACGAGACCGTAGATCCTTTTTCTATTAATCTACCTTATGATGTTTCGCAGGAAACAAGAAATGAACTTCTCCGCAAGCTAGATGACATCCTTATGAATATGAACCCTGGAACGCGAACAAAGATTTACAATTCAATTTCTGCAATCAACTGGCTTAAATGCTTTGTTTCAATTCCGTACCTTCATTTCCTGTCGCAGTTTACAAACATCAGCAGCGATATGTACACCTGTCCATACAAAAATGCACGCGTAGATTACAATATTCTTGCCAGTGTTTTTGCAAATACAATCCCTGTTGATAGTGAAATGCTTGAGGCCCTGTTCCTGTATTCCCAGAAAAAGATTCTCAACGATTCAGTAATGGAAAAGAATCTTGAAAAAGCTGTAAAGGATTTTATGGATAAAGCACTCTCTCATTTTAATGCAATCCAATCCTTTATTAACGGAGTTCCTGTTACAAGCATGGGCCGGGTTATAAACGGCAGCTACGACTGGTCTCCAGAAAACATAAATGGTGCAGAAGGCTGGTTCCCAAGCTTCAGAATGCAATGGAAAAAGCTTATCGATATCCGCTGGAGTGAATGGCTCCGTGAACAGAAAAAACAGAATCTTACAGAAGCCATGAGGCGCGATTTTGGTCTTAGTGATTTTCCTGTTATGGCATACAGACCATGGCTTAAGCTTTGGAGCAGCATTCGTTTCAGCTGTGATTTGACCGGTGGCTTCCTTTCGTGGTTTGCTACAGAAAAATATGATAAGGTAATTCTTCCTTTAAATGATCTGGCTATGGAAGGAATCTTTTTTAAGGGTGAAAACCGGGTAGAGTATTCTGAAGGCTTGAATAATTTTTCTACGGCAAATACAAGAATGCTTGGTCTTATAGAATCTCTTTCTTCAAAAGGAGAGATTGGCATGATGTTCGAAGAGTTTTCAACTTCAAAGGTTCATACGTTCCAGGTCCAGAAACAGATAGACGGTACTATGGAGCAGATAGAAAAAACTGTTCGTGACTGTCTTAAGCTTTTTGGTAAAGGCGCCAGAACAATCGACCGCGTTTTCCACGGTATTTTTGATGAAGAGCGCGATGGTATTCATGATTCATTGCAGAATCTTTCAAGCATAAAAGGACACGACAACAGACATTTCAGGGATTCTCTGATTGAGATTCGAAAGCTTCTCCAGCGTTGTGTCTACTATCTTACCGAGCTTGAACCAATCGATAATTCAGTGACAGATTAATTTGTGGTAAACCAGTACATATCTTTTGCCAACTCTTCAAGGCGGTGCAGCTCTTGTTCGAGCACTGCATCACCCGGCAGCCACTTGTATTTATTTCTCAAAGCTCCAACAGCAGCCTTTACATTTCCGTCATTTGCATTCAGAGCTTCAAAATAATCAATTTTAAAAGCATCGCTGTTGTAATTTGTATCAGAATAATCAGACTCAATATTTGTAATAAGCCATTTATCTTTAACATAAGTAAGCGTAAAGGTTTCAAAAACCTTCTGAACAATCAAATCTGTATTTTCGCCTTCGGTGCGGATAAAAAAGTATTCAACGTTATGAACCGATTGCGAATTGTTTTCCAGCGTAATTCCATTTTCCTGCTTAATTGCTTCTGGCTTCTGATTTATCTTATATATAGAAGGATTCAGCTCAGAAAGCTTACCGTCAATCATTACGTTGGAAACTCCGTAGATTCCTGCCATTTGAACATTGAGCGGTTTATCTACAAAGTAAAGCCATTTTTCCGGCGAAAGAAAACCTTTATGTCCTCCGTATGCCTGCCTCTGTTTTCCAACAACATACATGCGGCTGATTGTATCAACATATTCAGAAGGAGTTCTGCCCTTAACCAGAGTTTCCATAAGAGCTGTATCAAGATTGTTGTAGCCCTTAAAGTAAGCTTCTATTGTTTGAGTTGAGGTAAGCCCTTTTGTTGTAAAATTGTCGCGGGCATTCTTAACTCCCGTAAAAATGGAGATAGCTAAAACTAACACGCCGGCCAGACTTGTGTAGATAATTGCCTTGTTTCTGCGGAACGTTCGCTGTGTTTTTATTTTTGATTTCTGCGCCTTTAAGTAAGATTGTGCCTGTTCTTCAAAAGCGGCATCAGAAGTTTTTTCAAAGCTCTTATCTTTTGAAGCAAAAAGCTCTTTGAGTGGGAAGGTTGGAATCGGAGTTAAATCTTCATTTGATTTTCCCTGCTTCTTTTTTCCCGGAATTGCAACTTCATTAGAGTTAAGCTTGAGTGCCTTGTTTACTTCAATTGCAAGCTGGCGGTCCACTCCGTTTACACTTAATTCCAGCGGCAGAAAGTTCCGGTCAAGAATATCGGCATTTCGTTCTGTTGCATTTTCGGAAGCATAGGGCAGGCGACCGGTGAGCATTTTGTAGGCAATGGAAGCTCTTTCAAAACAGATTGCCGGGAGACCAAAAAGTGTAGGATTTATCCACCCTGTATTATGCTTTGTAGTTTCGGCATCGGAAAGACTTGCAGAAGAATATTTGAACAAATCTGGCGGCAAAAACAGCACGTTCTGTGCCTCTAAGTCAACAAGTATTCCGCCCGCACCAATCACAGGGATTTCAATTTCATCCTTTGCTGCCTGAGTCAAAATTGCGCATACAAGGAAAGCTGCCTTAAACATTTCTTCTTTTTCCTGTGATGATGAAGAAGGCTTATCGGCAGCTTCAAAATAATCAAGTAAAGTGCGGACTTTGTTGTCCTTTGCACCATTTTGTGCAAAGGGATTTTTTCCGCAATAGTAAACTAAATACTCTTCGTTAGGAGTTGTCTGTAAGGCTTTAATTTCTTCAAAGCTCCAGTCGGTAAAATTAAAATCTAAAGCTTCATCGCCAGAAGCAAAGCCACTGTAATCAAAAGCCTTGCAGTCTACCAGCAGCCCTTTTTGCGTGACTATAGAATCGTAGTTCGTTTTTCCGAAAAACTCTTCCTTCATGCCTGAACAAAGTCGTATTTCATCATTATCTATAGTCACAAGCTTCATTTTTTTAATCTCCTCAAGTTAACACAGATTGCCGCATCAAGTGCGGCAATGACAGTCTTAGCGTTTTCCATCAGCTCCGTACAAATAGTCGAAGTAATCCATATTTGTACTGTAGGTAGCCGGGTAGTCTTTTAGATTGTTTTTGTAAGATTCCATGCTCTTCCAGAACTTATAGAACTCAGGGTCCTTGTTGTAGGCGGCAGAGTAGATTGCGGCAGCTTCGGCATCGGCATTACCTTTGATTTCCTCTGATTTGCGGTAGGCTTCAGAAGCAATTGTTCGTTTGTCGCTTTCCAGTTTACCAAGCCATTCTGCTTTTTTACCTTCACCAAGGGAGCGGTAAGCCTGTGCAACCTGGTTTCTATCCTTAATCATTCTGTTGTAAACAGATTCTGTAAGCTCATCTGAATATTTAATCTGGCGTGGAACAATATCAATCAAATCAATACCGTATTCTGGAACCAGCTTGTTTGCTTCAACTGTCATAAGACGGCAGAGTTCACCACGACCTTTTGTTACAG
>JAEEGG010011003.1_pt1 | contig 19853 bp, 11 predicted proteins | sample 9134161 | NCBI WGS metagenome assembly JAEEGG01 (sample SAMN16246543, study PRJNA631951) | gut metagenome | biome: gut microbiome; feature: rumen; material: CR-attached | host: Bos | place: Iran: Karaj | collected 2018-10 | reverse complement strand
ATCCCAAGTGTTAACATTACCGTCTTCCTTGAAATCTGATGCAGGAATAGCTTTGATTTCATAGGTTGTAATGCCTTCAACAGCTTCTATCTCTACACTGAACTCAGGGTTGTCATAAACTGGTCCACCATTATTCGTCATATGATAGGTATCAACCCTTATTTTCTTCCATCCATCGATATTACCAACTACGTAATAGCCATTTGCATCGATATAAGGGGCATCAAGAGTTACTTTTATCTCAATTGGATTTGCTTCCCTCTTAACAATGATGACTCCCTCTTCTGTAGTGACTTTCACATGTGTAGACACTGTAACTATTAAAGTACGCTCTACGGGAGCAGCGCCATATAAGGCATTGACAGCATCTTTCAATTCTGTTGCTTTAATATAACCATCTTCATCTGCCACAATAGTCACATCCTTATCAATGTCGGCACCTTCGATTTTAACATTGTAGGACTCGACCTGACCTTCTTGCAAGTTTGTAGTGAACAACTGGATTGTTTCGTCAGTAACAGCAGAAAAGTCAATAGCACTAACTGTAGGTTGTAACATCATCTCCAATGGGGGATTCTGTTCGCCAGCAGCATTGCTCTGTGGACTAGCCCAGTCATTGTAGTCCTCGGTGCAGGACATTAATCCTGCAACCAAGGCAATACCACATAATAATATCTTTTTCATAATTCAATTCTCTTTTAAAGTTACTAACTACTTCTCCTTAATAGGGATAATGCTGAATTCGCCTGTGATATCATTAAACATGATAACCCATGTACCCTCAGCTACACCAATATTTTTGCCTCCTGCTGTACATTTACCACAGGTATTGACTTCACCATCTTCAGAGCCATAGCCCCAGTTAGTGTCCCATGAGCCAGCAATCTTAAACTTCATTTGTTCTACAGCCCCTTCCTCTACAGTCATTATGTAGCTCCAAACATGGTTTTCCCCACTCTTATTAACAGGGGTCATATTTTCGTCTGCCCATTCAGAGAAAGAGCCAGCAACACAAATCTGGTCATATACTTTAGGTGTAATATCCTGCTCTGCTATCGTACAGGTATTCGTTCCTGTATTTACTGTAATCAAATAGTAGCCAGCGGGCTCAACCCAGATGTTGCCATAGTCGTCTTTCATTCCGTTACGATATATGGCTGTATTTGCCTTACCGCCTTTTTCGCCACTCACGAAACCAAAATTCCAGTCGAAGCTTTCTGGCTGGATTTTGAATCCATCTGTAGTGAAATAATTCAGATAAGTAATTTCTCCTGCACCCGTTGCTTTGTCATATGCATAGTCACTTTGTACAAACATTGGGAAGCTGCTTACGCCAGGAATGTCTTTCCATAGTGCATCACCAATATTATTACCAACAAGATAGAACATAATGGGTGCTGCATCCTTCAGCTCAATATAATAAGGATTGAAGCTAAGTTCTACAGAATTGGAGACAACACTATTCAGCCGTACACCATTCTCCAAGATAAATGCATTAATACGCAGAAAAGCAGTTTGTTCTGCAGGAACTTCACTTTCTTTCCATTTCATCACCTGTACCAGTGCTTTATCTAAGTCTTTAGACAGAAGTGTATAAGTACACTGGGTCGTAGTACGAGCGATAGCTGCATAATCAGCAACTGTCTTCCCCGATTCATCGGCTGCAGCTTCATCAGCAGAAACTGTAAACGAGTTGGTTGGTGACACCTGAATTTCATAAGTCACCGGTAGGGGTGCATTATCTGCTGTATATTGAGGCTGAGACCATGACAATTGCAATTCGCTAGTCGCCACCAAATCAACAGTTTCATTGGCAAATGCTGGCATATTCAACGCAAATCCTGTGGGCTGTTTAAGCGATGGATTTGAGCCGTTATCGTCCGAGCAAGCTGTGAATAAGCTGGTGATGCCGATAAGCAGTGCACCAAGCAATAGTTTATTCTTCATATTGCGTTTCTTATTATTCGATTTAACAATTAATTATCTATCTCAGTATATCCATCTATCTGAGTCAGGTTAGAGTTCGCCATAACTTCTGATGAAGGAATGGGATATACATTAAGGTATTTCTCGAAAGGAGCACCTGTATTACCAGCATTTCCTCCCTTACCTTCCCAACCATATGTTACACCGACACCACCAAAGTAGTTGTAGCGAATCAGATCAGGACGGCGAATACCCTCAAAATACATCTCACGGGCACGCTCATCGAGCACGTCGTCAAGTGTGTAGCTGCTACGGGTAGCGGCATGAGCACGGGTGCGGATAGCGTCCATATAGGTCTTAGCCTTGCCGGCATCACCCGTATGGAGGGCTGCCTCGGCAGCATTCAGATATGCCTCTGCTACACGAAGCAAGAAGAAATCGATATCAACATTCTCATTGTCGTGTGGCGTTCCTCCATTAGAGTAGTTATTATTCCATTTAGGAGTAACGATACCACTTGTAAAGGCATCATTGGGATAAACTGACAATGTATGGCCCTTACCCCAGAAAATTGCACGGTCATCGGTACTCATTGCACGAATTTCCTCAGCTGTCTTGCCTACATAGGAAGCTGGATTACCGGTGAATTTCTCAATCAACTGAGGACGACAACGCATACCTGCCCAAAAATTCTGAGTGGTGGCTGCATCTAAACCTGTAACGGTAGCCATATCGGGACTCCACATAGCACCAACGAAGAACATCGAACCACCCCATGCACGGGTCACCTTACCATCCTGAAGTAATGGGAAGATAGCTTCGCAAGAAGAACCATTAGAACCATTATCACCCATAAAGAGTAAGTCATACGGTGTAAGGCCATTGGCTTTAGCTTCAGCAGACATCTTGCTGTCATCGAAGAGTGAGTAGCCTGAATTAATAGCCTTTTCAGCATACGACAGAGCCTCTGACCAGTATGGGTTGTTCTGACCGTCGTTATTTAGATATGTACCGGCATTTAGATATACACGACTTAACATCAACCAAGCAGCAGCCTTGTCTACACGGCCATAGTTGGCATCACTATCGGTCTTTGGTTGAGGATCCATCAAGTTGACCTCAGCTTCCTTCAACTCGTTTACCACCCAATTGAACAAGAATTCACGACCCAGTGCCAGCAATTCTGCGCGAGAGTAAGCACCATCTTCCTGAAATTTCTCATTGTAAGAGTGAGCCTGTTTAGGCATCTCAGTAGATATAGCAGGTATGAAAGAAGGATCGCCAAAGAGGTCAAGTAACTGATAATAGAGGTATGCACGAATGAAGCGAACTTCTGCCAGCTTAACTTGATCATCTTGTGCAGCAGGAAGTTCAATATAGTGGTTACAGTAGCTAACATCCATAATCAAACGATAATACAGATAACGAATAGCATCACTGCTTGGCTTTGGAGCATTGAGACCATAGTCTTCCAATCCGCCATCCGTCCACCAGCAAATACCCTCGTCGGTAGAAAGCACATTAGCGTTATAGATATTACGCAAAAGGGTTGACTTACCTGCATTATCTACATTAAAATCAGCATTACCATCCATTCCCTCTAAAATCAGACAAGAGTAGCATTTGCTGTAAAGTGCAGTCATGTCGGGCTCTGCCTGAACAGTCGGGTCAATATTACCTTTGTCCAAGTCGGCCATACATGAGGTCAGACTAGCAGCTATCATCAAGGCTGCTGCTGGAACCATTGCTTTGAATTTATTGAGTTTCATATTGCGTTCATAAATTTAGTTATGTGATTAGAAGTTGAGGTTAAGTCCCACCAAGAATGTGCGACTGCGTGGATAAACGCTACCTTCGAAACCTGACACCTGTTCTGGATCAAGACCCTTATATTTGGTGATGGTAAACACGTTAGAGCATGAGGCATAAATACGTCCTGACAGTCCATGATAAGCTGCGGACTTAAACAACTCCTCAAAGTTGTAGCCTAATGTAATGTTATCACATTTCAAGAACGAAGCATTCTGAACAAAATAGTCAGAAAGCGGATAGTCATAAGAAGTCCATCTCAGCGCAGCTACATTAGGAGTAGTATTCTCATAGAATCCCTTTGAAGCCTGGTAACGTACTGCTGTGTTCATACGACTCTCTATCAAGTCGTTATAAACATAGTTACCCAAAGAGAATCGGAGGTTAGTTCCTAAATCCCAGTTCTTGTAGGCAACCTTGAAGTAGAAACCACCAGTCCAAGGAGCTGCGATATTCTTATAGAAATAACGATCATTGTCGTCAATATTACCATCAGCATTGCGGTCTACATAAACACCCTGAATAGGACGTCCTGCCTCATCATATACCTGCTGATAAACCCAGAACGAATTGGCAGGCTTTCCTACTTTATGGTAAGTCAAAGCTTTATTCATACCTACAGACAGCCCAGCCTCAATCATATCACGGCCACCGTAAAGTTCTGTCACTTCGTTCTTATTATAAGCAGCATTAACTCCAAGTTCCACAAACCAGTCTTTTGTAACTAATGGTTTGCCAGAGATAGCTATTTCAATACCTTTGTTCTTCAGAGAACCAGCATTAAGCAACATGGCATTGTCGTAATTCTGACCAGCTGCAATAGTTGGTGTGCAGAGGAGGTCTGTCGTTTTTCGGATGTATGCATCCAACGTCATAGTTAGTCGCTGATTGAACATACCGAAGTCGATACCGGCATTCCATGTTGTAGTGGTCTCCCAAGTAAGGTCGTTGTTATATACCAAAGGTTGGAACAAAGTTCCTGGGTTATTAGCACCAATAGGATATAAGCGATCATTACCTGTCGTCATTTTATAGGTAGGAGTATAATATTCCTTACCCGTATTCTGCTGACCTGTTTGACCCCAGCTGAGGCGCAACTTCAACTCACTAATTTCGTCAACATTCTTTAGGAAAGCCTCATCCTTAATACGCCATCCTGCGGCAACAGAGGGGAAGAAGCCCCAGCGGTGTCCGTCAGCAAAACGGCTTGAACCATCCGCACGGAAGTTAACAGTAAGCAAATAGCGGTCTAACAAAGAGTAATTTGCACGTCCATACCAACTGACCAGAACCATTTGTCCTCTCCAGAAAGAATCAGAAGAACTGTGAACTGTACCTGCTAAAGGATTTCCGTCATCATCTGTGCCTTGATTGGTCTCTGGATAGAAATCCTTATACCAGCTACTTCCCCAATACTTTGTGCGGCTATACTCATAACCAGCCATAATATCGAAGTGGTTAGCCTTGTTGAAATCTTTGAAATACTGAGCGTAGAGTGAAGCTAACACGTTGTATTTCTTCTCGGTATTGTCGCCCTTGCCACCATAGTAGTAGCCGTAGGTTGACATCGGATTATTGTTGGTGTACTCACCACCGTAAGAATAAGAACCGGCAAGGTTCATGTGAAGGCGGAGGTCTTCGAAACCATGAATCTTATAGTCTGCCTCGAAGTTACCCAGCAACGTGTGAGAGCTCTTATCAAAGGTATAGTGGTCGATCAGTTCGACGGGATTAGATGGAGCATCCGAATTAATAGCATAAGGATAGGTGGGGTCGAAAGAGGTTGTTGGATTTGCCCACTGCCAGTAGCCACTCCAATTCTTAAACTTCTCGTCGTCACTCTTGATAGGACGTGTGGGGTCCATTCGGGTAGCCATTCCAATTGCGCCCTGACCACCGGGATTGGTCTTGGAGTAAGCATACTTACCATTGATGTTCAAGTTCAGGTGATCATCAAGCAGGGATGGGTTCATTGTGAATCCAGCTGTAAAACGGCTATAGTCTGAACCTTTCAGAATACCCTGCTGGTTAGTATAACCAACACTGACGCGATAAGGCATTGCCCACTTCTGGTTACCGATGCCACCTGCAACGCTCACATTGTGGTCGTGGCTGATGCCATTGCGATAGATCTCGTCCTGCCAATTGGTGTTGGCTTCACCAAGTCCTGCATAAGCGGCAGATGCTTCACCATAATAATCCTTAATGAACTGGCGATACTGGTTGCCGTCCATCACATCAAGCTTCTTTGAAACAGAGCTAACAGAGAATGTGCCATTGTATGAAACCTTTGGGGCTTGGTTTCGACGGCCCTTCTTGGTAGTAATAATAATAACACCGTTAGAACCACGGCTACCATAAATAGCAGTTGCAGAGGCATCCTTCAGAACGGTGAACGACTCAATGTCGTTAGGATTAACAAGAGCCAAAGGATTGCTGACACCCTTTGTGGCATTGTTATCCATCTGCATTCCATCAATTACAATCAGAGGGTCGTTACTGGCGTTCAGCGAAGCACCGCCACGAATACGAATCTGAGCACCGCCACCAGGTTCACCATTCGAGGTATTTACATTAACACCTGCTATTTTACCTGAAATCATGTCTTGAGCCGTTGTAAGGATACCATGATTCTTATCATCCGGTTTGATTGCAGTCACAGAGCCTGTCAAGTCCGTTTTTCGGGCAACACCATAACCGATAACAACGACGTTTTCCAACATCGCTGCATCCTCCTGAAGAGTGATTTCGAGATTACCTGCTGCCTTAACGGTCTGGGTCTGATAGCCCACATACGACACGCTAATGTCAGCACCTTGAGTAGCTTTCAAGACGAAGTTGCCATCGAAGTCAGTAACTGTAGCAGTCTGTGTTCCTGCCACACGTACCGTCGCACCGATAATCGGTTCGCCCTGAGCATCTTTAACATGGCCTTTGACATCAATCTGAGCAAAGGCACCTACCGAAAGGAAGAGTCCCAACAATAGGACCATCATCCTTAACGGAGACGTAATGTTTACCTGCTTCATCATTTTATTTAATTAGTGTTAGTAATATATGATATATTTCTCGCTTCGTACAACGATTTGATTTAAATCAAGTGCAAAGATAAGATTTGTTCCCATTCGTTCATACTTTTTTTGAGTTAAAAGCGTTATAATGTAAATGCAAACGATTGCGCACTAAACAATATATAAAATAAATAAGGTAAAGGAATACGGAAAGAAACTTTTCTATATCTTTGCATCATCAGACTAAAAATCAGGAAATGGAAGAACGTACCCCCTTGACGATGAAGGACATTGCCGCACACTTCGGTATCAGTGTGGCAACCGTCTCACGAGCTCTGAAGGACTCGCCCCGCATCTCTGTGGAGCGGCGTGCGGCTATTCAGCAGTATGCAAGGGAGCATAACTTCACACCAAATTTGATTGCAGAGTCACTGCGTCATTCCCGGATTCAACCTATGAAAGTAATCGGGGTTATTCTCCCTGAGTTTGCCCATTACTATTTCTCGTCCATTCTTTCCGGCATCGAAGAAGAGGCATCAGCTCACGGTTACCGTATCATGGTGGCACAAAGCAATGAACAATACGAACGGGAAGTGAAGATATGTAAGTCGTTCTACGAGAACAAGGTGTGCGGGATTATTGTATCCCAGGCGAAGGACACTCATAGATATGACCATTTCCAGCAACTGATAGACACAGGGATTCCCATGGTCTTCTACGACCGCATCTGTACGGGAGTGAATGCCAGCCGTGTAGTAGTGGATGATTACATGGGGGCTTTCAATGCAGTGTCGCATCTTATAGAAACAGGATGTAACAGGATTGCATACTATGGTTCCGCAATGACATTGGAGATTTCTAAAAATCGATATAACGGTTACAAGGATGCCTTGTTGAAACACGGCATCCAACCCGACCCAGAACTTGTGCGTTTGTGCGACAACCGGACAGATGCTGAGAGTATCACCCCCGAGATGCTAAACAGTTCTGCCCCCCCAAATGGCTTTTTTGCTGTCAACGACGATACGGCAATAGGCATCCTCTATACGGCAAAGCGCATGGGATTCCGGGTTCCCGAGGATATTTCCATCTGTGGGTTCACCAACGGACAGCGCGCCATTGCCTGCGACCCTATGCTGACCACTGTGGAACAACGGGGCACGAAAGTCGGGGAAGAAGCCGCCGATATCCTGATAGGACATGTGGAAGGCACCATCCCCCCTGGCAAGATAGAGCGAAGAATAATAAGAACCAGATTAATAATCAGGGGGACTACCAGATGACCTATAAAGTCAATAGTCCCTATAAAAATAAAAAGATAATATGAAACAAAAACCGAATTTACCGTTTTGGAGTCTGTGGAATCTGAGTTTCGGATTCTTCGGAGTGCAGATAGCCTATGCGCTGCAAAGTGCCAACATCTCACGCATCTTTGCCACACTGGGTGCCGACCCCCACAATCTGAGTTATTTCTGGATACTGCCTCCACTGATGGGCATTCTGGTACAACCGATTGTGGGAACGTTAAGTGACAAGACCTGGACCCGTTTCGGACGGCGTATACCTTATTTATTTGTAGGAGCCACCATTGCCGTACTGGTCATGTGTCTGTTGCCCAATGCCGGTTCTTTGGGACTAGCAGTCAGTGCCGCCATGATGTTCGGCCTGGTTGCCCTGATGTTTCTTGACACCAGTATTAATATGGCGATGCAACCATTCAAGATGTTGGTGGGCGACATGGTCAATGAAGAACAGAAAGCCAAGGCTTACAGCATCCAGTCGTTTTTGTGCAATGCCGGCAGCGTGGTGGGATTTCTGTTTCCCTTCTTCTTTACCTTTATCGGCATCAGCAATGTGGCAGAGAAAGGTGTCGTCCCCGATAGTGTTATTTGGTCGTTCTACGTAGGAGCAGCCATCCTGATTCTCTGTGTCATCTACACAACTCTAAAGGTCAAGGAGTGGAATCCGCAGGAGTATGCAGAGTACAATGATAATGGAAAAGAGGCTCTTGAGAACTCCGGCAATTGGTTTTCCTTGCTGAAGAACGCTCCCTCTACTTTTTGGAAGGTTGGTTTGGTTCAGTTCTTCTGCTGGTCTGCTTTCCTCTACATCTGGAACTACGCAACAGGTGCCATTGCTGAAACCGTTTGGAACACGAGCGACCCTTCCAGTGAGGCATTCCAGGATGCAGGTAACTGGGTTGGCGTCCTCTTCGCCGTTCAGTCCATCGGGTCGGTAGTATGGGCTGCCGTTCTGCCACGATTTAAGAATGCGAAGATGGCATACGCTATCAGCCTCATCATCGGAGGCATCGGTTTTGCCATGATTCCATTCATTCACGATGCCTACCTCCAATTCGTTCCCTTCGTCTTGGTAGGTTGTGCATGGGCTGCCATGCTCGCAATGCCATTCACGTTTGTTACCAATGCGCTCCAAGGCTACGGACACATGGGAGCCTATCTGGGTCTTTTCAACGGCACCATCTGTATTCCTCAGATTATTGCCGCCCTCTGTGGAGGAATCGTTCTCTCTGTCGTAGGACACCACCAATCTACAATGATGATTGTATCGAGTGTACTTCTTTGTGCAGGAGCTCTCTGCGTAACTTTCATTCGTAACAAGGTATAAACAATTATCAAAAACTATAAATAAGCGCTTATGAAACTATTATTCAATGTGGAATATCAAACCACTTTCGGCGAAAGCCTGATGATAAACTTCCTGTCAGCTGACGACGAGAAGAAAGTGATGAAGCACAAGATGCAAACACTTGACGGACTGCACTGGTTCTGTGAAGTTTCCAAGACCTTTAAGTCGGAAACGTATCTCGACTATTTCTACTCAGTATATCGTGGAGACGATGAAACCCGTCACGAATGGACAACGGTGCCCCACCGATTGGAGTTTGCTGCACAGAAAGCTACCCGATATACTATTTACGACCACTGGATTGACATTCCCGAAGATGCATTTATGTATTCCTCTGCCTTCACGGAGTGCATCATGCCACGAAAGAGGGCATTAAGTACCAAGTCGGAATACAAGCAGACCGTACGCATCAAAGTGCGTGCACCACAGTTGCGTTCCAACGAATGGCTGGCTATTGTGGGTGAACCGGAATACTTAGGAGCATGGGATCCCAAACGTGCCGTCAATATGACGGAACACGAATACCATGAGTGGGTGGTCAGTCTCGACGCCACACAACTGCCTCAGCATTTTGAGTTTAAATTCATCATCTGCGACAGCCAGCAGGACTTCACACCTATTTGGGAAGAAACCGCCAACCGCAGCATCACGCTGCCCACTATGAAGGACAGCGAAGTGCTGGTCTATGAACTGGCACAAGCCAACTTCCCCATCTATCCCTGGAAGGGATCGGGTGTGGTGGTACCCATTTTCTCACTGCGCAGTGAGGGCAGTTTCGGCGTCGGCGACTTCGGCGACCTGAAGCTGATGATTGACTGGTGTGCCAAAACAAGACAACGGGTACTGCAGATTCTGCCCATCAACGATACCAACATGACGCATACCTGGCAGGACAGCTATCCATATAACAGTATCAGCATCTATGCCCTGCACCCCCAATACATTGACTTCCGACAGATGCCGAAACTCAAGGACAAGGATTTGGACGCTCATTTCCAGCAGTTGCAGAAGGAACTGAATGCCCTGCCCCAGATTGACTACGAACGTATGTTCGCAGCCAAACTGGACTATCTGAAGGCACTCTATGAACAGGAATGGACTTCGGTAAGCCGCACCGCTGCCTTTAAGACGTTCTGCAAGGAAAACCAGCTGTGGCTGGAGCCTTATGCAGCATTCTGCTTCTATCGCGACCTCTATGGCACAGCCACCTTTGGTGAGTGGCCCGTACCATTGGCAAAGCCCGACAAGAACATTACCAATTTCTGGTGCTATGTGCAATTCTATCTTGACCAGCAGATGCATGCGGCCCATGAATATGCCCGTCAGCACCATGTAGTCCTGAAAGGCGACATCCCCATCGGTATCAGTCGCGACGGTGTCGAGGCTTGGGTTGAGCCTAAGTACTTCAATCTGAACGGACAGGCAGGTGCACCACCCGATCCGTTCTCTGCCGACGGACAGAACTGGGGCTTCCCCACCTATAACTGGGACGAGATGATGAAAGACGGCTGTCTGTGGTGGGTTCGCCGTTTCCGCAAAATGGCACAGTATTTCGATGCCTATCGCATCGACCACGTGCTGGGCTTCTTCCGCATCTGGGAAATTCCCGTTCCCGAGAAATCAGGACTGATGGGACAGTTTGTACCGGCCTTAGGCATGAGCAAAGATGAGATTGCAGCCTATGGTGTCCCCTTCCGCGAGGGTTTGTTCTTGGTTGACCATAAGCGCAATGACCGCTGGCACCCACGTATCGCCGTACAGTACCAGCAGGCCTACGAGGAATTGAACGATGGCGAGAAAAATAATTTCAATAACCTCTATAATGATTATTTCTATCGCCGCAACAACCACTTCTGGTATCAGGAGGCAATGAAGAAACTGCCCAAACTGATACAGGCCACCCGCATGCTCGTCTGCGCAGAAGACCTGGGAATGGTGCCCGATTGCGTACCTTGGGTGATGAACGAGTTGCGCATTCTAACACTGGAGATTCAGTCGATGCCGAAAGATCCGACGACACGCTTCGGAAAATTGTCGCATAATCCCTATCGCAGTGTTGACACCATCTCTACCCATGACATGCCTACCCTGCGCCAATGGTGGGACGAGGACGATGAACGCACACAGACCTACTACAACACGACACTGCGCCGTGGTGGTATTGCGCCCCATCCACTGCCCGGATGGCTGGCAAAGGATATCGTGAGCCGTCACCTGACGTCGCCCTCAATGCTATGCCTGCTCTCGTTGCAAGACTGGCTCTCCATCGACGAGAAGTTGCGTCTGCCCGACGTCAATGCCGAACGCATCAACATCCCTGCCAACCCACGCCACTACTGGCGTTATCGCATGCACCTCACGCTCGAGCAGCTTCTGGCTGCCGACGACTTCAACGAAGAGGTCAAGACGCTGATTGTGCAAAGTGCACGGAAATGAGAAATGAATTAAGGTAAGAGTGAATAGTGAAAAGAAGAAATGAAAAGATTATTGTTATTCATTATGCTGGCCATGCCTATGATGGTGATGGCAAGTAGTGTGAAGTCACCCAATGGGAATATTGTGCTGACCTTTGAACTGAACGGCAGCACACCCACCTACTCCATGACCTATAAAGGTAAAGACGTCATCAAGCCCTCACGACTGGGATTTGAACTGGCAAAAGACAAACATGCTACCATGGGAATGGATCAGTACGACCTGATGGACGGCTTTTACGTCATGAAGGAAGAAACCTCCGAGTTCGACGAGACATGGAAACCCGTATGGGGCGAGACTGCCACCATCCGTAACCATTATAACGAGCTCTGTGTCACCTTAGGTCAGGAGATTGTCCTGAAGCGCAGAGGACCTGCTGTACCTGGCATTCACGAACGCCCTGCTACGGCATTGCGCACCATGCTGATCCGCTTCCGCGTCTATGACGACGGTATCGGTTTCCGCTATGAGTTCCCACAGCAGCGGTTCCTCAACTATTTCATCATCAAAGACGAGCACACGGAGTTTGCGATGGCTGGCGATCATACCGCATGGTGGTTGCCCGGCGACTACGACACGCAGGAGCAGGAGACTCAGCAGACCAAGCTCTCGGAGATTCGCGAGCGCATGCAGAAAGCCGTCAACTGGGATAATTCTTCCGTAGCGGTATTCTCGCCCACCGGTGTGCAGACCTCTCTGCAGATGAAGAGCGACGACGGACTCTACATCAACATCCACGAGGCTGCCTGTCTGGACTATGCCACCATGCACCTCGAACTGGTAGATTCACAAACAAAGGCGCTCACAACCAAGTTAGGTGGTGGTAGCAATGCCTATACCCCCGCACCCGCGCCATCACCCTATCCGCTGCCACAGCCCTTCACCTTTGTCAGCCATCTCACCCCTGATGCTACCGGACTGAAGGGTGCCATGCAGGCACCCTGCAACACCCCGTGGCGCACCGTCATGGTGAGCGACGATGCGCGCGATATGCTGTCCAGTAACCTCATCCTCAACCTCAACGAACCTTGTAAGATTGAGGACACCAGTTGGATTCATCCCACGAAATACTGCGGTGTATGGTGGGAAATGATTGTCGGCAAGAGCAGTTGGAACTACACCGACGATTTCCCCAGCATTAAACTTGATAATATTGACTGGACAAAAGTAAAACCCAATGGTCGTCATGGTGCTAACAACGAGAAGGTAAAACGCTACATCGACTTTGCTGCCAAGAACGGACTCGACCAGGTGTTGGTGGAAGGATGGAACGTCGGTTGGGAAGACTGGGCAAATATGTGGAAACGCGACGTCTTCGACTTCGTCACCCCCTACCCCGACTTCGACATCAAGATGCTGAATGAGTATGCCCACTCAAAGGGTGTTAAACTGCTGATGCACCACGAAACCAGCAGTTCTACGCAAAACTACGAGCGCCATATCAAGGAAGCATACGAACTGATGAACAAATACGGCTATGATGCCGTGAAGACGGGTTACGTGGGTGACATCATCCCACGCGGCGACCATCACTACTCACAGTCGATGAACAACCACTACCTGTACGTTATCAAAGAGGCTGCCAAACACCATATCATGGTCAACTCGCATGAGGCCACCCGCCCCACCGGACTCTGTCGCACCTATCCTAACCTGGTAGGCGGCGAGTCAGCACGCGGCACTGAATACGAGGCCTTCGGCGGCAGTCGTCCCGACCATACCTGCATCCTGCCTTTCACCCGACTGCAAGGCGGTCCGATGGACTACACGCCTGGTATCTTCGAGACTAGGCTCTCCACATGGAGCGACAACAAGTCGTGGGCACGCATCACCATCGCAGGTTCACTGGCGCTCTATCTCACCATGTACAGTCCCCTGCAGATGGCAGCCGACCTGCCCGAGCATTATGAGAAATTCGACGATGCCTTCCAGTTCATCCGCGATGTGGCATGCGACTGGGACGACTCTCGCTATTTAGAGGCAGAACCGGGCGACTACATCACCGTTGCACGTAAGGCAAAGGGCACCGACAACTGGTTTATCGGTGGCAAATGCGACGAGAACGGCCATCGGAGCAAGATTAAACTCGACTTCCTCGACAAGAAGCGTACTTACCAGTGCACCATCTATGCCGATGCTGAGGATGCCCACTACGAGACCAATCCCCAGGCCTACACCATCACCCGTTATGTGGTAAAGGCTGGCGACGTATTAAAGTTGACAGAAGCCCCTGGCGGCGGATTTGCCATTTCACTGATAGCACAATGAGAAAAAATATATTAATAGGAATGACTGTGCTACTTACAGCTTGTAAGCCAAGTACGGAAGCGTTTCATTTCGACGAGATGGTCTATTCGCCAAATGAGACCGTCTTCAAGTTGTTTGCACCTGCTGATGCGGAATGCTTTGTAGTGACTGACAACGACAGTATCCGTATGACACTTGCTGCCGACAGTATATGGACAGCAACACTCAAGGGCGACCATAAAGGGAAAACCTATCAATTCACTGTCAATGGACAGCGGTCACCAGGTGTCTTCGCCAAGGCTGTGACGGTCAATGGCGAGAAAGGTGTCATTATAGACATGAAAGACACTGATCCCAAGGGATGGGCTGACGACAAGCATGTACTTCGCCCCCATCAAGACAATGTCATCTACGAGATGCACCATCGTGATTTCTCCATTGCACGTCCTGATGCCAAACACCCTGGTAAGTTCCTTGCATTGACCGAACCATGGGCTATCCAACACTTGAAAGACCTCGGTATTAATGCGGTTCATATCTTGCCCAGCTACGACTACGGCTCAGTGGACGAGACCCGCCTCAGCGACAACAAATACAACTGGGGCTACGACCCCGTGAACTACAACGTACCCGAAGGTGGTTATTCCACCGACCCGTTTAAGCCCGAAGTACGCATCCGTGAATTCAAGCAAATGGTACAAGCACTCCATCAGGCAGGTATTGCGGTTATCCTCGATGTGGTGTATAACCATACTTACGACATCAATCATTCGAATTTCCAGCGCACCTATCCCGACTACTATTATCGTAAGACGGAAGAGGGAACATATAGCAACGGTTCCGGCTGTGGCAACGAGACAGCTTCCGACAAGCCGATGATGCGGAAATTCATGGAGGAAAGCGTGAGATATTGGTTTGACGAATACCATGTTGACGGCTTCCGTTTCGACCTAATGGGTGTTCATGATATTGAGACGATGAATGCTATCCGCAAGATGATGGACGACATCGACCCCAATATCCTCATCTATGGAGAGGGATGGAGCGCCGGAGCCTGTGCCCTGCCTAACGAGCAGCTGGGAATGAAAGCAAACATACAGCTGATGCCTCACATCGCCGCTTTCTCCGATGAGATACGCGATGCCTTGCGCGGTCCTTTCTCCGACGATAAGGAGGGAGGGTTCCTGGCGGGAGTCCCCAACTGCGAAGAGAGTCTGAAGTACGGTATTACTGGTGCGATTGCCCACCCTCAAGTGGACATGACGCAGGTTAATTACTCAAAAACACCTTGGGCAATAGAACCGACGCAGATGATCAGCTATGTGAGTTGCCACGACGACATGTGTCTGGTCGATCGCCTGAAGACAAGTATGCCCGGGATAACGATGGACGAACTCATTCGCCTCGACCTCCTGGCACAGACCGCTGTCTTTACTTCTCAAGGCATTCCTTTCATGCTTAGCGGTGAAGAACTGCTACGTGACAAGAAGGGAGTTCACAATAGTTATGAATCGCCCGACAGCATCAACCGTCTCGACTGGTCGAACCTTCAGAAATATCCACAAGTGTTCGAGTATTATCAGCGACTCATAGCCCTGCGTCAACACCATGCGGCATTCCGACTTGGCAATGCCGACTTGGTGCGCAAGCATCTGGAATTCTTGGAAGCACCCCGTCAGACAGTTGCCTTCCGACTCAAGAACCTGGAGGGGAAAGACGCTTGGAACAACATCGTCGTCATTCTGAACGCAGCAAAAAGTCCACAGCAGGTCTCCATCCCAGAAGGGGCATATACCATCGTATGTCAAGAAGGAAAATTAGACGAGAAGGGACTGGCATCGTTTAACGGTAACACCATTAGCGTTGCTCCACAGAGTGCATTGATACTACATCAATGATCACCAGACACCTATTTATTAAAAAAACAATATGAAAAAACATCTACTATCACTAGCATTCGTAAGCTGCATGACACTCGCAGCTACAGCCCAGAAATATGTGGGTGGCGACCTCTCCGTACTGCTGAAATACGAGGAACAGAAAGCCACCTATCTCGACAAGGACGGCAAGGCGATAGCCGACGTATTGGCATTCGTAAAAGAACAAGGCTGGAATACGGTGCGGATGCGCCTATTTGCCAATCCATCCAAAGATACAGACAAGAACGTCTGTCAGGATATCGAATACGTCAAGTCGCTAGGCAAGCGCATCAAGGCGGCAGGTCTCTACTTCATGCTTGACTTCCACTACAGCGACACTTGGGCAGACCCGGAGCATCAGACCATGCCCCTTGAATGGGGAATAATCAATACGCCAGCCTTTGAATACATCTACACCTACACAAAGACCAACTTGGAAGCGCTGGTAACGGCTGCCGCCAAACCCGACTTCATACAGATAGGCAACGAGATCTCGTTCGGTATGCTCTGGGATGGTTGTAAGGTCAGTGCCAACAGCAATTGGACGGCCTACGAAGATACCAACTGGGACCATTTCTCTACAGCCTTGAAGAATGCGAGCAAGGCTTGTCGCGAGATGTGTCCAGAGGCAAAGATCGTCATCCATACGGAGCAGTGCGCCAACAATCCGACACTCGACGTGGCGTTCTTCAAGCGCATCCAGCAATACGATATCGACTACGACATCATCGGCACATCGTATTATCCCTACTTCAAAGGACCGCTCGCCAATCTCGACAAGGGACTCTCTGAATTAGAAAAGAATTTCCCTGACAAGCAGATACAACTGGTGGAGACAGGCTATCCATCGAAATGGGAAGTGAAAGGCTCAACTTATGACTACACCAAGACATACCCCTACTCGCACGAGGGACAGCGGCAATACGCTGCCGACCTTATCGCGACCTTGAAAAAACACCCGCAGGTGAACGGGCTGTCATGGTGGTATGCCGAAGCCAACGCCAAAGGCTGCACTGGCTCACTGGCAGAGGGCTGGTATAACGCCTCGCTCTTCGACAACGAGACCGGGCGCGCCCTTCCCGCCCTCTACGAACTAAAGGCATTCGACGACGGCAGCACAGGCATCGGCAGCATCAGTGCCGACAGGCAGCACACCGACGACGCCTGGTACAGCCTCAGCGGCAGGAGACAGGAGGGCAGGCCGCAACAGAAAGGCCTCTACATTAACAACGGGAAAACAGTGGTCGTCAAATAACCCTACTTGACAGCCAACTGTAGCACAAAAGAGAGCCTGACGCTGTTTCAATGCGTCAGGCTCTCTCCGTGTTGTCAGGTGCCGCGAGCGGGACTCGAACCCGCACAGCCATCACTGGCCAAGGGATTTTAAGTCCCTCGTGTCTACCATTCCACCATCGCGGCAGTAGACATCTGCGTCTTTGCGGGTGCAAAGATACAAATTATAATTGAGAATTGGTAACTGAGCACCGAAAATTTTTATATTTTTTATTCCGAGAACACCGTTACCAACTTATTCGCGCCCTCCGTATGGGCGTTCCTGTATTGCGACAAACCTTTATCGCCCTCTTTTCCTTCCACAATCAGTCCGCCGTTATTCAAGTCGTATTTGTCACCGCATTTCGAACAGCTCACTATACCCGAACCCTTCGTGTCCATCACCAGCCGATAGGTCGGACTCGCCATATTGTTCTCCCTTCTCACGCAATTAGGACACTGCAGGTCGTAGGCGGTAAAGCCCCCGAAGTTCTGCACCCCCACAATAATACCGTTGTTCAGTCCCAGTCGGATGTTGTTGCGCATCTCCTCGGCTGTCACGGGCTGCGTGGTCTGTGCGCCCTGGTTGTTCTCAAACACGAAATACCTTGCACCTGCCTGCGTCTCCTGCGTTATCTTACAGAAGATACCTGGCACGTAGGGATTGGTGGCTGACGACAACGTCATGTCCAGATGCTTTCTGTTATCGTAGATAAAGCGGCAGGGCCATGAGGTGAACTCTTGCTCTGCGCCGCAAGAGGAAAGAAGGACGAGAGACAAGGTAAGAAGAAGGAGGTACGAGATACGATGTTTCATTTCAACAAATTCTTTTCTGCGTCCTTTACTCGCTCGAAGCCGAAGCCGTCGAGCACATTCTTCATCAACACGGCAATCCGGTCGTTACACAGATTACCGATAGAACCCTCGTGCGTATGGTGGATGTCCTTGTTCGGACGGAAGTTACCTGCCTCGATGTCCAGCCCCACCTTCTTGTAGGCGTCTCTGAAGGGCATCCCCTCCGAAGCCAGACGGTTCACCTCCTCTACCGAGAACATCGGGTCGTACATCGGATTGTCCAGAATGTCGTCCCGCACCTCTATCTTATTAATAATGTATGCAGCCATCTGCAGACAGTCTTTCAGTTCGTCGAAAGCTGGCAGGAACACCTCCTTGATAATCTGCAAGTCGCGGAAATAACCCACAGGCAGGTTGTTCATTATCAGCGTCACCTGCTGGGGCAAAGCCTGCAACTTATTACATTTGGCACGTATCAGTTCAAACACATCGGGATTCTTCTTATGAGGCATGATGCTCGAACCCGTCGTACACTCCTTGGGCAGTTTCACGAACGAAAAATTCTGCGAGTTAAACAGACAGGCATCGAAAGCCAGCTTAGCCAGCGTACCGGCAATGGTAGCCATGGCGAAGCCCACGTTGCGCTCCATCTTGCCGCGCCCCATCTGGGCATACACCACGTTATAGTCCATCGTGTCGAAGCCCAGCAAGTCGGTCGTCATCTGACGGTTCAGGGGGAACGACGAGCCGTAGCCGGCAGCCGATCCCAACGGGTTGCGGTTCGTCATCTTATAGGCGGCTTGCAAGAAGAGCATATCGTCACAAAGCGATTCTGCATACGCTCCGAACCATAAACCGAAAGACGAAGGCATAGCCACCTGCAAATGGGTATAGCCCGGCATCAGTACCTGCTTATACTGTTCACTCTTCTGAATTAATTCATCGAAGAGCACTTTCACACTGTCGGCTATCTCCATCAACTGATGGCGAGTGAAGAGTTTCAGATCTACCAATACCTGATCGTTGCGTGAGCGTCCTGAGTGAATCTTCTTACCCAAATCGCCCAATTTACGCGTCAGCATCAGTTCTACCTGCGAGTGAACGTCTTCCACACCTTCTTCTATCTGGAATTCGCCTCGCTGACAGATAGCATAGATATTCTTCAGTTCCTGTAATAATAGAGGCAGTTCGTCCTTGCCTATCAGTCCTATCGACTCCAACATGGTGATATGAGCCATCGAGCCAAGCACATCGTATGGTGCCAGATAGAGGTCCATCTCCCTATCGCGCCCCACCGTGAATCGCTCAATCTCAGCATTCACCTCGAAGTTCTTTTCCCACAGTTTATTCATCTTTAGTCGTTTAGAAATTAGTCGTTTGGTCGTTTAGGAGTTCTTTTCTCATTCCTCATTTCTCTACGGCGGTAGCAAATTATTCACTATTCACTCTTCACTATTACCTTAAACATACGGTATTTGCGCCAGTGCATCGGCAATCTTCTCTACGCCGTCCTGCAGCGGACCACTCACCATCCCCTTCAACATAAAGGGAATGTCGGCCTGCACCGTCACGCGCATCTTACTCGTCGTCTCCGTTACTGGCAACACCTGAATCCACAGGTTGAAGGGCATGGGCGACTGCTCCGTCTCAAACTTCACGCACTTGCCTTCCTCCCGCTCTATGATGCGCAACTTAATGTCGCCCACTGGGTCCACATTCAGACTCACCGTGTCGCGATCGAACGCAAAAC
>JAEEGG010011002.1_pt1 | contig 19854 bp, 13 predicted proteins | sample 9134161 | NCBI WGS metagenome assembly JAEEGG01 (sample SAMN16246543, study PRJNA631951) | gut metagenome | biome: gut microbiome; feature: rumen; material: CR-attached | host: Bos | place: Iran: Karaj | collected 2018-10 | reverse complement strand
CGATGTCCATCACCATGAAGGACACCCTTGAGCAGACCGCGCTGATGGTCCGTTCCGAGATTGACCAGAACGGCTGCCTGCTCTATCCGGACGGTGCTCCGCGCTTCCGCGTGCTCTATGTGAACGGCGGCAAGGCCGGCAAGCACGGTAATTCCCTCACCGAGGAGGGCCGCCAGCACATCCGTGACTTCGTGAAGAACGGAGGTAGCTACGTAGGAACCTGTGCAGGCGCTTTCGTCGCTTCGATTTCTGACACCCGTTTCGATCCGTCCAAGAACCGCTGCAAGGACGAAGATCAGGAGAAGGTCCGCTTCGAATATTTCCACGTCTATCCGGCCCGCACCATTTCCACCAACAATCTGACCAAAGATTTTGTAGGTGAGCGTGTTACCACCGGTATGAAGGTCGAGCCCGGCAGCCCGCTGCTGAAGTACTACGACTTTGGCGGAGATATGTATATCGACAGCGTCTATCACAACGGCGGCTGCTTCATCACCACCGATCCGCTGCACTTTGCTCCGGGTACCGAAATTCTGCTACGCTATGACTACGATGCAGCCAAGGACCAGAAGCGCGAGGATGAAGGCCGCTTCAAAGTGACCAACCATATCAGCGCCTGGGCTTGGAAAGAAAGCCCGGAAACCGGCCGTACGGTGCTGTGCGGATCGCATCCGGAGGGCGTGGTGGCCGGCGAGCAGCTGCAGCTCTTCTCCGCCTTCGTGCTCTATGCCCTGGATGGCAACGGCACCCCGCGCGTCAAGGGTGAACTGGCCAACGGCGAAGCCCGCGTGATGAATTGCGACACGGATGACAACGATCCCGCACACGCCAAGATCGGGGACAAGCAGTATCACCACTTCACGGTCAACATCCCCAAGGGCGCCAAGAACATCAAGATCGCGCTCCAGGGCGGCTATTCGCAGGACGACCTCTTCCTGACCCTCCGCAAGGGCGATTTCGCCTTTGCCAAGGAGGCTGATTATGCCGACGTGACCCTCGGTGCCGTCAAGACGATGGAATTCGACACGCTGCCCGCAGGCACCTGGTATGTCGGCGTCAAGTGCGACACCACCGTCGATACCGTCCAGACGGACCACGGCGAGTCCTACACCGGCCACCTCGAGGTCCTCAACGGCGTTCCTTACACCCTGACGGTCACCTGGGAATAATCAGTTGATTTTCTGCCACGTGCCGAAGTCTTCGCCGTGGCCGAACTGAAGGCGGAAAGAGTCAATCTTTCCGCTTTTTTTGTTGCGCAGGAAGGTGACGGGGAACCAGTGGCCTTCGCTCTTGAAGCGGAATTTCCGGCCGCTGACCGGCTCGAGCGGATGTGTCCAGTGCTTTGTGCCCAGCGTGATGGTCAGCTGGTCTCCATCCAGGGCCACGACGGCCTCTCCCAGGCCGATCGTGTTGCGGTAGGTTCCGACCAGCAGTTCTGCGTCGGGCGCGGGTTTGGGCTCCGGAGCGGGTTCAGCCGGCTTTTTCCGGGCTTCGGACCGCATCAGAGACGCAAGTTCGCGGGCGCTGTAATCCGTGTCGGGCAGCCCGAGATAGAGATCGATAATCCGGCGCATCAGCGCGCGTCGGGCGCCCGTCAGACTCTCGGTATTGCAGGAAACCATGCAGCCCAGCTGGAGGTCGGGCCGCCAGAAACAGATATCCGTATGGCCGAATCCGGATCCCGTGTGCCAGTAGAGCTTGCCTTTGGGGCTGTATTCGATATGCCAGCCGTAGCCATATATCGTCATGGAAGAATCGGTCTGGATCTGGGGATTCTCTCCGCGGTGCACGCGCCGCATCTGCTCCTTGCTCACCAGGCGGGTGCCGTCGGGCAGGACGCCGTCCGAGAGGTGGAACTGCAGCCACTTGGCCATATCCGTCACGGTGGAGATGATGCCGCCCGAGGCGCTGATGACGCTGAGGCGGTTGAGGGGCTGTTCCTCATAAGGAATCGGCGTTGCGACGATCCGCCCGTCCACAACGGCCACATCGTGCGACTGCGCGCGGTTTTCACAGGAGAGCAGCCCCTCGGCGCCGGTCGTGGTCTCGTTCATGCCCAGCGGCTGGAAAATCCGGGTCCGGATGGCCTCTTCCCAGCTTTGGCCGGTGAGGCGCTCCACCAGCAGCGCGTTCACTGCATAGAAGAAGGTCTGGTAGGCATAGCCGCTGCGGAAAGGGTATTCCGGCTCGAGGTAGGGCAGCACGGTGAAGATGCTCTCCCGGCCGTAGCCCAGGCGCGGCAGGTAGCTGCCCTGGCCAGCCTTGAGGCCCGAGCAGTGCTGGAACAGGTCCTTGACGGTGATATTTTCCGAAGCGACGCTATCCTGCAGGCGGAATTCCGGCAGGATATCCCGCACGCGGGTCTCCCACTTCACCTTTCCCTCATCCACCAGCTGCGCCACCAGCACGGGTGTGAAGGCCTTGGATACGGAGGCAATTTTGAAATGGGTATGCTCGTCTACCTTCTCCTGGGGGTTGTCCAGGTCCCGCACGCCGATTCCGCGGGCATAGACCAGCTGTCCGTCCTTGACAATGGAGAGGGCGGCGCCGGGAATGCCCCAGTCGGCGCAGACTTTTTGAAAATAGTGGTCCACATTCTCCAGGATGGCCGCCTCGGCGGCGTCATGCGGGTTGAGAACTTGGGCGGAAAGCGGGCTGGTAGCCAGCAGAGAGGCGGCTGCGCAAGCGAGGATAAACGAATAGAAACGTTTCATGACGGCTATTTTTTGCGGATCCAGGGATCGAAGGTCTCCCCGTGGCCCCAGTCCAGGTCAAAGGCGCGGACGGTGCCATCCGGCCGGACGTCGAAAGTGGCGCGGAAGCGGTGGCCGTCCGAGTCGAAGACCCAGCGGTTGCCCCGTTCGTGGAGCATCCGGTGTGTCCAGCCCTTGGGGCCTATCTTAATATAGAGTTTATTGTCTTTCAGCCAGATGCGGGCATCGCCCAGCAGCTCGCCCGCGGAATAGTTTCCGCAGAGGGTGCTGGCGGCCGGGCGTTCCTTGCGCAGCGGGAAGCGGCTGGCCTTGCTCGGCGCCGACCCCTTGCGGTGCAGCCATTTCTGCAGTGCGGCAGAGCTGTAGTCCACGTCCGGAAGCCCCAGCCAGAGGTCCACCAGCCGCTTGAGGATGGAGAAGCGCACGCCGCCCGGGGCTTCGCTGTCCACCAGGATGGCGAGGCTCATCTCGAACTCGGGAATAAAGACGCAGAGCGCCGTGTGGCCCCAGGTGGTGCCGGTATGGTAGTAGAGGCGGCATTTTTGATTCTGCTCGATATACCAGCACTGCCCGTAGAGGGTCAGGTGGTCGTCGGTCTGTTCATCGATCACCACCCCCGTATGCAGGTAATCCGCCTGCTCCTGCGAGAGAAGGCGTTCGCCCGCCGCGTTAAGGCCGCCCGTGCGGTGAAACTCCGCCCAGCGCGCCAGATCCACCACGCTGGCGTTCACGCCGCCCGCCGGGCCGATCACCGTCAGCCACTCCAGCGCGCGGTTGTTGCCCCGCAGCTGCACCACCCGCAGTGTGTCCTTGCGGTTGGAGAAATCATGCTGGCCCGCCACGTTCGGGGAGTTGAGGTATCCTGTTTTGCCGGAGGAGGCGCCCGTCATCCCCAGTGGCCCGAAAATCCGCTCCTGAAGCAGCTCCTCCCAGGTTTTTCCGCTCACTTTCTCCAGAATCTGCGCCGCCGTGAGGAAGGTCATGTTGTTGTAGTGCTTGCCCTCCCGGAAGCCGTATTGCGGCTTCTGCAGGTAGAGCATCCGCGCCGTCTGGTCGCGGTCGTAGCCGAGGTTCGGAAAATAGGTGGCGGCCTGCGAGGTGTAGCCCATGCGGTGGGTCATCAGGTCGCTGACGCGCGTCTCCTCGCGGACGACGCTGTCCACCGGACGGAAGTCGGGCAGGAGGTCTTTCACGCGGTCATCCCAGCGCACCAGCCCCTCGTCCACCATCATCGCCATCAGGGCGGAGGTAAAGGATTTCGAAACGCTGCCGATCTGGTACACCGTGTTCTCGTCCACCGGGTCCGGCCGGCCCTTCTCCTTGACGCCATAGCCCTTGGCCAGCAGCGTCTTGCCTCCCTGAATGACCGCCACGCTCATGCCCGGCACGGCCCACTGCTTGCGGACCTGTTTGATATACGAGTCAAGTGCCTGGGCGACAGAGTCCCGATCTTGCGAAAATCCCGTGAGGGACGCCATCAGGAGCAGGAAGATGAGGGAAAGACGTTTCATACCACAAAGGTAGGTTTTTCCAAAATAAATCCCTACCTTCGTAAATTGTATTATTTCGCGCGAATGAGAAAGAAACTGATTCTCTGGAACCTGGCACTGGCAGCGACCCTGCTCGCGGCCTGCGGAAAACCCGGGCCGGAGCCCGGCCCGCAGTATGAGGCTATTCCGACGGATGTGCCCCTGAGGGGTTTCTATAAGGATCTTTTCATGGATGGCGGCATTGCGCTGACCTCCCGCACGACGCTCCCCGTCACCGAATATCTCGACCTGTCGATGGAGTACTTAGCCAGCGGCGCGGACGTGGAAAAGATGACGGCCGTGGATACGACCCTGCAGACGGCGGTTCTCTCGCACAGCGCGGAGGACGAAAACGGCTGCCTGCTCTATCCGGACGGCGCGCCGCGCTTCCGCATGATCTACATGAACGGCGGCAAATCGGGCAACCACGGCCTGTCGCTCAATACCAAGGGCAGCAAGGCGCTCAAGCGCATCCGGGAGTATTATGCCAACGGCGGCAGCTATGTGGGCACCTGTGCCGGCGCTTATCTCGCCTCCGCCGGTTCCGGCACCGCCTCCAACCCGAACTATACGGGCATCTGGCCGGGGCACTGCTACCCCACCAGCATGAACGACACCTATACCTCGATGACCGTCGAACCGGGCTGTCCGTTGCTGAATTACTATGATTTTGGCGGAGACATGCGGGTGGACGGCGTGCGCCACAACGGCGGCTGCTACCTCTCGCCCGCCCCGCCTGCCGGCACGGAACTGTTGCTGCGTTACTACTGCCCCGATACCACCAAAGTCCATGGGCAGGGCAGCATCTGGGCCTGGAAAAAAGATGTCTTCACCGGACGCGCGGTGGCCTGCGGTTCGCATCCGGAAGGCGTTGCTTCCGGCGAGCGCCGCGACCTGATGGCCGCCATGTGCCGCTATGCGATGGACGGCCAGGGCTGCACCACCGTCAAGGATACCCTCTGGAACGGGAAGGTCTGCGAGATGACCGCCCTCTATTCGTCGGGCGATCTCGCCCACGCCCGCATCGGGGACCGGCAGTTCCATCATTTTGCCGTCTTCCTGCCGGAAGGCGCTAAAAACCTGAGTATTACACTTTCTGGAGCAGAAGGTTCCGAAGGGTGCAACCTCGAGCTGTACCTCAACAAAGGCACCTTCGCCTATCCGGACCTCGCCCGCCTATGCTCTCTGAAGGCCGGCTGCGCCCAGACGCTCGTCGAAGCGGCGCCCGAGGGCGGCCTCTGGCTGGTCGCGGTCCGCTGCCCGGATACCGTCACGGCCACCCTGACCGACTATGACAACGGCCAGGAGCAGACCGGCCACTACTACAAATATACCGGAAATACCACCTTGCTGAACGGTGTGCCCTATACGCTCACCGCTTCCTGGGATGAACCTGTTGGAAATAAATAAAATACAATAATGAACAGACGCTTTTCCCACCTTCTGATGGCTGCTGCCACTCTGGCTGCCGCCGCTTCCTGTTCAATCAACAACCTGGGCGAGGTCACCGGCGCCGAGGGCCCCGTCGTCCTGACGGCCGGCACCGAAACCCCCGTCCCGGTGGGTGACACCCGCACCGTGCTGGCCGCCGATACGGCCACGGTCCTCTGGAGTGCAAACGACGCCTTCGCCCTGCTGGGCAACGACGGCTCCAAGAGCAAGTTCACCCTCACCAGCGGCGCTCAGAAAACCGTCGGCTCCTTTGCCGGCACCCCCACCGGCGCTGCGCCCTGGTACGCGATCTATCCGTATGACGAGTCGGTTACGCGCCTTCCCGGCGAGCTTCACTTCAAGCTGGCCGCCGTGCAGAATTATACCTCCGGCACCTTCTCGAAAGGGGCCAATCCGTCGATCGCCAAGACCGCTTCGCTGGACGATCCGCTGCAGTTCAAAAACCTCTGCGGCGTGCTCTGCCTGAAACTGACCGGCACCTCGACCCTCTCGCGGCTGGTGCTGCACGATCTGGGCGGCAACCTGCTCTGGGGCGACTGCACCGTGGCCCTCGACGGTAAGGAGGGCACCGCCGAACAGACCATGACCCTCTCCGGCGGCGACAATACCCTGACGCTCAACCTGGGCTCCGTGGCCCTGTCGCTCAGCACCCCGCAGGCCTTCTTCTTTGTGGTGCCTGCCGGCGCGTTGGACAGGGGCTTTATCGTGAAGGCCTTCGACAAGAACGACAACCTCTGCGGCGTGGTCCAGACCCAGGTCGCCAATACGCCGGGCCGTTCCGAAATGGTCCGCATGCCGGCTGTGGCCACCAAGTTCGTCAGCGAGAGCGCAGATCCGCTGCAGCGCGGCTACTACAAAGATCTCTTCATGGACGGCGGCATCGGCCTGACTTCGCGCACCACGCTGCCGGCCGCCACCTACCTGAACCTCGACTGGGAGTTTTACGCATCGCTCTCCACGGGCAACACCACCGCGCAGGACACGCTGATCCAGACCGAAGTCTTTATCGGTTCGGATACGGACCTGAACGGTGCGCTGCTCTATCCGGACGGCGAACCGCGTTTCCGCTGCATCTACGTCAACGGCGGTAAATCCACCCAGCACGGCGCTTCGCTCGGCGAAACGGGCCGCAACCGCATCCGCGCCTACTATGCCAACGGCGGCGCCTACGTGGGTACCTGCGCCGGCTGTCTGATCTCCTCCAAAGGCTATGACAGCCAGGCAACGACCACTACCTATTTCGGCATCTGGCCGGGCCATACCTACCACACCAAGACCGACTCGGGCAAGAGCGTCACCGATACCTACACCAGCATGACCATCGAACCGGGCTGCGCGCTGCTGAACTACTACGATTACGGCGGCGATCTGCAGATCAACGGCGTCCGCCACAACGGCGGCTGCTATATGTCGCAGATCGATTATCCGGTGCCCGCAGGAACGGAAATTCTGCTCCGTTACCTCACGCCGGGGCCCGATTCCACCAAACTGAACGGCTCGGTGAGCGGCTGGGCGTACAAAGCCACCGAGGAGAGCGGCCGCCTCTGCGTGATCGGTTCGCATCCGGAGGGCGTCTCTTCCGGCGAGCAGCGGGACCTCTTCTCCGCCATGATCCGCTACGCCTGCGACGGCAACGGCTGTGTCACCCCCAAGGGGACCCTCTCCAAGGGTGTCGCCCGCGAGATGACCAAGAAAACGACCGACAACCAGCCTACCAACACCCGGATCGGCGACAAGCAGTACCATCACTTCAATATCGAGCTTCCGGCCGATGTAGATGACTTTACCCTGACCCTGGCCGGCATCAGCACCACCTACGACCTCTATGTGGGCCTGGCCCGCGAGCGTACGGCCTGGCTGGGCGATTCGGACTACCTGCTCTGCACCTCCGGCCCCACCAAGTCCCTGCGCATCAAGCACCTGCCGGCCGGAAAATGGTCCGTATGCGTCTATTGCCCGGTGACGGTCACCAGCACCAAGACGCAGTACACCAGCGGTGCCTATTACTATCAGTATTCCGGCGAAACGGCTGTGCTGAACGGCGTGCCGTACCGGATCATGGCTTCCTGGAACGCCACGGGCCCCAACACGGGCACCGGCGGCAACCAGCCGGCCACCCCGATCCCCGGCACCTGGGACTAATAAGTAAGGAAAAAGGAGGCAGTCGCCTCCTTTTTCCTGTCGGGATGACAGGATTCGAACCTGCGAAATCATGGTCCCAAACCATGCGTCTTAGACCTCTGGACTACATCCCGATAACCGCTGCAAAGGTAGTTGTTTTTCAAATACTTTTGGGATATTAAAACGATTTAACTATTTTTGGGTCATAAACTGTCCGTATGACCAACCGTCACGTGACCATAAAGGACATTGCGCGCGAGGCAGGCGTTTCACCCGCCCTCGTCTCTTTCGTAATGAGTAACAGGGGCGCCGGCGAGCAGTTGTACCGGGTCAACTCGGAGACCAGTAAGCGCATCCTTGAAGTAGCAGAACAACTTCATTATAAGCCGAATAACTCCGCCCGCGCCCTGCGCAGCGGCAAAACCGGCACCATCGGCGTCGTCGTTTCCGATATCGCCAATCCTTTCTTTGCGGAGATCGCCCGGTACCTGGAAGACGATGCTTATCATTATGATTACAATGTCATTTTCGGCAGTTCTGACGAAAACCCGGAAAAGTTTCGCCGGGTGGTGAACGTCCTCCTCAACAAGGGAGTGGACGGCCTAATCCTAGTTCCTTGCGCAGGAGCCGATGAGACTCTCCGCGAAATTGTTGCCTCCGGAATCAACACGGTTTTGATTGACCGCAAAGTCCCCGGACTGGAGGTGAGCAGCGTGGTGCTCGACAATCGCGGTGCAGCTCGCGTCATCGTAGAGAAACTTCTCTCGCGAGGTGCCCGCCGCATCGATATGGTCTCCTACTCGATGGATATTTCCAGCACCCGCGACCGTGAACAGGGATATCGCGATGCGATGGAGGCGGCCGGCCTCTCGGACAACATCCATATCGAGCGGGTGGCTCACAACGATTACGCCTGCATTCCCGATTATTTCCGCGAAGCCCGCAGCAGAGGCGTCGAAGCTTTTATGATGGCAACCAACACTCTCTCTTCGCTGGTGCTCTCCGAGATCATCCAGAACGGATTCCGTGTTCCCGAAGATTACCAGGTGGCCCGTTTCGACCGCAACTCGGTCTATGACTTCAACGGCCATGGCATCATCTATGTCCGCCAACCTGTGGATGTCTTTGCCGGAAAGGCAATGAAGCTGCTGATGACGGAGATCCGCAGAAAACCCAAACAAGAGATTCCGGTCGAAGAAATTGTCCTCTCGCCGGAAATCCTTGAATAGATATTTTTATACAAAAGCGATATGAAAAAGATTCAAGGAATTATCCCTCCTATGATTACTCCGATGCTCGATGCGAAGACGCTGGACATCGAAGGAGCCGGCCGCATTGCGGACCGTATGATTGAAGCCGGGGTCGCAGGTATCTTCCTGCTCGGCACGACCGGTGAAAGCCAGAGCCTGCCGATGCGGCTTCGTTTCGATTTCGTCAAGGCGATGTGTGCCCACATTGCAGGCCGGGTTCCCGTCCTGGTCGGCGTCACGGAAACCTCTCTCGAAGACAGCCTCTCCCTGGCGGCCCACGCCAAGGCCTGCGGGGCATCCGGCGTGGTGGCGGCGGCACCTTATTATTTTCCTGGAAACCAGAAAGAACTGATTGACTGGTATACGGCCCTGGCGGATGCCTGCCCGCTTCCGGTCTATCTCTACAATATGCCTTCCAAGGTGAAGGTCTTCCTCAACGTTTCCACCGTGGTGGCCCTCTCAAAACACCCGAATATCGTCGGTGTGAAGGACTCTTCGGGCAACCAGAGTTACTTCCAGAGCCTGCTCTACCATTTTGCCGGCACCGATTTCGCCGTCTATATGGGACCGGAGGAGCAAACGGCGGCAGTCGTTCTCCTGGGAGCCGACGGCGGCGTGAACGGAGGCGCGAACCTCTTCCCGGAACTGTTCGTGAAGATGTACCGCGCTGCCGCTGCCGGTGATCTGACGGAAACCCGCCGGCTTCAGAAACGGATTATGTTCCTCTCCGACAGCCTCTACGGCCTGGAACCCGGCTCCGACGCAAGTTTCGTGAAGGCCATCAAGTGCGCCCTGAAACTCAAAGGGATCTGTTCCGGCTACCTGCCGCTGCCCTACACGGCTTTCGATGCGGAGCAGGAGAAGAAGGTGGCCGCCGTTCTTGAAACCCTCAAAGATTACAGATAATGGAACTCTCCTGGATTGACTATATCGTCTTTTTCGTTTTCGTCGGGGGCGTCGCCCTCTTCGGCTGCAGTTTCTTCAAGAAGAGCCGCAAGGGAACGGATGCCTTTACCAAGGCGGAGGGCTCTATTCCGACCTGGGTGGTGGGAATGTCCATCTTTGCCACCTTCGTCAGCAGCATCTCCTTCCTCGGCCTTCCGGGCGGCTCTTATGCCGGCAACTGGAACCAGCTGATATTCAGTTTCACGATTCCCATTGCCACCTGGCTGGCCGCCAAGGTCTTCATTCCGCTCTATCGCGGGGTGGGCAGCGTTTCCGCCTACCAGTTTTTGGAGGACCGCTATGGTTACTGGGCACGCTGTTATGTGGCTGTCTGCTACCTACTTACGCAGGTTTGCCGGGTGGGCTCCATCCTCCTGCTGCTAGCCATTCCCATCAACACGATGTTCGGCTGGGATATCGGTACCATCATTATCGTGACGGGTGCCCTGACACTGGTCTATGCGGTGTTGGGCGGTATTTCGGCGGTGGTCTGGACGGACGCCATCCAGGGACTGATCCTGATCGTCGGCGCGCTGGTCTGTGCCCTGATTCTGCTCTTCGGGATGCCGGAGGGACCGGGCCAGATGTTCTCCATTGCTGCTGCCAGTCATAAGTTCAGCCTGGGTAGTCTGGGGCTCACGCTCCGGGAGCCGACGGTCTGGGTGGTGCTGATCTACGGCATCTTCATCAACCTGCAGAACTATGGAATCGACCAGAACTACGTGCAGCGGTATATGACCGCCAAGAGCACGGGCGAGGCCGTGAAGGCCACCCTGTTCGGCGGCCTGCTCTATATTCCCGTGTCGCTGGTCTTCGTATTCATCGGTACGGCGCTCTTCTCCTACTATACGGCCCAGCCCGACCTGCTGCCTGAAGGTATCGCAGGGGATAAGGTCTTCCCGTACTTTATCGTACACGGCCTGCCGGCAGGTCTCACCGGCCTGGTGATCGCTTCACTCTTCTCGGCGGGAATGAGTACCGTGGCCACCAGCATCAACTCTTCGGCCACCATCGTATTCACCGACTTCTACAAGAAGATTCGCAAGACAGAACCCAAGGACGAGCGCAAGGCGCACATGACCGTGCTCTATACGGCCTCTGCCGTCGTAGGCGTCGTGGGTATCCTGATCGGCCTGGCGATGATGAGCATCAACGGCGTGCTGGACGCGTGGTGGAAACTCTCCTCCATCTTCAGCGGCGGTATGCTCGGCCTCTTCCTGCTCTCGCTGGTCTGCCGCAAGCCCAACCGCGCCGGAGCCATCATTGCCGTGGCGCTCGGCCTCTGCGTGATTGCCTGGATGAGCCTTCCGGTCTTCGGCAGTCCCATCCATACCTATCTGACCATCGTATTCGGTACGACCACAATTTTCGTTGTCGGTCTTCTGATTACGCTCTTGTTTAAAAACCGCAAGAAAGATGAATAAAAAACCCAAAATCCTCGTCGTCGGCAGTTTTATGATGGACCTGGTGGCTTCGGCCGAAAGGGCCCCTGAACTCGGCGAGACCATTATCGGTCACAGTTTCCGGACGGCACCCGGCGGAAAGGGGGCCAACCAGGCCGTGCAGGCCGCCCGCCTCGGTATTCCTACGCGGATGGCCGGATGTGTCGGTGACGACGCCTTCGGAAAGGAGATGGTTGCCGCCCTGAACGCTTCGGGCGTGGATACGTTCTATGTGAAAACCAGCAGCGCGCACCCTTCCGGTGTCGGCCATATCGAAATTCAGACCGGCGCCTCCGGCGTACAGAACCGGATCATTGTGGTGCCGGGTGCCAACTATGACCTCAAACCCGCGGATCTCGAATGGCTGAAGCGCGAGATTTCGTTCTACAGTATAGTCATTATGCAGCTGGAGCTGGAAATGGAGACCATTGAAGCCGTGGCTGAGATTGCTCACGAGGCCGGTGTCCCCGTAATGCTGAACCCCGCTCCGGCCGCTCCGCTTTCGGACCGTCTGCTCTCCTGCGTCACCTTCCTTTCGCCCAATGAAACGGAAGCGGCACTGCTGACCGGCGTCAAAACTGATGCGGAAGGCCGGCTCTCGGATGAAGCCTTGAAGGCCGCTGCGGAGGTCCTGATGAAGAAAGGAGTTCCCAACGTCATCATTACGCTCGGCGACCGGGGTGCTGCCGTCTGTACGGCCGCCGGCGTCGAAAAGGTTCCGTGCGTGAAAATGGACGCGGTCTGCGATCCCACCGCCGCCGGCGACTCCTTCGTGGGGGCTTTCTGCGCGGGTTATGCGGCAGGGCTTTCCATTCCTGAAGCACTGACCTTTGCCGTTCACGCCGCCGCCATTACGGTCTGCGGACACGGCGCCATCCCTTCGCTGCCCACCCTCGACAAGGTACTGGCGTTGATGAAGGAGCGGGGTGCCGACAAGGATTTGATCAAAAAATTGGAGGTACTGAAATGATACAGGAAAAGAGCAATAAGGCGCTGGAAGCCTTTCTCCAGTCGGCCAAAGAGAACTTTACGGCTTACGTGGAGAGTGTCGATACCGGGGCCTGCCGCTCCGCTGCGGAACTGATTCTCGCTTCGCAGGCTGCAGGCGGCCGGATTCACGTGACCGGTATTGGAAAACCAGGTCACGTGGCGGCTTACGCCGCTTCGCTGCTGGCCTCCACGGGCAATCCTGCCACCTTCCTTCACGGAACCGAGGCTGTCCACGGCTCCTGCGGCCAGTTGGTGGCGGGCGACGTGGTGATTGCCATCTCCAATTCCGGGGAGACCTCGGAACTCAAGGCGACCGTGAATGCCGTACATCTGAACGGCTGCAAGGTGATTGCCGTCACCGGCAACCCGGAAAGCTGGCTGGCAAAGCACGCGGAGTGCACCCTGCTGGCCGGCGTACGGGAAGAGGGCGGTCCGCTCAACCGTGCCCCGCGCAACTCGGTCAACGCCGAAATGCTGATTCTCCAGGCGCTCAGCGTCGTTCTCCAGGTGGAGAAGGACTGGACGCCTGAAAAATATGTAAAATGCCACCCCGGCGGCAAGCTGGGAGAAATAAGGGAGAATGAACGATGAACAAAGGTAAATGTATCAATCCGTGCATCCTGGCGGCCGTCAGCCGGCTGGGACACGGCGACCGCATTCTGATTGCGGACGGCAACTATCCCCTTGCCAGCAAAACCGGTGAAGCCGAAAAAATCTGGGTCTCGCTGAGCCCCGGACTGCCGACGGTCACCGATGTGCTGGATGCCCTTCAGTCGGTCATCAATATCGAAGAGGCTGCCGTGATGCAGCCCGCAGATGGGCCTGACCCTGAAATCTTTGCAGAATTCAATACGATGCTCGACGGAATGCAGCTCCGCCGGCTGGGCCGATTTGAATTCTACGATGAATGCAGCAATCCTTCGCTCCGCCTGGCCATCGCCACCGGCGAGCAGCGGACCTTCGCAAACCTTCTCATTACCGTGGGCTGCGCCTAGCTAAACCTTATGAAATATAAGTTATATACCTTATTCACAGCGATCTGCCTGCTCCTTACGGGAAGCGGAGCCGCCTTTGCTCAGAACCTCACGGTCAGCGGCAAAGTAGTGGACTCCAAAGGTGAACCGCTGGAGGGAGCGGCGGTCATCGTGAAGGGAACCGCGACCGGTACGCTTGTCGGCCCCGACGGTGGCTACACCCTGAAGGTGAAGAAGAACTCCGTCCTGGAGGCCTCGATGATGGGTTACGTCACCGAGACACAGGAGGTGAACGGCCGCACGGTCGTGAACTTTACCCTCAAGGATGACGCCGTAATGCTCCAGGAGGCGGTCATCGAGGTAGGTTACGGGGAGCAGCGGCTGGTGGACGTCACCGGTACGGTGGCGCACGTCAAGATCGACGAAATCCGCCGCGCGCCCGTCGCCGGACTGGACCAGGCCCTGCAGGGCCGTATCGCCGGCGTGGCGGTCACCTCGGCCGACGGACAGCCGGGATACGATATGGATGTCGTGATCCGCGGCGCCAACTCCCTCACCCAGAGCAACGCCCCGCTCTATGTGATCGACGGCTTCCCGATGGAGGATTACTCCACTTCGGCCCTGAGCCCGAACGACATCGCTTCCGTGACGGTGCTCAAGGATGCCTCTTCCACCGCCATCTACGGCTCCCGCGGCGCCAACGGCGTCATTATCATCGAAACGAAAAAGGGCAAACTCGGCAAGACGGATGTCAGTTACTCCGGCACCGTCGGTATCCATCAGGCGGCCAAGCAAATGGAACTGATGACTCCCTACGAGTTCGTCTTGTACCAGCTGGAACGCGGATCCGAAAACTTCGACAAATACCTGACGAATCCCGGCCGTACGCTGGAGGACTACATCAATTACAACGCCATCGACTGGCAGGACCGCGTCTTCCGCAACGCCCTCGTCCAGACCCACCACCTCTCCGTGATGGGCGGCACCGAGCAGACCCGGTTTTCGGTTTCCGGTTCCGTGGTGGACCAGCCCGGCGTCATCGTCAATTCGGGCTATCAGAAATACCAGGGTCGTTTCGCACTGGAACACAAGCTCTCCAAGACGTTGCGCCTGAACCTGAATGCCTCCTATACCGAGGCGATCACTTCCGGACAGGCCTCTTCCGCTTCGCTTTCCACGAGCAACTCCTATACGACCTACCTGATGTACCGCGTGTGGACCTACCGACCGGTCTCCCTGACCACGCTCGATGAGGAGGACCTGCTGGCCGACGAAAACGACTCCGCCGCCACGATGAACCCCGTCATCTCCAACGCCAACGAACAGACCTCCCGCAGGAATACCACCTTCAACGCCAACGGAAAACTTGAGTGGAAAATCACACCTACGCTGAAACTGAATCTTCGCGCCGGATTCGAGAACAAGCTCAACCGCTGGTTGGAATTCAACAATTCCAAGACTTACAAGGGCTTCCCGCGCGTCACCAATACGCTCGGCATCAACGGCATCTTCCGGGAGACGCAGACCCTGAACTGGATGAACGAGAACACCGTTTCCTGGAATCCGAAACTGAGCAGGAAACACAAACTGTCCGTTCTCGGCGGCTTTACGATGCAAGGCACGGACAAGAACATCTACGGTTTCACCGCTGCCCAGATTCCCCACGAAGATCTCGGTTTGAGCGGAATGGACGACGGTATTCCGCAGGAGATGGTCACCACGCTGAGCAAGAACACGCTGATGTCGTTCCTGGGGCGCGTCAACTACTCCTACGGTGACCGGTACCTCTTCACCGGCTCCCTGCGTGCCGACGGTTCGAGCAAGTTCGCCCCCGGCCACAAGTGGGGTCTCTTCCCCTCCGCCGCTTTCGCGTGGCGCTTCAGCCGGGAGGATTTTATGAAGAACGTCACCTGGGTGGAAGATGCCAAGTTGCGCCTGACCTATGGTTCTACCGGTAACAACAAGGTAGGGGACTACTCTTCGTATGCCACCCTCTCCGCAACCGATTACTATCCGTTCGACAATACGCCGCAGATTGCACTGGTACAGAGCGCCCTCGGAAACGAGGACCTGACCTGGGAAACCACCGACCAGGTGGACCTGGGCCTGGACCTGCGTCTCTTCGACGGCCGCCTCAGCCTGACGGCGGACCTCTATCGCAAGATTACCCGCAACCTGCTGCTCAACGCCCGCCTGCCGTACTCCACCGGTTTTGCCAGTATGTACAAGAATATCGGCAAGATCCGCAACGACGGCCTCGAACTGACGCTGGGCTTCACGCCAATCCATACCCGGGATTTCATCTGGTCGGGCGACTTCAACATCAGTTTCAACCGCGACCGTGTGCTGCAGTTGTCCGAGGGCCAGGAGGTCCTGCTGAACGCCGTCAGCTTCACGGGTGATTTCAACGCCACCAATCTCTATATCGCCCGCGTCGGCGGGCCGGTTGCCTCCTTCTACGGAGCAATCTGGGAAGGCGTTTACGGTGTTGAGGACTTCGACGTGACCCCGGCCGGCAAGTATGTGCTCAAGGAGGGTGTGCCTTCCAACGGCAACGACCGCGCAAGCATCCAGCCGGGCGATATCAAGTATGCCGACATCAACGGCGACGGAATTGTCAACGACCAGGATATGGTCGTGATCGGCCGCTGCGCCCCGATTCACATCGGAGGCCTGAACAACAACTTCACCTGGCGGAACTTCAACCTCAACATCTTCTTCCAGTGGAGCTACGGCAACGACATTATGAACGCCAACCGGATCTTTATGGAGGGCAACTACGGCAACAAGAACATCAACCAGTTCGCCTCCTACAACGATCACTGGACCTTCGACAACCAGAACAGCCGCAACTTCCGCGTAGGCGGACAGGGACCTCGCGGCATCTACTCCTCGCGCACCATCGAAGACGGCGGTTTCCTTCGTCTGAAGACGATGCAGCTCAGCTATACGCTTCCGCGCCGGATTACCAACCGGATGCATCTCGAATCGCTTTCGGTGAATATTTCCGGCCAGAACCTCTGGACACTGACCCGCTACTCCGGTCTGGATCCCGAGGTTTCCACACGGCATACCACCCTGACGCCGGGCTTCGACTACAGCGCCTACGCCCGCAACCGGGTCTTCACCACGGGAATTGACATTACATTCTAGGAGGAACCGCTATGAAATACAGAATCATTCTTCTTCTTGCAACGGTATTTGCGGCCGCCGGCTGCAACTTCCTGGACACCTATCCGCAGGACGTCAAGACGGTGGAAGATTCCTTCCGGACCCCCGCGGATGCAGAGGAGGCCCTCAACGGGGTATATTGCACCCTCGGCGCCTCTCAGCTTTACGGCAACAATATGCTGGGACGCATGGGCCTTTCGGCCGACATCGGCTATGAATACTACAACAGCGACGCGAACTCGGTGGGCTATTACGAAGTGGTGGCTTCCGACGCCAAGATCAACAGTTACTGGCGCTATCTCTATCAGGGAATAGGCAATGCCAACCGCCTGTTGGAGAACATCGACCGCTGCAACCTGGAGGATGCGGAGAAACTGCGCATCACCTCCGAGGCCCGTTTCCTGCGCGCCTATTACCACTTTATGCTGACCGTTCGCTTCGGCAACATTCCCTATGTGACGGCCGTGCCCGCTTCGGGCAATGTGGCTGATATCCAGCTTCCGCAGACGCCGCAGGCGACGGTTTACGCCAACATCATCTCCGAGATGGAGGCCTCCGTAGCCGGCCTTCCGGACGCATCGGCGCTCGATGGCGGCGGTCACCTGAGCAAATCGGCGGCTTGGGGCATTCTGGCCCGCGTCTGCCTGGATGCAGCCGGTTATCCCTGCTACCTGCCCGGTATGTACGCCAAGGCCAAGAGCTGCGCAAAGCAGGTGATCGACCTGAACTTCCACGAGCTGAACCCTTCGTTCGAACAGGTCTTCATCAACTATATGCAGGACATTTACGACATCAAGGAGAGCATCTGGGAAGTTGAGTTCTACGGCAACAACACCGGTACCTACACCACGGTGGCTGGGATGGTGGGCCGAAACAACGGCATCGGCTTCTCCAATTCCGGCGGCCTGAGGGACGATATCGGCGTTTCCATCGGAACGGCCCGGGCAACCTCCTACTTCTTCAATCTCTTCGAAGAGGCGGACCTGCGACGCGACTGGACCATTGCGCCTTACACCTACAACTCCACGACCGGCGAAAAGACCGTGCAGACCACCAACCTGTGGATCCGCTTCTGCGGCAAGTTCCGTCGTGAATATGAGACCCTGATGCCCAAGAGCGTGACCAATACGCCGACCAACTTCCCGCTGCTTCGCTACTCCGACGTGCTGCTGATGTACGCCGAGGCGGTGGCCTGCGATGACGACCGCACTGCGGAGGAACTCTCCGCCGCCTACGAGTGCCTGAATCAGGTACGGCGCCGCGGCTACGGCAAGGATCCGCTTACGGCCGACGCCTCCGTGGATGTTCCCAACGAAGGGGCTGTCGCGTTGCTTGAAACCATCAAGGACGAGCGCGCCCGAGAACTCGGTTTCGAACTTCTGCGCAAGGACGATATCGTGCGCTGGGGTGAATTCTACCACCGTATGAAACACGTTGAATCCCTGATTCCCGGGGCCTACACCTCCTCCTATTATGTGGCGGCCCGGGAGTATTACCGCAACGCCCAGGCCCGGGATGTGCTCTGGCCCATCCCGTCCTATGAAATGGGCGTGAACCGCAACCTTGTCCAGAATACCGGATGGTAAAAAGGAGGTACAGATGAAAAGAACGACGATATTATTATCAACCCTGTTGCTTCTGGCGGCCTGCGAGGATCCATACGCCCTCCGGCAGCCTACGCTGGAGGTGACGGCTCCGGAGACCGTGAAGGTCGGCCAGAAGGTGGAGTTTTCGCTGGAAGGAGAGCAGGATATCCTTGCCTTCTGGTCGGGCGAACCCGGCAGCGACTACACCTACCGTGACACCGACCGCATCGGCGCCGGCGACACGAAGATTACCTTCAGCGTCACCACCTCTTCCGGAACGGCAGGTTATCCTAATCCGGCAACGGTTCCCTTCTCGTGGTCCTCGGATTTCATCGGAGAATACACGGAAGCGGCGATGGCCGCTGCCACCTGGCACGACATCACCGGAGAATTCGCCTGGCCGACCGATGTGGGGCAGACCGTCCCCGCCGGGGAACTCAGCCTGAATGACATCCTGCCCGCCGACGGCACACCCGTCTATTTCCGGCTTTACTACCACGTGGCGGCCTTCAATGCTACTGCTGCGGGAGGTGCCGGGAATGGCCGTACCCAATGGCAGTTCACCAATATGAATATCTTCTGCGAGACGCCGGCCGGCCCCGTCACGGCCTACGATATCTACGACCAGGGCTGGCAGCTGATTTTGGGAGCAGGGTGTGAGACCATTCCGACAGCCAACCTTCCGGCCTTGCCCGCCACCTCCGCCCGCATTCTTTTCCGTTCCCAGTTCAAACCCGCGGTGGACCTGAACGTCTGGGCGATTTCCGGCGCGATCCAGCGTCCGGGCGAGATGAACCTCGGTCGCGACAAGGGCGTCGGCATCAAGTCGATCGCAGACCCGCAGATGCGGAAATACTATTATACCTGGAACACCCCCGGTACCTACAAAGTGGTCTTCGTCGGAACGAATGCCGGCGTGGAAGGCCGCAAGGAGGTGGTCCGTGAAATCACAATCAATGTCGTACAGGATTCCGGCAACATTACCGGTCCTGTACCCGCAGAATGGTAGCCGCTATGAAAAAGATACTCTTTACAATCTCCGTCCTGCTCCTCGCGGCCTCCTGCGGCGTGAAGGAGCCTGCGGCATGGCAGACCGAACCTATGCGCTTCACTGCGACCGCATCTGGCACCCGGACGGCCTTCTCCGCCACAGGCGGTAACCTGACGGTCGCTTGGTCGCCCGACGATACCATCGGTATCTGGAGCAGCGCCTCCACCCGCGGTAACTTCCCTTATACGGCCGAGGTCAGCAAGACCGATCCTACGGCCGCCCTCTTCAGCGCAGTCAGCGAGGAGACGATGTTCCTCTTCGACGGCAGCGCCTGCACCTATTATGCCTACACTCCCCGGCGCGGCGGCGTAACGTCCGCTCCGACCGTTACCTTCCCGCTGCCGGCGCTCCAGACGCAGGCTTCCGAAGGCGACGTGGCACACCTGCCTGCGCTGCAACTCTTCCGTGCAGCGCCCGTGACGGTTTCCGGCTCCTCCGCGCAGGCTGACTTCCAGTTTGCGCCCGCCTTCAGTACGGTACACCTGACCTTGAAGATGGCGCCGGGTTCCCCGGTAAACGTTCCCGTCCGCCGCGTGAAGCTGGTCTCCGCAGACGCGCCTTTCGCGGGCGATGCGGTGACGCTCGATTTGACCAACCCTGCATCGACCCCCGTGGCGGCAGCCGGAGAG
>JAEEGG010010996.1_pt1 | contig 19860 bp, 14 predicted proteins | sample 9134161 | NCBI WGS metagenome assembly JAEEGG01 (sample SAMN16246543, study PRJNA631951) | gut metagenome | biome: gut microbiome; feature: rumen; material: CR-attached | host: Bos | place: Iran: Karaj | collected 2018-10 | reverse complement strand
ACCAAGGCGATGGATCTCTATCCCTACCAACAGATATTCTTCACCACACTGGAATATGGAGCACTGACCCCTGTTTTTGAAGAGGCAGACTCGCAGGTTAGTCTTGAGAAACTCAAAGGCCACCATGTGCTTCTCCTCACAGGTATCGCCTCTCCTCGCCAGATGCAGGAAGACCTCACACCGAAAGTCTCGAAACTGTCAATGCTGAGTTTCCCTGATCATCATGCTTTCAGTCAGAAGGATTTCGAACAGATCAGCAGTGAGTTTGCCTGCCTCCCCTCGCCTAAGTGTATCATCACTACCGAGAAAGATGCAGCCCGTATCATCGGACAAAAGGGACTGAGTGAAGAAATAAAAAAGAATATATATATACTTCCTGTACGCATCAAGTTTATGCTGAACCAGGAAGAGAAGTTTAACGAAAATATTATAGGCTATGTACGAAAAAATTCTAGAAACAGCATCCTGGTTAAAAGAAAGGATGACGACAAGCCCAAAGACGGCAATCATTCTGGGGACAGGCCTCGGACAATTAGCTTCAGAAATAACTGACGCACAAGAGATACCCTACAGTGAGATACCCAACTTCCCCGTTTCTACGGTGGAAGGTCATAGCGGAAAGCTTATCTTTGGTAAGCTTGGTGGTGTGGATATCATGGCCATGAAAGGCCGTTTCCACTACTATGAGGGTTACTCGATGAAGGAAGTAACATTCCCCGTACGCGTGATGTACGAACTGGGCATCAAGACCCTGTTCGTCTCTAATGCTGCCGGCGGCATGAACCCTGGCTTCAAGATTGGTGACCTCATGGTGATTACCGACCATATCAATTTCTTCCCCGAGCACCCACTGCGCGGAAAGAATTTCCCCACCGGTCCTCGTTTCCCAGACATGCACGAAACTTACGACCAGTCGCTCATCAAACTGGCCAGCGAGATTGCTCGCGAGAAGAAGATCCGTCTGCAGTATGGTGTCTACATGGGTGTTCAAGGTCCAACCTTTGAGACGCCCGCAGAATATAAGATGTATCGCACACTTGGTGGCGACACCGTGGGTATGAGCACCGTTCCTGAGGTTATCGTGGCCCACCACTGTGGCATCCGCACCTTTGGTATCTCTGTTGTCACCGACCTGGGCGGCTTCGATATTCCCGTTGAGGTGAGTCACGAGGAGGTTCAGGAGGCAGCTGACAAGGCCCAGCCTATCATGACCGAGATTATGCGTGAGATGATTGTACGTTCCGAGGCTATCGAGCACAACAAGAGCGAGAAGTTCAATACGGATCATCCTACCGAGACTTTCAAGAAGTAATCCCTTAATCCCATTTATGGAAATAGCAAAAATAGGAGAGTTCGGTCTTATTGACCGACTGACAAAAGACTTAGAAAACAAAAATGAATCAACAAAGTACGGCGTGGGCGATGACTGCGCCGTACTTCACTACCCCGATAGCGAGGTACTCGTTACCACCGACCTCTTGATGGAGGGTGTTCATTTCGACCTCACCTATATCGACTTGAAGCACCTGGGCTACAAGTCGGCCATGGTGAATATCAGCGATGTGTTTGCCATGAACGGCACACCACGCCAGATTACCGTATCACTGGCCCTCAGTAAGCGTTTCACCGTAGAGGATATGGAGGAGTTCTATGCTGGTCTCCGACTGGCATGCGAAAAATGGAATGTCGATATTGTGGGAGGTGACACCACATCCTCTTATACCGGACTGGCTATCAGCATCACCTGTATCGGTGAAGCACGCAAAGAAGACATTGTTTATCGCAATGGCGCCAAGAACACCGACCTCATCTGTGTGTCAGGCGACCTTGGTGCAGCCTATATGGGACTGCAACTCCTGGAGCGCGAGAAGAGCGTGTACTATGGTCAGGTGAACGATTTGCAGAAGAAGATTGCTGAGGCCCAGAAGAATGGTGACCAACAGCAAATCTCAAACCTCAAATCTCAAATCTCAAATCTGTCGCAGCCCGATTTTGCCGGAAAGGAATATCTCCTTCAGCGCCAACTCCAGACAGAAGCCCGCGGTGACATCATCAACAAACTGCACGAGGCAGGCATTCATCCTACAGCCATGATGGATATTAGTGACGGACTGTCATCAGAACTGATGCATATCTGCAAACAGAGCGGTGTGGGTTGCCGTATCTTTGAGAAAGAAATCCCCATCGACTACCAGACTGCTGTGATGGCAGAGGAGATGAATATGAACGTCACCACCTGTGCGCTTAACGGCGGAGAGGACTATGAACTGCTCTTCACCGTGCCCATTGGCGATTTGGACAAAGTCAAGGATATGGAAGGTGTACGTATGATTGGCCATATCACCGAACAGAAATATGGTCAGATTCTCGTTACACGCGACAACCAAGAGTTTGAGCTGAAAGCACAAGGTTGGAACCCCTTGAAGACCGAATAATGAAAAGTGAAGATTGAAAAATAAGACTGAATCGTATAGGAATTGCCACCACACAAGGAAAAATTCTTAAAAACTGCAAAATAATTGGCCAAACGTTTGGTCAATTATTTTTTTATTTGTACCTTTGCACCCGCAAACGAAAGGATTGCAGTGAACACATGATGGTGCCTTAGCTCAGTTGGTAGAGCATCGGACTGAAAATCCGTGTGTCCCCGGTTCGATTCCTGGAGGTACCACTCCTCCTTTCATTATGAATCCCGCGTAAGTCGAATGACTGAAACGGGATTTTTTCATTTCACATATTTCATCAAGAACAGAAGTACTCCCCGCTTCTACTGAGACAAAAAAATGGAGTAACTGAGCGTTACTCCATGGGGAAAAGACCATATAACTTTGCGTCCATCATATCCGTGACCTGTTTGAAGTCTTCTGGGTTATCACCAAACTTACAATGGTCTCCGTCAACCACGATCAACGGACCTTTGTAATCGGCTATCCAGTCTTCATAGCGGCGACTCAGTCCCTCCAAATAATCCAGACGCATCGTCTGCTCATATTCACGACCACGCTTCTGAATCTGCGCCACCAGTGTGGGAATACTGCTACGGATATAAATCATCAACTCCGGCAACTTCACCAGCGACATCATCAAGTCAAACAAGTCCTTATAGTTCTGGAAGTCACGATCACTCATCATACCCTGTCCATGCAGATTGGGTGCAAAGATACAAGCATCCTCAAAGATGGTACGGTCCTGGATAATCGTCTCTTTCGAACTGGCTATCTCTACCACCTCCTTAAAACGTTTATTCAGGAAGTATATCTGCAGATTAAACGACCATCGTTTCATGTCTGCATAGAAATCCTCCAAATACGGATTATTATCCACAGGTTCAAATCTTGGCGTCCAACCATAACGGTGGGCCAACATCTTTGTCAGAGTGGTCTTGCCACTTCCTATATTTCCAGCTATTGCGATATGCATAATATATAATGCTAATTCTTAATTCTTAATCAGAAAAGAGTCCAAACAGCGTACTGTCGATACGATCAACTATACGCGCAAAATCCTTCGGGTTGTTCTGATAGTCCAGCTCATCTTTCTCGATGACCATCACCCTACCCTTATACATCTTATAGATAAACTCGTCGTAACGACGATTCAAGTTCTCCAGATATTCCAACTTCATCGACTGCTCATACTCACGTCCACGCTTCTGGATATTACCTACCAGATGAGGGACGGATGCCCGAAGATAGATCATCAGGTCTGGATAATGCACTACACTCATCATCTGCTCAAAGAGCTCCATATAAGTCTCATAGTCACGATCAGAGAGATTACCCATAGCCTTATTGTTCTGCATGAACACATAGACGCCCTCAAAGATAGAGCGGTCCTGCACAATGGTATGGTCTGCCTTTGCTATTTCTATAAGATCACGAAAACGCTCTTTCAGGAAGTACACTTCCAGGTTGAACGACCAACGATGGATATCACGATAATAGTCTTCCAAATACGGATTATGGTCAACAGCCTCGAAACGAGCCTCCCATCCGTAATGACGGGCCAGCATTCGAGTAAGTGTTGACTTTCCGCTACCAATATTTCCTGCTACTGCTATATGCATTGTCTAAGGTTTCTGAGCGCAAAGGTACAAAAATATTACGAAACGACAAAATTCTTAATTCTTAATTCTTAATTCTTAATTAAATTATGTACCTTTGCGCAAAATTCTTATAACCATGGGTATTATAATAGGTATAGACGTGGGCATCAGCACCACGAAGATTGTAGGTTTGAAGAATGGACGTGTGGTGTCACCTATTCGCATCACTGCTGAAGACCAGGTCACATCACTCTATGGGGCATTCGGAAAATATCTACACGACAACAAAATCGAATTGAAGGATGTAGAACAGGTGATGCTGACAGGTGTCGGCGCTGCCTATATCGACGAGCCGGTCTATGGTATCCCCACGCAAAAGGTTGACGAGTTTATTGCCGACGGTCTGGGAGCACGCTTCGAGAGCGGTCTCTCAAAGGCTATCGTTGTATCCATGGGCACCGGTACCAGTTTCGTACAGTGCGACGGTGAAGACATCCGACATATCGGCGGACTCGGTATCGGCGGTGGCACACTGCAGGGATTAAGCCGTGTGATGCTCAACACGCGCGATCACAAACAGATTCAGAGTCTGGCTATGCAGGGCAATATCCATAATATCAACCTGCTTATCGGCGATATCTCCACACATCCACTGCCTGGTCTGCCTATGAACGCCACTGCCAGCCTGTTCTCCAAGGCGCAATATGACGCCCCCAAGGAGGATATCGCACTGGGCATTGTTGTCATGGTGCTACAGAGCATCGGTTCGGCTGCAATCCTATCGGCCTTGAACTCAGGTTTCAAGGATTTTGTACTCATAGGCAACCTGACACAATATCCGCAGTGCAAGGATGTCTATCCCATGCTTGAGAAACTCTATCAGGTACACTTCCACATTCCTAAATTCGCCGAGTTCTGCACAGCTATTGGTGCTGCTCTAGCTTACACCCAAAACCCAAATCAAACTAAATAACTATGATTAACAAGCATTTGCTGATTTTTGCAGCAGGTTTGATGCTGACAGCAACAGTTCAAGCTAAGCCCTTTTATACGGTAAAGGCTGACACCATCAAAAAGGACACCACCGTTGTCGACACCATCAAAACCAAGAAAGAGGACGTAAAGTCTCAAGTGAAGAAAGATCCAAAAGAGACTGAGTATCAAAAACTTATCAAAAAAGGCGGCACCGTAAAAGATGGTCTTTTCCGTGTACGTCACATCGAAGACAAATACTACTTCGAGGTACCCGACTCTATGTTGGGACGCTATATTCTCTGCGTCACCCGCTTCACGGCTGTGCCTCAGAACTTCGGTCAGTTTGCTGGTGAGGAAATCACCCATTCCACCATCTATTTTGAGAAGCGTGACACCAGTCAGATCATGATCAGACAGTATGTACTGTCACACCTGGCTGACAACGGAGACAATATCTCACGCACTCTGGAGCAGTCTACCATCGACCCTATCGTACAGTCTTTCAAGGTTATTGGACAGAATGAAGAGAAAGATGCCAGCCTCATCGAGGTCACCTCACTCTTCAACAACGACAATAACCTGATGAGTTTCTCTAATACCGACAAGACCACATTGAAGGTTGGTGGACTGATGAAAGACCGTACCTTCATCGACACCATCAAGGTATTCCCCACTAATATTGAAGTTGCCACTACCCGCACCTACGGTTCTACGCCGGCCCGCTCAGAGGCCTCAACGACAGGTACCGGTACCTTGGCTTTCAAGACTTCAATGGTACTGCTGCCGAGAGAGCCCATGCGTAAGCGCTTATGGGACGAGCGTGTGGGCTATTTCGTCAACAACTACGTACGTTTCAGTGATGCCCAGCACAAGACTGAACACGAGTCGTTTATCTCTCGCTACCGTTTGGTGCCTAAGAATAAGAAGAAATATCTGCGTGGCGAACTGACTGAGCCAGAGAAACAGATTGTGTACTATATCGACCCTGCCACTCCTAAGAAGTGGATTCCCTATTTGATTCAGGGTATCAACGACTGGAATGTTGCTTTCGAGGCAGCCGGTTTCAAGAATGCCATCATTGCCAAGGTGCTGCCCGAGGACGACCCCAATGTGAGTCTGGAGGATGCCCGTTATTCCGTGCTGCGCTATCTGCCAGCAGAGATCGAGAACGCCTATGGTCCCCGTATCGTTGACCCACGCTCTGGTGAGATTATCGAAGCTCATATCTGTTGGTATCATAATGTGATGAACCTACTCACGAAATGGTATATGGTACAATGTGGCGCTGTCGACAAGCGTGCACAGACCATGAAGTTCGATGATAAACTGATGGGCGAACTCATCCGTTTCGTATCAAGTCATGAGGTTGGCCACTCGCTGGGGCTGCGTCATAACATGGGGGCTTCGTTTGCTACACCCGTTGAGAAGTTGCGCGACAAAGCATGGGTTGAGAAATACGGTCACACAGCCAGTATCATGGACTATGCCCGTTTCAATTATGTGGCACAGCCCGAGGATAATATCTCATCAAAAGGTCTCTTCCCCCGTATTAATGATTACGACAAATGGGCTATCAAATGGGGTTACCAGTGGCGCCCCGAGTTCAAGGATGAATACGAGGAGAAAGAGAAGCTCATGACCGAGACGACAAATATCCTTAAAGGCAACCCACGTCTTTGGTTTGGCGGTGAGGGACGTAATGAGGACCCACGTGCCCAGACAGAAGACCTGAGCGACAATAACGTAAAGGCCTCAGAATATGGTATCAAGAACCTGAAGCGCGTCATGCAGCACCTGCCTCAGTGGACTAAGGAGGAGAACGATCAATATGAGGATCTCGTAGAGATGTATAAGGCTGTCACTGATCAGTTCAACCGTTACATGAACCATGTAGCCAAGAATATCGGTGGTCGCTATATCAATAACATGCCTGGTCTGGAACCTTATGCTCCTGTACCTACAATGCGTCAGCGCGAGGCCCTGCAGTATCTGGGCAGAAATATCTTCGAGGCTCCCGAATGGCTTTATCCCGCCAATATCATGTCGAAGGGTGGCATCGATGCTGCTGCAGCCCAACAGCAACAGCAGACCAATCTGCTCACCCGTCTGATGACGCCCCTGATGCTTAGCAATATCAGTACCAGCGACTATGCCGTCAACCAGTATCTGGACGACCTCTTTGCTCAGGTATGGACAGCACCCAAGGGTAGCTCGCCCTTCCAGGAGAAAGCCCGTCGTCAACTGCAACGTTCATACGTACAGAATCTGAATAGTCTGCTCAATCCTTCTGATGCCGACCTAAGGGGAGCTCTGTCACGCAACTATAACACAGATGCCATGCTCTATGTCCTGCAGAACCTGCAGAAAGTAGAGAACTACTGTCAGCAGCAGATGAAGGCATCCGATGGTATCAACGCCCTGCATTTTGAAGACCTGCTACGTGAGATCAAACTCATCCGCGATCGTCGTACTACCGTAAAATAAGACTATGCACAGAAATCACAAACAGTCCCTAATCCTGGTTATTGCCTTACTGCTTTCTGCCATATCATTTGCTCAGAAAGGTGCCCACACACTGAATGTCACGGTCACAGAGAAAGGCACCCGCGAGGCCATCATTATGGCCACCATGCAACTGCAGCCCATCGGGGCTATGGCCGTGACCGATGTCAATGGTAAGGCTACCATCAGCAACATCCCGTCTGGCGAGTACACCCTGCAAATCAGTTATGTTGGTTTCGAACCTGTCAACACACGCATAAAAATCAGCAAGGACATGCAGATGCAGTTCCAGATGACGCCCTCCTCACTATCGCTGCGCGAGGTACAGGTAGTGGCGCGTCAGCGTGAGAGTGGTGCCTCTACGGCTAATGTCATTGGTCGTCAGGCTATCGACCACCTGCAGGCCACGTCACTGGCTGATGTGATGCAACTCATTCCCGGACAGTTGATGGATCGTCCCGACCTGACCAAACAACAGGGACTGCAACTGCGCACGCTGCAGAATAACTCCACCATGGCGTTCGGCACCAGTATTATCGTGGATGGCGTGCCGATGTCGAATAATGGAGAGATAGGCCAGGGAGCCTTCTCTGGCACCGCCTTTACGGGTTCGGATATGCGTCAGGTCTCTGCCGATAACATTGAGGAGGTAGAAGTTATCCGTGGTATCCCGTCGGCAGAATATGGCGACTTGACCAGCGGTCTTGTGGTGGTACACTCAAAGGTTGGTGTTACCCCCTGGCAGGTAAAGGCAAAGATTAATCCCGGACTCCAGAACTATAGCATCGGTAAGGGTGCATCCCTTGCCAAGGCCGGTATCATCAATGTGAATCTGGACTATGCCAAGGCTTGGGGCGACCCGCGTCAGAAGACCCGTTCGTTCGACCGTTACACAGCGAATATTGGTTGGGGCTACGACATCTCTAATCGTTGGCATGCCGACACCAAACTGCGTTTCATGCAGGCTAAGGACTGGAGTGGTCAGGATCCTGACGCTATTCAGGACGGCACAGAAACGAAGTCTGAGACCACAACCTTCGGACTGACCCATAACGGACGTATCAGAATGGACATGCCACTGATGCGCACTCTGAAATATACACTGGGGGTCAGCATGACGCAGAATGACAATACTAACACCAGTTTCGTTGCTGTCAGCAGTGGTCTGCTCCCTATCCTCACGGCTCGTGAGACGGGCTACTATTCAGTACCCTGGGTTACCTCTTCCTATAAGGCAACAGGTATCACAGAGAGTCGCCCGGGCAACGTTTTCTTCAAAATGACCGATGATTTCTTCTGGCGCAAGGGGAAGACCGTTCAAAGTTTTAAAGTGGGTGTTGACTATCACTACGATTGGAACTCTGGTCGCGGCTACTATAACGTGGATGAGACACGTCCCTATCGTCCAAACAGCAATGGTCGTCCTCGTGCCTTCGATGATATCCCCGGTCTGCATCAGTTGTCAGCCTTCGTCGAAGACCAGTTTACCTGTAATATTAACAAGGTAAACCGTCTGCGTCTCAATTTCGGTCTGCGTTTCACCTCCCTGCAACCATTCAGCGATGTGGCAACCACGGCACTCTCACCCCGTCTGAACGCAGCTTTCACCGTGACGAAATGGCTCGACATCCGTGGTGGCATCGGTATGAACTCGAAGACACCGGGACTCCTGCATATCTATCCCGACAAGAAATATATCGATGACTTGGTGGGCAATTTCACCATGGCAGAGACACCTGCCTATTACACCCATACCGAGGTCTATAACGTGCAGCGTTCCAAGGGGTTGAAGAACGCCACGACAACAAAGGTTGAAGTGGGTGCCGACATCAAACTGCCCGGCAACCGAAAACTGAGCATCCTTGCTTATGAGGACCGTACGCCTAATGGTTTCGAGACTGCATCTGATTATTTCACCTATACGTACAATCTCTTCGACGACACCCACATGCCGTCTATCGTCAATGGTCAGCCCGATTTCTCTACCGGCTATGCATATCAGTTCACCTGTTTCGCCACTACCGGTCAGTTGGCTAATACCGACAAGACCATCAACCGCGGTGTGGAGTTTGATTTCGACCTTGGTGAGGTGAAGCCTCTGAAGACGAACTTCTATTTCAGTGGTGCATGGAACGAGACGAAGACCGACTGGAGCACACGCATGAATACCATGTCTGTGCCTGCTTCCCTTCTCACGGGAACCATCTATGCCGGTCGTAATATCTCGCCCGTACGTATCGTCTATCCTTCCGGACTCGACTATACCCGTCTGCGCCGTTTTGTCACCACACTGCGTGCTGTCACCCATATCCCGCAGCTCCACATGGTGGCCTCATTCACGGCACAGGCCATCTGGCATAATTCTACATGGAGCTATACGGCCGACAAAAATCCTATTGGATGGATCAGTGACGACCTTGTTTATCACGACATAAATTCTGCCGAGTATATCACCTTCAATGGTGGACAGATTGCCACCAATGATGAGAAGTTGCAACTGCGCTATTCCGATAACGAGCCGACAGAGAATCCTACTACATGGAATCTCTCTGCCCGTCTCACCAAGGAACTCGGCACTACGGGTACCCTGTCGCTCTATGTTGACAACTGTCTGTTCTACGAGCCTTACCTACAGGGTAATAAGACCACGACACTCTCACAGCGCAACACAGGTAAGTTCGCCTTCGGTGCTGAACTCTCACTGAAATTCTAATGATACAGAACAAGAGAATGACTATGACAAGAAGATATTTTTATATGATAATGGTTGCTTGCGGACTGTGCGCTCTCACCTCGTGTGTTGACTATAGCGATGCCGCCAGCGAGACCTCCGCACGCATCCAACTCCTGTTGCCAGAGGATTTCACTGGCACCGCTACCCTTGAAGGCCATGAAGTGATCCTGCAGCAGGGCAGCACGCGTCTCTCTGCCACAACCGATGCCAATGGTGTGGCTATATTCAATGGTATCATCCCTGATGTCTATGACCTCTCGTGCTCGTGGGAACTGACTGAGGCAGAGTATCATCAGGCTACGGGCAGCAACCAGTCCGTGAGCGGATGCACTGTTTCTGGTTCTAAGAACTCCCTTCTCATCAAGGAAGAGCAGACCATCAACCTCGCTACACAGTTTAGCATCAATCAGGATATTATTATCAGTAAGATCTATTATGCCGGTTCTAAAGACAACAACAACCGTAACTACATGGCTGGCAAGTACATTGAGATTTACAATCAAAGTAACAAAGATATAGATGTGTCAGGCTTTTACATCGGTTTGGTAGAAGCCGAGAGTACACAAGCATATACATTGGACAACCTGCATGAGGTTTATGAAGATTCTGTGGTACTGCTTAAGCAGATTTTCCGCATCCCTGTTACAACCAATCATAAAGTGGCAGCAGGCGGCACCGTACTGATTGTTAACAGTGCCATAGACCATACTGCGAATAACACATCTATGGAAAACGACCTTTCTGGTGCTGACTTTGAGGCCAAGGACTACAGTAGCAACCCCGTACAGAATAATCCTGCCACACCGGCACTGGGGCTCATCTATACGATGTACCCCTCAATCTCCAACATGAACTTGGTGCAAAGTGGTCCATGCTCAGTAGTTATCTTCCGTACTGACGAGGATCCTGCTTCTTTGCCTACCACCTATCCTTACGGTAAAACCAGCGGCAACCAGTGGAAGTTGCTGCCCAAACGAATGATTCTCGATGCTGTGGAGGTGCTCCCCAATAAAACGACTGGCATCGATGTAAAGACCAAGCGTCTCTATGATGACTTGGATGCTGGTTACACTTACATCAACTCCACTTCTGGTCGTAATGGTGAGGTGGTCTATCGTAAGACCAGCAAAAAGACTGCCGATGGTCGTATCATCCTGATGGATACCAACAACTCAAGCAACGATTTCCAAGTTTCTTCAACAATAAAGCCCCGCGAATACGATGACGAAGAATAATATATATATAGTTCCCCTAGTTTCACTAGTCACACTAGTATCACTAGATTCCTCTGCCCAGGAGAGCGAATATCGCTATGATGATGCGATGCAGCTATGGCAACTGACAGACAATGCTGCAGGACTCGGTATTGACAATAGTCGTGACCGCGGCTTTGCTGAGTTCAACGCAGAGCATCGCAGTGGTGACTACCACCGCACGCAAGAGGGTGGACAGCGCAACCAACTGAAGTTCACTACCGAGCGCTATCAAAAAGTGAATATGTTCCTCATGAGCTACGGTCGTCTGGAGTTTGACATGGACCGCACGAAAAACCGCGCCTGGTGTGACGTGATGCGTCCTTACAACAGTAACCCGTTTTTCTCTGGCAGCAGCATCAGCGGCAGTTACGACACGCAGAACTTTGATTGTACGGCTGCCATCAGCACCATCCCCATTCCGTTGTCAAGTAAGAAGATGGACAGGGAGATGACCGTGGGCATCAAACTGGATTATAAGGTGGGAGACCTGAGTCGTCTGCGCGACCCGCGTTCTCGTTCCGAGCTGCTGGACTATAAACTCACGCCTGCCGTCACTTATACCGTCGGCAAACATACGTTAGGTCTGAATGGTCATTACAACCGTCGCAAGGAGAAAATACCCGGAATGGTCACCGTACAGGATGATCCCAACCTATATTATTACCTGATGAGCGGTATGGAGTCTGCTACGGGTACTATTGGCGGCTACAAGGGATTCAGTCGTGAGTGGGTGAATCATGAGTTCGGTGCTGAGCTGAACTATGGCTACCGTCACGATGCTCTCAGCAGTCTGACATCAGTCAGCATCAGTCGTGGTGCCGAGGATGCCTGGGGACAGTATAAATACGAACCGGGCAAATACATCACTTATAGATATAAGGTGTCATCCTACAACCGCATCAAGAGCGGTGCCCTACTCCATCAGCTCGACCTCGACATGGACTTCACACAGGGCTATGCCGACGAGTATCGCCAGCAGCTGATTCAGGAGAAGGATGCAGAGAAAGGTTATACCAGTTATCGCTACGAGACCCTGATTGAGTTCAAGAAGCGCTATCAGGTGAAGACCACCGATGCCTCTTTCCGTTACCGTTGCTCATGGCTCAATGAAGAGGCTATTGCTGGTTATGCCGGTCTGCGTTTCGCTATGCAGCGTGTCAGCAACAAGCACCTGTTGCCGCTCTCTGATTTCCAGTACGAGCACTTCAACCTGCAGTTGGAAGGCGGTAGGGCTTTCTTTGGCCAGCATCTGTGGATCGACTTCATGGGCACCTATCATTTTGCTAAGAACGTGGAACTGAATCTGGCCGACCCCACATCCGACTATGCCGTGAATGTGTGGCTCCCGGATCAGGCTTATTATAAAGCCAACTACTGGCAGGGGCATGCCGAAGTGAAATATGTATTCCCCCTGACCATCAAGAAGCAGCCCACCCAGTGGTATGCCAAGGCTTACGGCGACTTCCTCAAAACCAATAACCAGATGGATCGTAAGACCATCGGCATCGCTATCGGAATTTATAACTAACCATTTTCATAATGAAACCAAGACTATTCTTTGCAGGACTTCTTGCGCTGGCTGCTACCTCTCAGGCCAACGCACAGTCTGAACTCTATCCCAAGCATTTTGACTTGGAAGAAGTAACACTCCTTGACGGCCCCATGAAGACAGCCATGGATCTGAATATCCAGATGTTGCTGCAGTATGATGTCGATCGTCTGCTCACTCCTTATGTCCGTCAGTCAGGATTAGCTGATACCCAGGATGCCACCAGTCCCTACTACCAGTGGCTTATCAAGCACCCCAACTTCAAGAACTGGGGTGGTGATGCCGGTTTCGACCTTAGCGGTCATGTGGGCGGTCATTATCTGTCGGCACTGGCTTTGGCCTATGCTGCCTGTCATGATGCCGAGATGCAGAAGGTCCTGAAGGAGCGTATGAACTATATGCTCAAGGTCATGAAAGACTGTCAGAACCAGTACGACAACGACCAGGATGGTCTCTATGGTTTCATCGGCGGTCAACCTATCAACGACTCATGGAAGGCACTCTATCAGGGCGACCTCTCCAAGATTCAGAAGAACTGGGGCTGGGTGCCTTTCTATTGTCAGCATAAGATTCTTGCTGGTCTGCGTGATGCCTATCTCTATGGCAACAGCAAAGAGGCAAAGGAGATGTTCCGCAAGCTCAGCGACTGGAGTGCCAACCTCATTGCCAAGGTCGACGATCAGGCTTTTGAGGGCTTCCTCAACTGCGAGCATGGCGGCATGAACGAGTCTCTGCTCGATGCCTATCAGCTCTTTGGCGATGCCAAGTATCTGGCTGCAGCCAAGAAATACACGCACAAGGCCATGCTCAATGGCATGCAGACGTTCAACACCTCGTTCCTTGATGGCAAGCATGCCAACACGCAGGTGCCTAAGTTCATCGGTATGGAGCGTATTGGCGAGATGGATGGCGCTGCTGCCAACTACATCACCGCAGCAGAGAATTTCTGGCAGGATGTGGCCACCAACCGCACCGTATGCATTGGCGGTAACTCAGTCAACGAGCACTTCCTCGCCGCTGCCAATGCCAACCGTTACATCGACCAGCCCGACGGTCCCGAGTCATGTAACACCAATAATATGATGAAATTCTCTGAGATGCTCTTCGACCGCACCAGCGATGCGAAGTATGTGGATTTCTTCGAACAGGCTATGTGGAACCATATTCTCTCTACACAGGATCCCAAGACTGGCGGCTATGTCTATTTCACCACCCTGCGTCCGCAGGGCTATCGCATCTACTCTAAGCCTAATGCAGGCATGTGGTGCTGCGTGGGCACTGGTATGGAGAATCATTCGAAATATGGTCACTTCATCTACACCCATGATGGTAAGAAGACGCTTTTCGTCAACCTCTTCACCCCGTCAAAATTGGTAAGCAAGAACTTTGTCGTCACTCAGGAGACGCAGTTCCCCTATAGCAATACGGTGACGCTCACCATCGGTAAGAGCGGCCGCTATACCATAGCCCTCCGTCATCCCTCATGGGCTGGCAGCGATTTCTCGGTAACTGTCAATGGAACTGCCATCGCCAACACAGCCAAGAAGGGCGAGGCGTCTTATGTCAATATCGACCGAAAATGGAAAAAGGGCGACAAGGTCATCATCACCCTGCCTATGGAACTGCGCTTCGAGGAGTGTCCCAACTACTCTGATTACATCGCCTTCAAGTATGGTCCCATCCTCTTAGGTGCCAACACCACCAATGGCAGCGAACAACTGCGTAATGTCTATGGTGGCGAGGGGCGTATGGACCACTCACCCGGTGCTATGGGCAGTCAGAAGAACCTGATGACCGCACCCCTTATTCTTGGTTGCCGCTCAGACGTGATGGGACGTGTCAAGGCTCTGGACATGTCAAAGCTCACCTTCTCTATTGATGTGTCACGCCCTGGCGTAGATACCTATAAGTGGACTACCCTCACCCTGCAGCCTTTCTACCAGATTCACCATGACCGCTACATGTGCTATTGGTATCAGCAGACGCCTGAGAACTTTGCCAAGAGCGACATGGCTCAGAGTGAGGCTGCCATCGAGGCACTAAAGAACCGCACCATCGACTTCGTGGCTCCTGGTGAGCAGCAGAGCGAGGCTGGCCATGAATACAACTACTCTTCCGACTCAGGTAAGGGCAGTTATAAAGGCGAGAGCTACCGCGATGCCAAGGCTGGCGGCTACGTAGAGTTCGCCCTGTTTAACAAGGATGCCATCAGCGAGGGACTGGCTATCATGTGCCGCTTCACCACTGCCGACCGCGGTCGCATGGCCACTCTGACTATCGACGGCACAAAGATTGCCGACATCACCATCCCCGCAAGAGTAAGAAACAGCGAAAACGACTTCTACAACGTAGAGTTCCCCATCCCTGCCGCCCTCATGAAGGATAGCAAAGGCAAGATAAAGACCAGCTTCAAGGTGCGCCTCTCTGCAACGGGCACCACCCCCAACCCCGGTCTTTACTACCTGCGCTTAGTGAAAAAATCAAAGTAAGTTTTCACCCCGTTTAAGTTTCACCTCTTTTCGCTCACCGTTCATCAGCAGCAAAACCACGCAAGGCTGCTGGGCGGTGAGCGATAATTTTTTCACCTTTCCGTCTTTCCACGTCATGCCTACGGTGATGCCACCACGGGCACGCAGACCACTCACCTCACCGTCCTTCCAATTATCGGGCAGAGCTGGCAACAGTTCAATGCAGGAAATAGGCATATGAGAAGAACTCCCATCAGAAATCAGATATTCGCTCTGCATAAGCATCTCTATCACGCCGGCACAACCACCAAAGTTACCGTCAATCTGGAAGGGCGAGTGGGCGTCCAGCAGATTGGGATAGGTGCCGCCGCCACGACGGGCATCAGGGCCGCGATAGCCGTCAGGGCTTACATAACTAAGCAACTTACGAAAAATATGATAGGCATTCTTAGCTTCATGCAGGCGGGCAAACAAATTCACGCGCCAGCCAGTGCTCCATCCTGTGGTCTTGTCACCCTTCAACTCCAGCGTCTTGATAGCCGCACGATGGGTCGCTCCCCTCGCGGGAGGGCAGATTGAACTATATGTTTCAAAAACTTGTCTATTTATCTCATCGTCAGTCCCATCGCGGAAGCGTGAATAGGAACACAGACTGGAATACTACAAGCAACTGTCCCCAAATGGTGTTTCTCTTTCATGTGAACAGCAAACCACGAGTTGTTCTGCCGAGGAAATGAAAGCATGGTGATGCAGCATGGTGCAAAATACAGATACACTTGATACACCTATATCGTGAAAATATTCTCCTGCGTACACACGCATATACATGTACGCACGAAGGGTTTTATAAAAACAAGTGTATTGAAGTGTATGTGTATTGATTCCTACGGTGGAAAAATTGACCTCAACAAGAAAATGCATGCATCGATACATTTTTTTTCTTGTTGAGAGAACGATATATCAAAAAATAGTGTAACTTTGCAGCGCAAATAAACCTCATTAAAAATCAAATATCGATGACAAAATTAAAACTTAACCTGATGGTTATGCTCATGCTATACCTTTTCGCAGGTAGCATGAGTGCAGAGAAAAATTTAACGGTCTATGAAGGAACCGACACTCAAGGAATGATTCCCGTCGCTGGTGGCATGTTTAATTATTTTAACAAAAGTCAGTATGTGATTCCTGCTGCACAGCTGACAGACATGGTTGGTAGTAACATTTACGCTCTCGCATATCATCTCACCACCGACAACGACAACGAGATGATGGAGGGTAGCGTCAACGTGTATATCAAGGAGGTTGGCTACACCACTATCAGCAGTTTTGAACCGGTTGTCGATCAGGATTTGTACTACCAAGGCCAACTGACACTCTCGAAAGTGGACAACGAGAGAATGATACTCATGGCACTCAAGACACCCTATTTTTATAAGGGTGGCAACCTGCTCATAGACTTTGAAAACCCAGAAAAAGGAATAACGAAATCAAAGAAGTTCTATGGCCAAAAGGTCGAGGGCGCTTCTATCGCGGTGTATGATGCTGACAAAAGTAAACTGGAGAGTAAAACACCCAACCAATATAACTTCATCCCCACGACCACATTCATGTACTATCCATGTCCCGTCATCACAGGCGTTAACACGACGCCCACCTCGGCCACTGTCAACTGGACTGGCGAGAACAACAGCTATCGGTTGCGCTATAGCGAGATATCATTCTTCGACGATTTCGAGAAAGGACTCGATGGCTGGACAGTGGTGCGCAATGGCCAGGGAACAAACGACACTGACTGGCAGATAATCCAAAATAATGATAATAATGCCTCCTATGAAGGAGACTATGGGGTCATTGTTTACAGCTATCGTAACAAGACGTCCTATAATGTTGACAACTGGCTGATTACACCACAGGTCAAATTAGGCGGTCAACTGAAATACTGGGTGCGTGTCGGCGATTCCAGATTTCCTGAGCACTATAAAATTTACGTCTCGACCACCGAAAAAGATACGACGGCATTCCATTTACTTGCCGAGCCAGGCGATGCCAGCGGCGAATGGACAGAGGTGAGCGTTGACTTGAGTGCATACGAAGGCCAGATGGGTTATATCGCCTTCCGTGACCAAAGTTACGACCAATATAATATGCTCATCGACAACGTTGGCATCTATCCCAACAATCCGGAATGGGCTGTTGTAGAAGACGCCACAAGTCCATACACCATCGGCAATCTGAAGGAAGATCATTCTTATTTAGTTAAGATAAGCGGCCTCTCTGCCCAAAATAAAGAGGTGTCCTGGGCACAGGTTTCAGTATTCACCGAGGCTAACCCAACACCCTATAATATCAGCATCAATAGGGGCAAGGACGGGGCTACCATCACATGGACAGGCTTCAGCGACTCCTATCAGTTTGTGTACAGAAAGTCTGACCACAGTACCTCCTTGTCGCAGAACTTTGAAAATGGATATAAAGGATGGAAGCGTCACGACTGTATCGACGGATCACAAGGCAAGATTGGGCCTGTTGTGAGCAAGGATGGTAACGCGGGCTTCGCCTTCTTGTCGGACCAGGTACATCATCCTCAGTATCTTATCTCGCCCAAGATGGCCAAGACCACCAATGGCACCCAGTTGTCGTTCTACTACAAGAACTACCACACAGGATATCCCGAGTCATTCATGGTGGGCTACAGCTCTACGACAGACGATATAGACGCCTTTACTTTCGGTAATGAAGTGACAGGTATTAAGGACAACCAATGGACGCAATACAAGGAAGACATCCCTGAGGGAACCAAGTATGTCTGCATCAAATATACATCTGACGACATGTACTACCTCTTCGTAGACTGCATCGAAATCAACAAACCGCAGACCGCAACAAACTGGACAGCCATCGGCGACATCTTCTCACCATCGCTAACCCTCAACGGACTGGATAGCGACACACAATACGAATTCACGTTAAGGGGGCTCAAGGATAGCAGACATAGTGTTACAGACCTGATAGCTATCCAGGCATTCACCACACAGGCAGCACTGCAGCTGGCCAACAACGACGCGGAACTAGTGAAAAAGAATATCGACATTCTTGAAGAGAACTGGCACAAAATGGCTGAGGTGCAACTCACTGACCGTACACTGCTCAAGGATGGTTACTGGAACACCCTGTGCCTACCCTTCTCGCTTACAGCCGAACAGATTGCCGCCAGCAGTCTGGCCGGCGCTACCATCAAGGCACTTAACAATAGCGCCGATGGTACCTCACTATCGGCAGATGGCACACTGACAATGAAATTTAATACGGTCACAGACATCGAGGCTGGTGTGCCCTACCTCATCAGGTGGAACAAGGCAGATGGTTATGACCAGGCAGATAAAAACACACGCGACATTAAAGATCCTGTATTCACAGGTGTTACCATCACCTGTACGGAACCAATATCCATTGTAAGCGATGATGAGAAAGTGAGTTTTGTAGGTCAGTATTCACCCTTTGAGATTGTTAATAGCGGAGCCACTGGCAATAACCAAGGCAATAAGAATGAAATTCTACTGATGTCGTCGGGCAACAAGATAGGTTACTCGAAAAACGCACGCACCATCGACAATGGCAAGGCGTTGAAATGTTTCCGTAGTCACTTCAAGGTAGCTACCGAGAATGGTCAGCAGGCGCGCAACTTCGTGCTCAATTTCGATGAAGGCTATGAGACTACAGGTATCCTGATGGTAGAAGAGCCAACAAGTCAACCGGATAAAAACTGGTACACACTCGACGGCCGTAAACTCGACAAAATGCCCACGAAGAAAGGACTATATATTTCTAATGGTAAGAAATTCACTAAATAACAAGGAATAATGATGAAAAAAATATATACAAAACCTGATGTACAGGCAATTGAAGTCATGCACCATAATTGCCTGCTAATAGGCAGCGGGGAAAGCGTGAAAAGTGTTGTGACCCCAGATGATGAAGAAATGGATTTTGTACCTGTTAAAGAGGGTATTGAAGACGATGAAGAGGATGTGTAAACAGAAACCATAGATTAAGGCATCCTAAACTATAGACTTTGAGGTCCTAAACCATAGGTTTACACATCGTAAACCTATGGTTTAGGACCTCAAAGTCACTAAAATAGAACCTCAAAATCAGTGAGTTTCATTTTCAGGGTCAATGCCAGCCTCCAATGCGCCTAAGGCCTACAGACATACACACACGAAAAAGACCCTGACTCATTGCTGAATCAGGGTCTTCACTTCAAAAAAATGGCAGCCTCCTACTCTCCCGCATTGCATTGCAGTACCATCGGCGCAAGCGGGCTTAACTTC
>JAEEGG010010992.1_pt1 | contig 19865 bp, 18 predicted proteins | sample 9134161 | NCBI WGS metagenome assembly JAEEGG01 (sample SAMN16246543, study PRJNA631951) | gut metagenome | biome: gut microbiome; feature: rumen; material: CR-attached | host: Bos | place: Iran: Karaj | collected 2018-10 | reverse complement strand
CGAATGCTCGCCGAGAAGATCGATTATGCACAATTCCTTACCTGGTTCATTGAGTCCTATCCGGAGAGTGTCCGAATCATGAAAGAGAATCCGGATTTCCAGAACAGATTTAAATGATTGACTTTTCTATAGCCCAGTTTATTGCACTTCTAGACGCATTGAAAGCTTATGGCTTCGGGTCCCTAGTGCTTCGTCATGACGTGGACTTGTTACCTGGGAATTCCCTTCGAACTGCCCATCTTGAAGCTGATAAGGCCATGTTTGGTGTCTACTATTTTCGGGCTGTGCCGGGAAGTTGGGACGAAGAAATCATCCGGAAGATAGCCGCACTTGGTCACGAGATTGGTTACCATTACGAGTCCCTTACAACTTGTGACGGGGATGTGGATGCAGCCTATGTCGATTTCTGCAAAAACCTGCAAGCATTGCGAAAGCTTGTGCCGGTCAAGAGCATCTGCATGCACGGCAGTCCCCGCTCTCCCTATGATAGCAAGGACATCTGGAAAAAATATGATTACCATGCCCTTGGGATAGAAAGTGAACCTTATCTGGACACGGACTTTTCGAAGGTGTTTTATCTTACTGACACCGGCCGCCGCTGGGATGGTTACAAGGTGAGTGTGCGGGACAAAATCCCTCAGTACCAGGATGAATGGACGGCTCGGGGATTGACCTTCCATACGACGGATGACGTCATCGACGGCCTTCAGAAAGGTATCATCCCCAAAGACCTGATGATTACGGTCCATCCCCAGCGCTGGAATCCTTTCGGTGTAAAGTGGGCGCAGGAACTGGTGCTGCAAAATGCGAAAAATATTGTCAAGCGATTAATAATCAAGAAGAAATGATTAACGTTATCGGCCTAGGCTATATCGGCCTTCCTACGGCCTTGATGCTGGCTTCCCATGGATTGGAAGTCGTTGGAACGGATTACAATAAAGAGCTCGTTGATACGCTGAATGCTGGCAAGACGACCTTCAAGGAGAATGGCCTGGACGAGTTGTTCGCGGCTGCCGTTAAGGGAGGGATCCGATTTACGACAGATTATCAGAAGACGGACATGTATATCGTCTCTGTCCCCACTCCATATGACAAGTTTTCCAAGAAAGTGGACCCCTGTTACGTGGTCGCTGCGGTAAAGCAGGTACTATCCGTTTGTCCGGATGGGGCTACTGTCGTCATCGAGTCCACGATCTCCCCTGGAACCATCGACAAGTCCGTCCGTCCCGTGATTACTGAGAGCGGCAAGCAGATGAACCTGGTCCATGCCCCCGAGCGCATCATCCCGGGAAACATGGTCTATGAGCTCCTGCACAACAATCGCACGATTGGCGCCGATGACAAAGCGGTAGGGGAGAAGGTCAAGGCTTGCTACGCCAGTTTCTGCCAAGGTGAAATCGTAGTAACGGACATCCGGACGGCCGAAATGACGAAGGTCGTTGAGAACACTTTCCGGGCCGTGAACATCGCCTTTGCCAACGAGCTCGCCCGCATCTGTCGGCACGATAATATGGATGTGTACGAAATCATCCGCATATGCAATATGCACCCGCGGGTGAACATCCTACAGCCCGGCCCCGGTGTGGGCGGTCACTGCATCAGCGTGGACCCGTGGTTTTTGGTTGGCGATTACCCCAGTCTTGCAAAGGTAATTGATGAGTCCATGAAAACCAACGATGACCAGCCTGCCTTTGTATTGAACCGGATTCATGAAATCATGAAGGAGAACGGAATCACCGATACCCGCCGCGTGGGCCTGTATGGCCTGACCTACAAGGAGAACGTGGACGATGTCCGCGAAAGTCCGACGCTGCAACTGCTTGAGTGCCAGGAGCGTCATTTGGCCGACCCCTTGAAGGTGTACGATCCGCTTATTGAGAAAGACATCGTGAAAAACCAGTACCATGACTTTGATGCATTCCTGAACGATGTGGACATGGTCGTGGTTATGGTGAAGCACGATCAGATTAAGGGGTGCTGGGATAAGCTAAAGGGAAAGGTAATCTTAGATTGCCACAACATATGCCCTCTGGAAGGGGTGTATCATATTTAAAGAGATGCCTGGTCTAACCGGGCATGACGTAGCCTATGAAGAAGATAATGCTTGTTTTCGGAACCCGCCCGGAGGCCATCAAGATGTGCCCGTTGGCCAAGGAGTTCCAGAAGCATCCGGAAGCATTCGAAACCGTGGTCTGTGTGACTGGGCAGCATCGGGAAATGTTGGACCAGGTCTTGCAAATTTTCGACGTGAAACCTGATTTTGACCTGAATATCATGAAGCAGGGTCAGGACTTGTACGATGTAACCTCCCGGGTACTTACCGGGATGCGTGATGTCTTGGACGAGACCAAGCCCGATGTGGTGCTAGTCCATGGGGACACGACGACCTCGATGGCTGCGGCGATGGCGGCATTCTATCGCCAAATTCCCGTCGGCCATGTGGAAGCAGGCCTTCGCACGCATAACATTTATAGCCCTTGGCCTGAAGAGATGAACCGGCAGATTACGGGTCGTATAGCGACTTTTGACTTTGCCCCGACACCGCTCAGCCGCCAGAACCTTCTGGACGAAGGTGTTGATCCGGAAAAGATCACGGTAACGGGGAATACTGTCATCGATGCACTGCATTGGGTAGTTGAGAATGTGATGAAGAAAGGTTATTTGCCGAAAGATCCTTCGGTTGCATCGCTTCCTCGAGGAGACAGGCGCCTGGTATTGATCACTGGTCATCGTCGAGAGAATTTCGGAGAAGGCTTCATCAGCATGTGTTCGGCGATTCGGGATTTGGCAGTCAAGTATCCTGAGGTGGATTTCGTGTATCCGATGCATCTGAATCCGAATGTGCGGAAAGCTGTCGGGGCGGTTTTCGGGAGTGAGATTTCTCGACAAGCACGAAATGACAATGATGGGAATCTATTCTTTATCGAGCCGCTGGATTATCTAGATTTCGTTTATCTGATGTCCGGGAGTTATATCGTACTTACGGATTCTGGCGGGATACAGGAAGAAGCGCCAGGGCTTGGGAAGCCAGTTTTGGTGATGCGGGATACAACCGAAAGGCCAGAGGCGTTGGACGCTGGAACGGTTCGTTTGGTAGGGACGAATTATAATAAGATCATGGAAGAGGTATCTGCGTTGCTGGATGACCGAAAGCATTTTGAGCAGATGAGTCATGCCGTCAATCCATATGGGGACGGAAAAGCTTGCCCTCGGATTGTGGATAAGTTAAAATAAAATATTTATCTTTGTAAGTTGAATTAAATTGTCTTTGACCATGAATAGCAAGAGGATTCTTCGGACGGGTATCGTCATTGCGCTGGCAGCCATGTCAGCTGTTTCCTGTGTGACAAATAAGAAGGTTGCATATCTCCAGGATATGAAGCATGGAACGCAGATTGAATTGGAGAACAAGTTTGAGGCGGTTATTAGTCCTTATGATGAGTTGGATGTAATCATTTCTTGCTTTGATAGTGACTTGGCCAAGCCATTCAATATTTATAGTGCTGCTCAGCCTGCAGTGCGTAATAACCAGCAGAATCTTGCTTACTTAGTGGATCAGAATGGTGATATAGAGTTGCCTGTTCTCGGAAAGATTCATGCTGCTGGGCTTACTCGTTTACAGTTACAGGAAAAAGTCCAAAATCTGCTGATAGCTGGTGGATACATCAGTGATCCGTATGTCATGGTCCGCTTTCGGGATTTCAAGGTTTTCTTTCTTGGGTCCAATGGAGGAAAGGCAATTACCGTTCCCAATGAGCGTTGCACGTTCTTGGAAGCTCTTGCACTCTCCGGTGATCTGAATATCTATACGAATCGTCAAAAGATTGCGGTTATGCGTGAAGTCGACGGCAAGATGGTAACACGATATCTGGATCCTCGTTCCTCCAAGGTGTTCCGCGATCCGTTCTTCATGCTTCAGCAGAATGATTTCATCATCACGCAGAATACCAGTTACCGTAACTTTATGGAGTCTTACAATTTATGGACACCGATTATATCGACCTTTTCTACTTTGGTTAGTATAACCTCTTTGTATGTGACCTACCGTATTTATACTTATACAAAAACACATTAATAGTTTTGTCTTCCATTCATATTTATGGCAACCAATAAGCAAGATACCGATCTCTCTTTCCTGGAGAAAAAAGATGCCAATTCCCTTTCCGGGAAAGACATCTTTTATACCATTGTCCGCAACCTGCATTGGCTTATCTTATGTGCCCTTATCGGTGCTGCGATTGCCTACTATTATAGCGACCGTGCAGACCGCGTTTATGAAAGTCACGCCAAAATCAAGATTAACTCAATCACGCAGAATCGTCTGGACAATGGTGCATCCATGTTGGAGAACATCACTAACCGGCGTATAGCTACTACGATGAATGCCCTTAATGACGAGATTATCGTCATCCAGGCTGAATCTCCGATGTTGGAAGTGGCGAAGCGGCTGGGTCTTGGAACTACCTATAAGTACAAGACCAAGCTTGTAAGACGTACGCGGGACTTGTATAAGGAATCTCCGATTGCGGTAAAGATGATGGATGTAAATGATAATGACTATGCATCCTTCATCATCACCTTGGACAAGGATTCCACTTTTGTGATTCAGATAGGGGAGAGCCCTGAGGTAAAAGGTCATCTCGGTGACACGGTAAGTACTTCACTAGGCCGTATTGCTGTCCGTCCTACATGGGCGCTCCGGGAATTGTTCTATGATAACCCCATCGCGGTGTCCCACTTGAATATTGAGGATGTCGCAAATATGTATCGTCATAAGGTTGTGGTAGAGCGGAATAGTACTTCCGATGGTATCATCAACCTTACTCTCAGTGATACTTCCCCTCAACGTGCGGCAGACATTTTGAATGAGATGATTGCTGTGTATAACGAAGGAACAGTTGTCGAGAAGAAGAGTATCATCCAACAGACCTCCAATTATATCAATGAGCGCATTTCTCAGTTGGACCGTGACTTGGGTGCCCAAGAATCCCAAATTGCCAGTTTCAAGCGGGATAACCAGCTGCTCAATATCCAGGATTATGGCCAGGCATACATTACCCAGAGTATCGAGTCCTCAGAAGAAGTGGAGCGACTCCAGGCCCAGATTTCCCATGCTCAATATTTGATGGAACTGACCAATAGCAACACGGAAAACAAGTTGTTCCCGGTCACCATCAATATAGACGATGAAAACATCAAGGCGACGATTGCCCGTTTCAATGAATTGGTCTTAAAACTTGACAAGTATAAGGAATCCGGTACGACTAACAACCCGATCGTCCAGGACATGCGCCTGGAACAGGCTTCGCTGAAGAGTAACTTGAACCAGTTACTCTCCACCTACATCGGTGCTATCCGGCAGAAGATGGGTAGTGTCCAGGCAATTGGAGACCGGGCGAACGAACGAATCCGGCAAGTCCCAGGTGGGCAGCTTTATATCGATAATATCTCCCGCGTGCAGGGGATTAAGGAGCAGCTTTATTTGACGCTCCTGAGTAAGCGCGAAGAGCTCCTCATCAGTCAGCCGTCCATCGAAGGGAATGCGAAAGTCATCGACAAGGCCCGTGTGAACCGTTCGCCGATCTCCCCCAACACCCGGAAGAATGTCCTTTTGGGCCTTCTCATCGGTTTGTTGATTCCGGTTCTCGTTTTTGCCCTCCGACGCATCTTAGACACCAAAGTCCGTTTCCGCAAGGATGTTGAGGCTTATACCGACATCCCTGTCTTGGGTGAAATCCCCGCCAAGGAGAAGAAGGATACCCGCGAAATCGTTGTGGCCGACAAGGGCCGCGATACACTTACTGAAGCGTTCCGTATACTTCGAAGCAATGTGGACTTTACCCGTGTCCCGGATCAGAAGGCGACGAGCTATCTGTTCCTGTCACTGATGGAGGGATCCGGTAAGACGTTCATCACCACCAATCTGGCGGCGAGTCTCGCGCTGACTGAGAAGAAGGTGATTCTGCTGGACCTTGACTTGCGTAAGGGTACCTTGACGCATAACATCGCTTCCAGGAAACAGGCCGGATTCTCCAACTATCTCTCCGGGAAGACCAACGACATCGAGTCTATCATCTCGCACGATATTTTTGCGCAGGGCGTGGATACCATCCTGTCCGGACCGCTTCCGCCGAACCCGGCTGAACTCCTGGCCAGCAAGCGACTGGATGATGTCATGGATTATCTCCGGGAGCACTATGAGTACATCCTCATCGATGCGGTCCCTGCCGGAATTGTTGCCGATGCCACCATCCTCCGCCGTTTCGCTGATGTGAGCGTATTTATCCTCCGTTCCGGCCTCGTGGACAAGCGGATGCTGCCTGACCTGCAGGAACTCAAGAACAACAATCAGTTCCCGAACATGATGATTATCATGAACGGAATCGAGCTTAAGAAGCATAAGGGAAACAGCGGATATGGCTATGGGGCTGCGGGCTACGGTTATGGATATGGCTACGGTTACGGCTATGGTTACGGCTATGGCTACGGTTACGGCTATGGCAATGATGATGAGAAAGATGGCAAGAAACATAAACACCACAAACATCATCACAAGCACGACGAGAAGGAGTCCGAGGAGGAAGAGAAAGAAGCATAGCACATGGCAAACTTTGCATTGATCGGGGCGGCGGGTTACATCGCCCCCCGTCATTTAAAGGCGATTAAAGATACCGGAAACAACCTCCTGGCGGCGTATGACAAGTTCGACAGCGTCGGCCGTTTGGATAGTTTCTTCCCGGATTGTTCCTTCTTTACGGAGCATGAGCTTTTTGACCGCTATTGCTCCAAGCAGAAGCAGAGCGATAATCCGCTCGATTGGATGAGCATCTGCACCCCCAACTATACGCACGATGCGTTCATCCGCTATGGCCTCCGCCTGGGCTGCGACGTCATCTGCGAGAAGCCGGTGGTGCTCAACCCCTACAACATCGACGCGTTGGAGAAGGTCGAAGAGGAAACAGGCCACAAGGCCTACAACATCCTCCAGCTCCGTCTACACGAGGCCATCGTCGCCCTCAAGAAGAAGGTGGACGAGGGGCCGGCGGACAAGGTGTATGACGTCGACCTCACGTACATCACCTCCCGGGGCAAGTGGTATTACACCTCCTGGAAGGGCGATGTCCACAAGAGCGGCGGTATTGCTACCAACATCGGTGTTCACTTTTACGACATGCTCCAGTGGATCTTCGGCCCCGTGCAGGAGAATATCGTCCATGTGATGAGCTTCGACCGGGTAGCTGGCTACCTCGGGCTCAAGAAGGCGCGCGTTCGCTATTTCCTGAGTATCAATGCCGATTGCCTGCCGGAGAATGCCGTTCAGGGCGAAAAACGCACCTACCGGACACTCAACATCGATGGCAACGAGTTCGAGTTCTCCCAGGGTTTCACCGAGCTCCACACCGAGAGTTATCGCAAGATCCTGTCCGGGGAAGGCTTCCGGATTGGCGAGGCACGTCCTTGCATCGAGATTGTGAGCCAGATCCGCAATGCAACGCCCATCGGTCTGGTAGGGGACTATCATCCGCTCGCGAAACTACCTTTGTCCCACCATCCTTTCGGTTGGGACGATCGCAGATAATCCATGCATCCATTCCGGAATCTGCTGCTCATCGCTGTCGGTCGGGAAAAGGCTTTTGCCGAGGCCCCGACCGGAAAGGTATGGGGCAGGTTGTTCATGATGGCCCGCCAGCAGGCGCTGGTGGGCGTCTTGAATGATGCCGTCCATCGGCTTCCGGAGGAGCAACTGCCTCCGCCGGAAATCCTGCTGGAATGGTATGAGCAGACGGCCAAGATCGGCCGCATTTACCACGTCCATGAGGACCATGTGCGAGAGTTGGGGGAGATCCTGACCCGCTTGGGCCTCCGCGGTTGCATCCTCAAAGGAACCGGTTTGGCCCATCTGTACCCCCATCCGGAACGGCGCATGTGCGGGGATATCGACCTTTGGGTGGAGGGCAATCGCGATGCCATCATCAACGCTTTCCGTGATGCCGATTATCCCGTTTACGACGTCATTTATCAGGAGGCTAAGGCGGGTGTGTTCCTGGACACCGAGGTGGAGATCCATTTCCACCCGAGCAAGATGTACAACCCCTTCTCGAATGCCCGTCTGCAGCGCTTTTTCGACAAGAACGCGCCCTTCCGGGACGATGTGTCCATCACCTATCCGGATCTCCGTTTCGATGCCGTTTTCTGCATGGCCCATATGTTCCGCCACTATATGGAAGGCGGCATCGGCCTGCGGCAGATGATGGATTACTACTACATCTTGAAAGCGCTGGCGCCCGCAGACCGGGAGCCTGTGATGAAGACCCTCAAGCGCTTGGGGATGAAGCGTTTCACGGCTTGTGTAATGACCTGTGTCCAGTATAACTTCGGGTTAGAGGACGAGTATCTCTTGTGTGCTCCAGACAGAAAACTTGGTGGGAAACTGGTGAATGACATCATCGCCATGGGCAACTTTGGCGTCATGGATAAGCGGAATTACACCTATGACGGGGAAACCCCCTGGGCCCGTTTCCGCCGCAAAAACAACCGCGTTTTCTCCAACCTTCGCTACTACCCCCGCGAAATCATCTGGTCCCCCTTTGCCCGCGTAAGCCAGTTCGTCTGGCGCAAGCTCAAGGGGTATCTATAGCCACCACATCCCCCCTTCCGATCGTAATCCGCGTGCAGATCAGCGACTGGATCGAGACGATTAGTTGAACCCCGTTCGGGGTTTCTTCCACTTCTCCTTCAATACCTTTTAGAGGCCCCCGTACCACGCGTACCCGGGTTCCCTTCGTGATGGGGAACTCGCTCGTCACCGGTATCTCCGGATACTCAGTCACGACCCGGATAAAGGCGTCCATCTGCTTTTCGGGGACTTCCAGGATCGATCGAGTGCAATGGTCCACGATGAAACGCCCTTTGACCTCGCCGGCATTGACTAGATTCAGTGCCCGCTCCTTATCGGTCCGGAAAAAGACGAGGGTGTTGTAGGTCGATGGGATGAAATGCCGGATCCGCAGGGCGGTGAGCCGCTCGGAGATCTTCTTCCATTGTCCCCATCGGGTGATGACGACGAACCAACTGATATGGGAGGCGGCGGAGGGCATGCGGTGCAAAGGTAGTCATTTTTTTGTATCTTTGCTCCATGAGCGACGTACTGAACGAAATCACCCCGCTGTCGGAGAAGGACTTCTTCTACATTGTGGAGCGGCACAAGACCGAGTTTACCTATCCGGTGCACCAGCACAAGGAGTTCGAGCTGAACTTCATCGAGGGAGGCGCCGGGGTGCGCCGCATCGTGGGGGACAGCGTGGAGACGATCGGGGACTATGACCTCGTGCTGGTGGGCAGTGACGATCTGGAGCATGCCTGGGAGCAGGGGGACTGCCATGCCAAGGACATCCGGGAAATCACGATCCAGTTCCCGCGGGACATGTTCTCGCCGGAGCAGTTGGCCAAGAACCAGTTCGCCGGTATCCGGCGGATGCTGCAGCAGGCGGAGCACGGCCTGGCGTTCCCGGTGTCCACCATCGTGAAGGTCTACCATATCCTCGACACCCTCCCTTCGCAGAAGGACCGTTTCCGGCAGTTCCTGCAGTTCCTGCTGCTGCTCAATGAGTTGGCGTCGTCGGAGGGCGCGCGGGTGCTGGCAAGCACCTCTTTCGCGCACGCGGCGAAGAGTTCGGAGAGCCGCCGTATCCTGAAGGTGAAGCAATACATCGACGAGCATTACACCGAGACCGTGCACCTGTCTGACTTGGCCGATATGGTGGGAATGAGCCCATCGGCCTTCAGTCGGTTCTTCAAGCTGCGCACCGGGCGGACGCTGTCTGACTATCTCATCGACATCAAGCTGGGCAATGCGGCCCGCATGCTCGTGGACACGACCCGGAACATCTCCGAAATCTGCTACGAATGCGGCTTCAACAACCTGTCCAATTTCAACCGCATCTTCAAGGCCAAGCGCGGGGTCACGCCGCGGGAATTCCGGGCGATGTACAAGAAGAACAAGGTGATTGTCTGAGAAAATTGCTATCTTTGTATATTATTGCAGCGTGCAAGGAATGAAGTTTTTACGGAAAATCGGGATCGGTGCCCTGCTCCTCGGGGTCCTCGCGGGCCTCTGGGGCTGCGACGTCGCGAAGATCAAGGATCTGAGCGTGACGTCGGTCGGCGTCAAGTACCTGGTCCCCACTTCTTCCCGGTCGATGGACGCGGTCCTGCTCCTCGGCCTGGACAACCCCTCCATTTCCTTCACGGTGCAGGATGTAACCGGTGTCGTCAAGCACTATGACCGCGAGATCGCCCATTTTACCGCCGGTGAACTGCCGGTGCAGGCACGGAGTGTGCAGGTATATGAACTGCCCTGCACGGCCGTCCTGGCGGACAAGGTCTCACTGCTGGACCTGCTCGCCATCGCGGCGCGGCGGTCCATGGAAGGCTTGACGGCCGATGTGAAACTACGGGTCTGCCTGAAGGGCGGGAAGGGAACCGTCCTGACCTTCAACGGCATCGACCTGTCCCAGTTCAGTGATTAGCATGATGAAAAGATTTTGGGTTATATTCCTCCTCGCCCTCCTTCCGAGCCTGGCGCTCCGGGCGCAGGAATACCGGGTGGACAACGGCTCTGCGCAGGTGGACTCCACCCTCATGGGCCGGAACATCCTGTCGGTTATGGGCTCCGGTGTCACCGTGAACCAGAGCCGGGCGATGCGCACCGCCTTTGATAACTACGTTTCCCACAACGCCTCCAAGAAGCTTACGGGCTACCGCATCCGCGTCTATTTCGAGAACGGCCAGAACGCCCGGAACCGCTCTGAGGCCGTGGCCCGGTCCATTTCCGGCGCCTACCCGGGCATCGGCGTATACCGGACCTTCGAAAGCCCTAACTTCAAGGTGTGCGTGGGCGACTTCCGGACGAAGGACGAGGCACTGAAGATCTTCCATTCGCTCAAGGCATCCTATCCCACGGCGATTATCCTCCGGGAGACCATCAATTATCCGAGATAGGCTATGCCCACGGTCAAACAGGGACTTGAACAGAAGCTTCAGCAGAAGCTCTCGCCGCTCCAGATCCAGACCATCAAGCTGATCGAGATGCCGGTGCAGGCCCTGGAGCAGCATGTCCGCGAGGTCCTGAATGACAATCCGGTCATCGACGACACCCCCGCTTCCGGTGGCGATTCGGACGAGCCCCGTGACATGTCCATCTCCGAGGTGGAGGACCGCGAGAACAGCGGAGGCTCCCTCGAGGAGAACTACAATTCCTACTCGGATGACGACGACCCCACCCCGTACTACAACCGTTCCGTGAACAACTGGGGCAAGGACGAGCGCCCCGAGTACAATACCTTCTCCGTCAAGCAAAGCTTCACGCAGAGTCTCCAGGAGCAGCTGGGCTATCGGAACCTGACCGATCACCAGCGGGCCGTGGCTACGTTCATCATCGGCAGCCTGGATGACGACGGCTATCTCCGCCGCGACATCGAATCCCTGGTGGACGACCTCGCTTTCCGTGCGGGAATTACCACCAACGCGGAAGAGGTGGAGGCGATGCTCAAGGTCATCCAGCAGTTCGAGCCGTCCGGCGTGGGCGCCCGCGACCTCCGCGAGTGCCTCCTCATCCAGCTGGAGGACAAGAAGCAGACGCCGGCCGTGGCCAATGCCGTCCGCATCCTCCGCGACGGGTTCAATGAGTTCAAGGGCCGCCAGTTCCCGAAACTGATGAACCGCTTCCACCTGGACGCGGACCAGCTCAAGGCCGTCCTGGACGAGATCAAGAAGCTCAATCCTTCCCCCGGCGGCCAGATCGACGACAGCTATGCCGACCAGGCCCAGCAGATCGTCCCCGACTTCCGGCTGGACTACGAGAACGGCGAACTGATCCTGTCCATGCCGCGCTTTTCCATCCCCGAGCTCCGGATCAACCGCCGCTACGCTGAGATCATGGAGAACGGCAAGTACTCCACGGACCGCTCCCAGAAGGACGCCGCCACTTTCGTCGGCCAGAAGATTGCCGCGGCGAAGTGGTTCATCGAAGCCCTCCGCCAGCGCCAGAACACCCTGGAGAGCACGATGCGGGCCATCATCGAGTACCAGCACGATTATTTCATCGACGGGGACGAATCCTCCCTGAAGCCGATGGTCCTGAAGGACATCGCCGAGCGCACCGGCTTCGACATCTCCACCATCTCCCGCGTGGTGAACAGCAAGTGGATCGAGACGCACTTCGGCGTATTCCCGCTCAAATACTTCTTCTCCGAGGGCCTGGAAAACAGCGAAGGCGAGGAAGTCTCCACCCGTGAGATCAAGAAAGTCCTCCGCGACCTGGTGGACAACGAGGACAAGCACAACCCCCTCACGGACGACGACCTCGTGGACGCCCTCACTGCCAAGGGCTACAAAGTCGCCCGCCGCACCATCGCCAAATACCGCGCTCAACTGGACATCCCCAAAGCCCGCCTGCGGCGGGAACTGTAAATCTCTTACAGCCCTTATGTCCCTTTAATCGCTCTTTGTTACCCTATAGCCGCTCGTTTCGGGCGGTTTTTCTGTTTCATGAACAAAACCGGCTATAATTGCTCATGAAACCTCGATTTACCCTGTCTCGTGAGCAAAAACGGCATTGTTTGCTTACGGGAACCAGAGGCCCATCTATTCAATCAGGCGATTGGAAAAAGAAGAAAAGTACAAAGAATCATAAGAATCATAAAAAACGTACTGGAACAACTGCCAGATTGTTTGTTCGTCCGTCTGAATTGCCTATGTTTGCGGGAGTACAGTCAGATTTGCAGCGATGGAACAGTATGCCAAGTGGCCGCCTCCGACCGAGCGGCAGATTGAAAGGATGCAGGAACAATTGTTCCGCGAGTCAGGTCCCTTTTACCACCTCAGTACGAAACCACTCGAGAGCGGGCTTATCTTTCAAGAGGAGGAGGAACGGAGGATTGCCATGAATTGGATTGGCATTCTATCGAAAGAGTTCCGAATAGAAATCCTCGCTTTTGCTCTGATGAGCAACCATTTCCATTTTATAATCAAGGGAGAGTTGCTAGATGGAATTGCTTTCTTCAAGCAACTGAAGAAACGGCTCTCGACATATTTCTCGCGTAAGGGGCGTATCGGTGTACTTGATTCGGTGACAGTGGATTCGGATACGCCGCCCATCTCTAGTCTGAAGCAATTCCGCAACGAAATTGCCTATGTGATTCGCAATCCGTATGTGGCTCGTACCGACGTAAACCCTTTTGCTTGGCCTTGGTGCAGTGGCTATCTCTATTTCAATCCTTTTCTTCAGCAGTTGGTCTCGCGGTCTGTATTAGATTTGACTTTCCGGGAGAAACGGGAGATTACCCGATCCGCTGACCTTGCTCTGGATTCTTCCCTTCGTGTACGGGAAGGGATGATTGTTCCAGAAAGCTACGTGAACTACAGGCTGGTTGAGCGCCTTTTTCCCAATGTCCGCCAGTTCACCTGGTGGGTGCTTAAGAATGTGGAAGCGCAGGTCGAGACCTCCGCCCGAATGGGCGAAAGACCCAATCTGAATGATGACGAACTATTCATCACGGCTCAGCAGTTGAGCCGGTCGGAGTTTGGCCGCGGCAGTGTGAAAGAACTGACACTCCAGCAACGGAAAGAGTTGGGGATTCTGCTTAAGAACAAATGGGGGGCTTCTAATGGCCAGATCGCCAGGATTGCACAACTGGACCAGCGGACAGTCGATGAGATGTTTCCCCTGGCAGCAAAGCAGAAGAAGTAGTTTCGTGAGCGAAATTGCCTTTATTTGCTTATGAAGCATTGTTTTATTCCGGCTGATTAGCAAAACCGCCCATTTTTGCTCACGAACGCCCGCTCCAAAGCGGATTTTTGCTATCTTTGTGTACTATGAAGAAAGCCTACATAGAGACATACGGTTGCCAGATGAACGTGAATGACACGGAGGTCATCTTTTCCATCCTGGCGGGAGAGGGGTACGAGCGGACGGAGTCGATGGAGGAGGCGGATCTCATCATGGCGAACACGTGTTCCGTCCGCGACAATGCGGAGCAGCGGATCTGGGGCCGGATCGAGCAGTTCAACCTGCAGCGCAAGCGGCGGCCGGGGGTGGTCGTGGGCATCGTGGGCTGCATGGCGGAACGCCTGAAGGACAAGCTGTTGGATACCCGAAAAGTGGACCTGGTCGTGGGCCCGGATGCCTATCGGTCGCTGCCGCGGCTGCTGAAGGCGATTACGCCGGACCAGCCCCAAATCGACGTCCTCCTATCCCGTGACGAGACCTATGCGGACATCACCCCGGTCCGGACGGACAAGAACGGCGTGAGTGCCTTCATTTCCATCATGCGCGGCTGCAATAACGTTTGCTCCTACTGCGTGGTGCCGTACACCCGCGGGGCGGAACGCTCGCGCGACGCGCATTCCATCGTGCGCGAGGCCTGCGACGTGTTCCAGAAGGGCTACAAGGAAGTGACGCTGCTGGGCCAGAATGTGGACAGCTACTTATGGAAAACGGCGGATGAAACTGTGAACTTCGCGGAGCTGCTCCGGCGCGTCGCGTCGGTCAACCCGGAGCTAAGGGTCCGTTTCGCCACCTCGCACCCGAAGGACATCAGCGACGAAGTCATCGAAACGATGGCCGCGTACGACAATATCTGCAAGCACATCCATCTTCCCGTGCAGTCCGGCAGTTCCCGGATGCTGGAGAAGATGCGCCGGAAATATGACCGCGAGTGGTATCTGGAGCGAGTCGCCAAGATCCGCAGCGTCATACCCGACTGCGGCCTCACGACCGATGTCATCGCCGGTTTCTGCTCCGAGACGGAGGAGGACCATGCCGCGACGATGAGCCTCATGGAGGAAGTCGGCTTCGACTGGGCCTTCATGTTCGCCTACTCGGAGCGCCCCGGCACCCTCGCCGCCCGGAACTATCCCGACGACGTTCCTCCGGAAGTGAAGACGCGCCGCCTGAACGAGATCATCGACCTGCAGAACCGCAAGTCCCTGGAAAGCTACCGGAAAGACATCGGCAAACGCTTCACCGTCCTCGTCGAGGGCCCGTCCAAACGAAATCCCGACGACCTGTGCGGCCGCGCCTCCAACAGCAAGATGTGCGTCTTTCCCGGCGGCGGCCACCGTACCGGCGAGTATGTCGATGTCCAGGTGGTCGACTGCACCAGCGCCACCCTCATCTGCCAATTGATCGAAACCACATAAATATGGAACAATTCATTCTGGCCCTGGACCAGGGAACCAGCTCTTCCCGGGCCATCGTCTTCGACCACGAAGGCAACATCCGCTCCACCGCCCAGTTGGAGTTTACCCAGTACTTCCCGAAACCGGGCTGGGTCGAGCACAACCCCATGGAAATCTGGTCCTCCGAGGCCGCCGTCATCGCCGAGGCCATCACCAAGATCGGCATCAACGGCAAAGACATCGCCGGCATCGGCATCACCAACCAGCGCGAGACCACCATCGTGTGGGACGCGGAAACCGGCGAGCCGGTGTACAACGCCATCGTCTGGCAGGACCGCCGCACCTCCGAGTTCTGTGACACCCTCCGCGACAAGGCCGATTTCATCCGCCAGAAGACGGGCCTCATCATCGACGCCTACTTCTCCGGCACCAAGATCCGCTGGATCCTGGACAACGTCCCCGGTGCGCGGGAAAAGGCCGAAGCAGGCAAGCTCCGCTTCGGTACCGTGGACAGCTGGCTCGTGTGGCAGCTTACCCGCGGTGAGGTCCATGTGACTGATGTCTCCAATGCCTCCCGGACGATGTTGTTCAACATCAATACGCTGGAATGGGACAAGGAACTGCTGGAACTCCTGGATGTCCCGGCGTCCATGATGCCGGAAGTCCGCTCCAGTTCCGAGGTGTACGGGGTCACCAAGACCACTCTCTTCGCCCATGAAGTGCCCATCGGCGGCATCGCCGGCGACCAGCAGGCCGCCCTCTTCGGCCAGATGTGCACCGAGCCCGGCTCCGTGAAGAATACCTACGGTACCGGCTGCTTCCTCCTGATGAACACGGGCGAAAAGCCCATCCTCTCCCGCAACAACCTCCTCACCACCGTCGCCTGGAAGATCGGCGACAAGGTCAATTACGCCTTGGAAGGATCCATTTTCGTGGGCGGTTCCGTCGTCCAGTGGCTCCGCGACGGCCTCGGCATCATCCGGAGTTCCTCCGAGATTGAGGGCCTGGCATCGACGGTCGAGGATAACGGCGGCGTGTACTTCGTCCCGGCCCTCACCGGCATGGGCGCACCCTATTGGGACCAGTATGCCCATGGCACCATCTGCGGCATTACCCGCGGCACTACGGCTGCGCACATCGCCCGCGCGGCCCTCGAAGGCATCGCCTTCCAGACGATGGACATCGTGGGCGCAATGGAGAAGGACGCCGGCGTGAAGCTTTCCGAGCTGAAGGTCGACGGTGGCGCCTCCCGGAACAACCTCATGATGCAGTTCCAGGCCGACATCCTGGACACCTCGGTCATCCGTCCGATGGTCACGGAAACCACGGCCATGGGCGCCTGCTACCTCGCGGGCCTCGCCGTCGGCTTCTGGTCCTCCCTGGATGAGATCAAGGCCCAGTGGCAGGCGGAGCACGTCTTCACGCCCTCCGGCGCCGACACCGCCGCCCTCAAGGCCGGCTGGGCCGATGCCATTTCCCGGACCCTGAGCAAATAGCTTGTCATTTCGAGCGAAGTATTTTTGTCATTTCGAGCGAAGTCGAGAAATCTAAACTCATACACTATGCACCTCAACCCCTACATTTTCGAATTCATCGGCACCCTCGTCCTGGTGCTCTTCGGTGATGGCGTGTGCGCTGCCTGTTCCCTCAACAAGTCCAAGGCGAAAGGCGGCGGATGGGTCGTCATCGCCCTGGCATGGGGCCTTGCCGTGATGATGGGCGTGCTGGTCGCCGGCCCTGTCTCCGGCGCTCACCTGAATCCGGCCGTCACCCTGGGCCTTGCCATCGCCGGCAAGTTTGCCTGGGGCCAGGTCCTTGGCTATATCGTCGCCCAGATGCTGGGCGGCTTCGTCGGTGCCCTGCTGGTCTATGTGTTCTACAAGGACCACTACAAGGCCACCTCTGACTGGCCTGACACCATGCTCGGCACCTTCTGCACGATGCCTGCTATCTGGAATCCCTGGCGGAACTTCCTCTCCGAGTTCATCGCCACGACCCTCCTCGTGTTCATCATCCTGGCCATCGGCTTCGAGGGCAATGCCTTCCAGGTCGGCGGGGCGGCCGCTTCCGCCGGCGCCATCGGCGCCTGGCCGGTCACCTGCCTGATCATGGCCCTGGGCATGTCCCTGGGCGGAACCACCGGCTATGCGATGAACCCGGCGCGTGACCTCAGCCCGCGCTGCGCCCACGCTATCCTGCCCATCCCGGGCAAGCGCGACAGCGGCTGGAACTACAGCTGGGTCCCCGTCGCCGGCCCGATGCTGGGCGCCTGCCTGGCCGCCGGCCTCTTCCTGCTGGTGTTTTAAGCGCTGAAAAGACGAAAAAGCCCGGAGCACAAGCCCCGGGCTTTTTTCGTGAGCAAAAGATGTCACTCTTGCTCATGAGATGGTCAAAATGAAGGTTTCATGAGCAAGTAGAATCCTTTTTGCTCACGAATGCCGCTCGGACTTTACAGTTTGTCACCGAAGGCGAGGTCGCCGGCATCGCCGAGGCCGGGGACGATGTAACTGTGGCTGGTGAGTTCCTCGTCGATGGCGGCCACCCAGAGGGTGACTTCGTCGCCATAGAGTTTGGAGAGATGGTCCACAGCATAGGTGCTGGCGATGGGGCAGACCAGGTGGATGGCGATGGGGTTGCCGCCCTCCTGGATGAGCTTGTCGATGGCAACCTCGATGGAGGAGCCGGTGGCGAGCATCGTGTCGGCCAGGATGAGGGTCTTGCCTTCCAGGGACGGCGTGGTGCAATAGTCCGCGCGGATTTCGAAGTAGTCGCCGGCGCCATACTTGCGGAAGGCCGCGAGGAAGGCGGTTTCGGCATGGTCGAAGAAATTGAAAACACCCTTCTGGAGCGGCAGGCCGGCCCGGAGGATCGTGGAGATCACGAGGGCGGTGTCGCTTGTTGCGACGCGGGCGATGCCGAGGGGGGTGACAACGTCTTTCTCGGTGTAGGTCAATTCCTTGGAGAGTTCATAGGCAAAGATTTCGCCGACGCGCTCGAGATTGGTCCGGAAACGGAGACGGTCTTTCTGGATGGTGGCATCCCGCATCTCTGCGATGAAATTGTTGAGAACGGAAGGGTTCTCACCGAGATTGACGACTTTCATGGGGTTTCGAATTAATATCCGAAATACAAAGATAGGAATTTATTCCGATTTGCAAACCCTTTCATCCAGGAATGAATAGTACGCCCCATCTGCGAGGATGACATGGTCGAAGAGCGATACGTCGAAGGCCTTGAGTGCCAGCTGCAACTGCCTCGTGGCCTTGATATCGGACTCGCCGGGGAGGGGAGAGCCCGAAGGGTGGTTGTGCACGAGGATGACGGCTTTCGCCTGCTCGTCCAGCACCCGGCGGAGGACCTGCTTGCTGTCGATGAGCGTGCAGTCGACCGTTCCGGAGGTGAGTTTCTCCCGCCCGGTGACGACATTGGCCCGGTTGAGGTACAGAACCCAGCATTCCTCATGGTCCAACCCCTTCAGCAGCGGCAGCATCATGTCCACCACGTCCTCCGGACCGTTCACCGTGGGCTGCCGGGAAGCGGCCTCCGCCAGATACCGCCGCCCCAGTTCCAGGGCGGCGGCGATGGCGACGGCCCGCGCCTGCCCTACGCCCTTCTGCCGCATCAACTGCTTCGCCGGCCGCCGGCACAGCTCCGAGAGCTGTCCGCCGGCCGAGGACAGCAGCTCCTGCGCCACGCTCACGGCGTTCGCGCCCGGCACGCCCGACCCGATGAAAATCGCCAGCAACTCCGCATTTCCCAGCGCTCCGGGCCCCTTGAGGAGAAGCTTCTCCCGGGGCCGCTCTTCCGTATCCCAATCCTTCAGTCTCATGCCCCAAAGATAGGGCGCAGAAACGAAAAACAACACCAGTTGTGGATAACTGGTGTTGTTTCAGTAGGTATTTTATCGGTTTCTTACTGGACGAAGGCGATGATTTCGTTCTTCGCGACGTTGTCGCCCTGCTTGCCCACCACGGCAACGATGCGGCCGTCCACGGCGGAGACGATCTCCTCCATGCCGTACCAGGCCTGCACGTGACCGATCACCTGGCCCGCCTTGACAGCCGTACCGACGGCCGGGGCGGCGGAGGCGTCGTCCACATCCACCTGCCACAGGAGCTGGCCCTTGACGGGAACCTGCACCGGGGTGGCCTTCGGATACTTGGCCACGTACTCGTCGACGGAGAACTTGGGCATCTCCACGACGGGACGGGTGACCACGATGGGAGCGCCCGCCTTGGCCTTCAGGTCGGCCAGGTCCTTGTTGAAGCGCTCCTTGGCGATGCCGCTGCGGTAGTCGCGGTACTGACGCTCGAACATGGCCATGTTCAGGAGTTCCTCGTCGTCCTCGCCGCAGTCCCAGCCTTCTTCCTTCATCATCTGACGGAACTTCGGAAGCTCGTTGGGGTACATGTCCTGCGGGTTGCCGGTGTAGAATTCCATGCCCTTTTCCTTGGCCAGGGCCACGATCTCCGGATCCAGCTCGCCGGGCAGCTTGCCCATCTTGCCCAGGATCATGCCCCAGGCGTCCTTGTCGATGGAAGACCAGCGCGGCTTGTCATTGAGCATGTTGAACAGGTTCATCAGCGCGATGTTCTTCACGTACTGGCTGAACGGGGTCACGAGCGGCGGATAGCCGAGGCGCGGCCACACATATTCGACCTCTTCGAAGAGCTTCACCATCAGGG
>JAEEGG010010988.1_pt1 | contig 19871 bp, 10 predicted proteins | sample 9134161 | NCBI WGS metagenome assembly JAEEGG01 (sample SAMN16246543, study PRJNA631951) | gut metagenome | biome: gut microbiome; feature: rumen; material: CR-attached | host: Bos | place: Iran: Karaj | collected 2018-10 | reverse complement strand
ACCAATCCCGCTCTCTACGGCAACTATGGCCTCGAAGACGACCTGCACAACAACTTCCGCCCCGAGGAGCAGTATGAGAACGGTCGCGAGAGCCTCTGGGCCATCCAGTACTCACGCAACGACGGAACGAAATATGGTAACCTGAACCTGGGCTACGGTCTGATCTGCCCGAACATCGTCAATGTGACCGACGGTGGATGCGACTTCTACAAGCCCTCTCAGAACCTCGTCAACGCCTTCCGTACGGGTGCCGACGGTCTGCCCCTGCTCGACGACTACAACAAGGCCGACTACGACCTTAACGCCGACAATGCCGACCCGCGCCTCTTCCTCACTGTGGGAATGCCCGGTCTGCCCTACATGTTCAACACCAAGTTCATGATGGACCGTTCGTCCAGCTGGAGCCGCTCGGGAGGCCTCTACGGCTACTATGTCACCCTGAAGCACAATGTAGACCCCGCCCTGCTCAACACCTATCTCATCAAGAGCTCGTTCTGGGCATCATCGATGAACCGCATCGTCTTCCGCTATGCCGACGTGCTGCTCATGCGCGCCGAGGCTGAGGCTCAGCTGGGCAATACCAGCGAGGCCATCAACCTGGTCAACCAGATCCGCACTCGCGCTGCCGGTTCTACCCAGATGATCTCGGGCTATCCCTCGAAGTACGGCGTGAAGTTCTACTGCAAGAACTACTCCGGCTCGTTCTCGAAGGAGCAGACCATGAAGATTGTGAAGATGGAGCGCCGCCTGGAGCTCGCCATGGAGTCGGAGCGTTTCCTCGACCTGGTACGCTGGGGAGAGGCCGCCAAGGTGCTCAACGACTATTATGCAGTCGAGAAATCGAAGTGCAACGTCTACGAGGAGGCCAAGTTCACGGCCAACAAGAACGAGTATCTGCCCATTCCTTACCAGCAGTTCTCGGCTGCCAACGGCAACTACAAGCAGAACTGCGGTAACTGGTAATCAGCCCGCTCGTTGTTAAGAGTTCATAGTTCACAGATAAACAACAAAATAAGAAACGATGAAATCAATCTATTCATATATCCTTTTTGCCTTCGTTGCCTTGTTAGGCCTCACCGCCTGCGACAAGAACGACGACTGCAAGCTTGACCTCACGGGCAACTGCCTCATTGAGGAGATATCGCTCAACGGCTATGCCGGTACCATCGACCTGGCCACACGCAGCATCGTGGTGCGCCTGCCCGAGGGAACCCCCGCTACACAGATGACCGTCACCAGCCTGAAAATCTCTGAGGGAGCCACGGCCGACATCGCACAGGGACAGGTGCTCAACATGAGCGCTGCTCAGTCCATCCGCGTACGCATGAACGACCTCTATCTCGACTGGAACATCTCTGTGCTGCACGACGAGGCACGCATCCTCTCGTTCGTAGCCAACGACATCTATACGGGTATCATCGACGAGGAGAACAAGACCATCACCGTCTATGTTCCGGGCTCTGTCGACGTGAAGAGCATCATCCCGACCATCGAGTGCTCGGTCAACGCTACTGTCAGCCCGCTCAGCGGAATGGCTGTTGACTTCACCGAACCCGTCACCTATACCGTGACCAACAATACTGCCGAGAGCAAGTATGTGGTAACCGTCTACGCTATCGGTCGTCCGAAGGCAGTGTTCGTGGGCGCAGCCTCCGACATGTCGAAGCTCGATCCCGAGGCACAAGAGGCCTGCGCATGGATGCTCGCCAACATTCCTGAGTCGATGTACGCTTCGTTCGCTGATATCCAGTCCGAGCAGATCGACCTCTCCGAGTGTAAGATCATGTGGTGGCACTACCATAAGGACGGTGGTGTCGACGGCCACGACGCCTTCGAGGCCAATGCCGTTGAGGCTCTTGCTGCCAAGAACCAGCTGCGCTCGTTCTACGAGAATGGAGGATCCTTCTTCCTCACCCGTAACGCCACCAACCTGCCGTCGTTCATCGGTGTGACTGGCGACGACGAGTGGACAACGCCTAACAACTGCTGGGGACAGAACGAGGACGCTGCCGAGCTGTGTGGCGGACCGTGGGATTTCATTATGTTCGACGGACAAAGTGGTCACCCGCTCTATCAGGGCATCATCCCTGGCAACGACCCCAACCGCGTCTACTGCACCGACGCCGGCTACCATATCACCAACTCGACGGCCCAGTACCACATTGGTACCGACTGGGGCGGCTACGACAACCATGCCGCCTGGGAGGCTCGCACCGGAGGTAAGATTCTGGGTGTTGGCGGCGACGGAGCCGTTGTAGCCTGGGAGTATCCTGCACACGACGGCAAGGGCGGCATCATCTGCATCGGCTCAGGCTGCTTCGACTGGTACTCTTACACCTTTGAGGCTGGTTATGTGGAGAACTTCCATAAGAACATAGCTATCATGACTCAGAACGCATTTAACTATTTAATGAAATAACAGCCCTATGAAAAAAATAATGAATATCCTTACAGCAGTCTTTGTGTGTTGCGGTGTTACCGCAACCACAGCCTGCAGCGACGACGACTTTGTTGGCGATGCTCAGAAAGACTGGACCGGCACCACCGAGACGTTCAACAGCGTCAACGACGACACCGAGGATGCTTTCTCTACCTACTACAAGCATGCGCTCGGACGCATTGGCGACCCCATGCCTTTCTACGACAAGAAGGCTGGCGACTTCAAGGTGCTCTATCTTCAGGACTACAACAACAACAGTGAGTTCTATCACCCCATTTGGGCTGTCAGCACCAAGGACGGCAGCAACTACGAGTCGCTCGGCGAGATCATTCCTGCCGGAACCAACATCGACCAGCAGGATGCCGCCATCGGTACGGGCTGCTGCGTCTACAACGACAAGGACAACCTCTACTATGTCTACTACACTGGTGAGAACGCCCGCTGTGCCAGCCGCCAGGTAGTGATGCGTGCCACGTCGCCCGACTTCAAGACGTGGACCAAAGACCGCGAGTGGCGTCTCAACGGTCCCGACTACGGTTTCTCCGGTCAGGACTTCCGCGACCCACAGATCTTCGAGGACGGTGGTGTCTACTACATGGTCATCGTCAGCAAAAATCGCTTCGCCTACTTCAAGTCGTCCGACCTGAAGTCGTGGACCTGCGAGGGTGGCTTCAACATGGTGTGGGACCGCATGTGCGAGTGCCCCGACGTGTTCAAGATGGGCTCATGGTGGTATCTCGTCTATAGCGAGGCCTATCGCACCAGCTGGAGCCGTAAGGTGAAGTACATGATGGCCAGCTCGTTCGAGGGCCTGCGCCGCTGCTTCGACGATCCCGGTGCCAACTGGCCCCGCGACGACAAGGAGGGCGTGCTCGACAGCCGTGCCTTCTATGCCGGCAAGACTGCCAGCGACGGACAGAACCGCTACATCTGGGGATGGTGCCCCTACCGCACCGGTACCACCTTCCACGACAAGAACGTTGCCGTGGGTGCCAATGGCGAGCCCAACTGGTCGGGTGCTCTCGTCTGCCATCGTCTCGTTCAGCACGAGAACGGCACGCTCACCGTCGGTGAGGTTCCTGCTATGGCCGCCAAGTACAGCCAGGATGCACCTGCCAGCGTGATGGACAGCAAGGGCTATTCCAACGGCACGCTCTCGGGCGACGGAGCCTACGTGCTCTTCAGCCGTCTGGGCAACCACAATCACATCTCGTTCACCGTCAAGACTGCCGGCGACGGCGACAAGTTCGGCGTTTCCTTCTGCCGTGGCACCGATGCCAAGAAGTACTACACCATGGTTGTCAACCCCGAGTGGGCCGACGGCCGCCGCAAGGTGAACTTCGAACAGGAAGGCGCTGAGGGCCGCGGATTCATCGAGGGCATCGATGGCTACATCTTCCCGCGTCCTGCCGACAATGTCTACAATGTAAGCATCTACACCGACAACTCGGTTGTCACGATGTACATCAACGGTGTCTATGGCTACACCCAGCGCATCTATGGTGTCTATAAGAACTGCTGGTCCATCAACAGCTATGGTGGCTCTGTCAGCGTGAGCAATGTCAAGGTGACGGCCTATTAAGCCGCCGCCCCCACATAAAACTAAACCCAATCAGAAGATGCGTTTTTTTCAGGATATCGTTATATCAACCTTCATTCTGGTGGCAGCCTGGCTGCCATCAGAATGTTTGTCTCAGCCAGCCGGCTTCCCCTCGTCCGACGAGCCTGCCTACCGCGAGCACTATCGCAACCAGTACCATTTCAGCGCCCGCCGCGGATGGATCAGCGACCCCTGCGGATACCTCTACTACGAGGGTAAGTACCATTGCTATTGGTGGGGCTGTGCCGAGTCGACCGACCTCATCCACTTCAACGAGGTGAGCCGCCATGTCCACCGCGATGTGCCTAAGGGACTCGGCTGCTGGACCGGCTGTGTCGTCGCCGACCCGCAGAATACCGCCGGCTTCGGCAGCGATGCCTATATTGCCTGTCTCACCCTCCACGATGCGGCGCGCAAGAACCAGTCGCAGGGACTCACCGTCAGCCACGACCACGGACGCTCCTTCTCCTACTACGACGGCAACCCCGTGCTCGACATCGGCTACGAGGACTTCCGCGACCCCACCGTCATCTGGCTCGAGGAGAGCCGCCAGTGGCTCATGGTCGTCAGCAAGACCCTCGAGAGCAAGGTCGCCTTCTATGTCTCCCCCGACCTGAAACAGTGGACGTGGCTCAGCGACTTTGGTCCTGCCGGCCGCACCTACCGCTGCTTCGAGTGCCCTGACTTCTTCAAGCTGAAGATCGACAACGGGCCTAAGGCAGGACAGGAGAAATGGGTGCTTGTCGTCTCCGTCGACTGGGACAACGAGCAGTATTTCGTCGGCGACTTCGACGGCCGCACCTTCCATGCCGAGGGACTCAAGCAGGAGACTGGCGTCTATGTCGACTGCGGTCCCGACTTCTATGCGTCGCGCACCTTCAAGGACTTCGACAACGCCCTCGGCGGACGCGTCTACTCCATGGGCTGGATGTCCAACTGGCGTTACTGCCGCGACCTGCCCATGACCTACGGCAAGGGCTTCTGGTCCATTCCCCGTGAGCTGTCGCTCCGCGACACCCCCGATGGATGGCGCCTTGTGCAGCGGCCTAAGAGCGACCTCACCACCCTGCGTGGCGCACGCCAGCACTATGCCGGTCGTCTGAAGGCCGGGCGCACCGCCGTCAAGGATATCCCCCGGCTCGCCAATGTCTACGAGGCAGAGATGTCCTTCGATGCCACTCCCGGCAGCACTTTCGGAATGAACCTCTGTGTGGGAGGCGGGCGCAAACTCGTCGTCACCTACGACGTCGACAGCCACTCGCTCGTCGTCGACCGCACCCAGGTAGCCGACTTCGAGATGACCAAGTTCGAGCACACCTGTCATTCCCGTGTGGCGCCCCGTGACGGACAGCTGCGGCTGCGCGTCTTCGTCGACAAGTGCTCTGTGGAGATCTTCTCCGAGGACGGCACAAGCGTCTTCTCGCTTGCCACCTTCGCTGCCGACGACCATACTGGTCTCGAGCTCTTTGCCCAGCAGCCAGGCACCCGCTACACCCTCGACGTGTGGCCCATGGCATCCATCTGGCCGTCCGACGCAAAATAAAGAAGCATAATAGATACACGTAACGGACGCAACGGGGGGAAGCAAAAGAAACCATCGTGTTTCATAGCTTTCCTCCGTTCTGGTATTCTATAGATATCTTCCGGTCGAAAGCATCGGCGGTGATCGACTCAGTTCCTGTTCTATTCAGAGAGAGAAAGGGAGATAGTGTCACTAAACGCCCGAAACGCCGATGTACAGGTCGTTTCAGCTTGGTGATGGCTTCGTTATGAACGACACAAAACCGTCACAATCGTTTGTTATGTTTGCAATTCATATACAAATTAAGGTCTAATCAGGCACAAATCACCTCCTAAGTAACCGATGAGTTATACTATGGATTGATGCCTGATTACAGTGTAATTAATGCCTGATTCAAGCGTAATTGATGCCTAAATCAAGTGTAATTCATCAATTAATTGCAACATAATCTATCTATCAATGGCAACATAGATGGGCATATATGTAATAACTATGACACTTGAAATAATGCCATCACCTGGCGCAAGCCAATGGCACTTAAGCATTTGCACGTTTTAGTGACGGCTGACTGTTTTTGTGCAATAGAAGGAGGTTTTATATAAAGAGTGACGGCCAGCTTCACAGCCAGCCGTCATAATTTTGCGTTTTTTTGGATATAATTACTTCTTTAGTAATTACCTTAAACCATCAAGAGGCTAACTTCACAGTCGGCCCTAATTGTGATAGTATTATTATAATCGGCTGCAAAGATACGCTTTTTCGTTGAAATCTGAAAACAATTAACGGAAAACATAATCATCTAAAATTGCGATAAAAGCCAATAGAAATATTCATTTTCATATTAAAAATAATAGATTGGTAGTAATTATTTCTCTGCCCCTATGTCTTTATCATGTCTTTTTGTCTCTATGTCGAGAAAACTCTGTGTCAGCGGACTCTGCCAAACAACACACAAGGGGTGAACAAAACGTTCACCCCTTTCTACAGGCTCGAGAACTTTCCGATTTCCCGAATTAGCCCTGTAAAAATGACAGGTGGAAGTATATCTGCCCATCCCTGCGATTTGGCTTTTCCCATTCTCTGCCATGCGGGGCAAATTGTATATAGTTTCTTTTTTTTATTTGTTCGTTTCAGAATTATTTCGTATATTCGCAGCCGAAAGGGAGGGCTTGTTGATATAACGAAAGCCTAAACACTATGCGAAAACTGTTTTTACACCTTATTATATTATTTGGTGTGGCGATGCTACTGACTGCCTGTAACTCGGGTCCGCGTTACCATATCACAGTATTGCAGTGCTCGGTGGGCAACTGGCGCTTCCAGCTGAACAACGAACTGTTGGCTGCCCAGCATCTGTTTGAGGAGGATGTGGAGGTGGAAATCTTGAATTGTTTCGACCGCTCTGACGTGCAGGTGAGACAGATAGACAGTCTGTCGATGGGCGGTGTGGACCTGCTGGTGGTGGCTCCCAACGAGTATGAGGAGGTGGCTCCTGCCCTGAGGCGCGCCAAGGAGCGCGGCGTCCCCGTGATCTTGTTCGACCGCAAAGCCGACACGGACGACTATACGGCTTTCATTGGTGGTGACAATGTGGCGGTGGGCCGACTGGCTGCCACCTGTGCCGCCCAGCTGGCTGCGCAGACGGCGAACCACAACGTGCTGGAGATTACCGCCCTGCAGAGCACGTCGCCCTCGCGCGACCGCCACAAGGGCTTCGAGGAGGGCATGGCGCAATATCCGGGCGTGAACTACCAGTGTATCTTCAGCAACTGGGACGACCATCGTACGGACACCATCGTGAGGGAGGCGCTGAAGAGCAACAGGAGGCCCGACGTGGTGTTCTGCCATAGCGACTTCATGGCGCGCGGTGCCTCGTGGGCGGTGAAGGACGCTGGCCTGGAGGGGCAGGTCAAGATCATCGGCGTGGACGGTCTGCCCGGTCCGGGCGAGGGAATCGAGGGCGTGGAGCAGGGATGGCTGGCGGCGACGTGTGTCTATCCTACGCAAGGCGAGAAGATCGTGAGGCTGGCTCTCGACATCCTGGAGGGGAAGCCCTACGAGCGCAACAACTTCCTGAAGAGCATGGTCATCACGCCCGAGAATGTGGGCATGGTGTCGCTATATAGCAACGAACTGAAACGGCGGAGCACAGACCTGGTGACGATTCAGGGCAAGCTGGAGGAGTATTTCGGTCTGTACAACGCGCAGAACAAGATTATATGGGCCGCCGTGGCGGTGATCGCGATGCTCATCGCCGCCGTGGTGCTGACATGGCGAGGCGTGGTGCAGATACGTGCCGCCCACCGCAGGCAGAAGGCGCTGAACAAGGAACAGAAACTGTTCTACACGAATGCGAGCCACCAGCTGAAGACGCCTCTGACGCTGATAGCGGGGCCGGTGAGCCAGCTGCTGCAGCGGAAGGCGGTGAAGGGCGACGACTTGGAGCTGCTGGAGATTACCGAGCGGAACATCAACCAGATGGAGAACGTGCTGTCGGACGTGCTGAACTTCGGCAAGGACACGAGCAAGCCTGCCGTTGACGACGCCACGGCCCAGGAGGCAGCGCAGCTGTCGGCAGCCATGGTGGAGAAGGAGCACCTGGGCATGCTGAAACAGGAGGATACGGACGAGTTGTCGAACATCCTGATAGTGGATGACAACGCAGACATGCGCCACTACCTGCGTACGCTGTTGGCGTCGCGTTTCTATGTGCTGGAGGCTCCCGACGGGCAGAGCGGCTTGAAACTGGCGCGCGAGAGTGTGCCCGACATCGTAATCTCGGACGTGATGATGCCCGTCATGGACGGTCTGCAGTTCTGCAAGAACCTGAAGGAGGACTTTATCACGAGTCACATCCCCGTGATCCTGCTGACGGCACGCAGCACGGAGATTCAGCAGATGGAGGGCTACGAGCACGGTGCCGACGCGTATATGACGAAGCCTTTCCGCGCCGATCTGCTCATCAGCCGCATCGACAATCTGCTGCGCAGCCGACAACAGCTGCAGGCGCTGTTCAAGGGTCAGCCGGAAGACAAGGAGGTGAAACTGACCACTCAGGACAAACTGTTCATAGACCAGCTGCGCGAGGTGGTGAGGGAACGGATGGCGAACCCGAAACTGAAGATGGACGACCTGGGCGACGAGCTGGGCATCAGCCGCGTGCAGCTATATAGGAAAGTGAAGGTGCTCACGGGTCTTTCGCCCGTGGACCTGCTGAAGCAGATGCGACTGGAGCGCGCCAAGGTGCTGCTGAACAGTTCCACGAAGACGGTGTCGGAGATTGCCTACGAGGTGGGCTTCGGCACTCCCAGCTACTTCACCAGCTGCTTCAAGAAACAATATGGCAAGCTGCCCATGGAGTTCCGGGCGGAGTAGAGGAGCCCCTCTATCTCCCCCCAAGGGGGAGAGTAGTTGCCCACAGATTTCCACAGATTTTCACGGATTTTTTATATTTTCCTCCAGCAGATTTGCAGATTTCGCAGATCTTATACGCTTCGCATAGAAATCTATTAAAAACAGCTAACGCGGGAAATCTATTAATTTTTTCTCAAGTTGCTCGGCTCTCTCCCCCCGAGGGAGAGCCGGAGATAGGTCTCACTTTTCCCTTTTAATTGTTAACAGGATAACCTATCGTCTTGAACTCCTTGCAACTCCTTGAACTCCTTGTTCTCCTTGTGAACCTTGAACCTTTAACGCGCGACAGCGCATTTGAACCTTGAACCGGCAGCTCCGCTGCCTATGCCTCTTTGTCTCTATGTCGAAATAACTCTATGTCGAAGTGTAGTCTTTGACATATATCAATATTCGTAAAGACTGTGTCAAAATTGTAACATGTATCATTTTTCATAGTGTTAGAACGATAAATTTCAGCCTTTTGCGCATTTGGTTACTACTTTTGCGGTAGATTTTTACGCATCTATTAACTAAAAACGCAAAAAGTACATGGAAAAACTGAAGAGATTCCTCATGAGCGTCATGCTCATCTTTGCGGGTACTATATGTATGTACGCGCAAACGGAAATTACGGGAACGGTGGTTGATGAGACCGGCGAGGGTGTCATCGGTGCCACTGTGAAGGAAAAGGGGACAAGTAACGGAACAGTTACCGACCTGGACGGAAACTTCAAACTGAAGGTGGCCGAGGGTGCTACGCTCGTAGTGAGCTACATCGGCTACGACAACATTGAGGTGCCCGCCACTCCCGGTGTGAAGATTCAGCTGAAGGAGACCGCCTCGGAGCTTGCCGAAGTGGTGGTAACAGGTTATCAGACGCAGCGTAAGGCCGACCTGACCGGTTCGGTGGCTGTGGTGAAGACCGACGACCTGAAGACCAGCAGCGACACAGACCCGATGAGAGCCCTGCAGGGTAAGGTGCCCGGCATGACCATCACCAGTGACGGCTCGCCTGTAGGCGCCGGTACGGTACGTATCCGTGGTATCGGCTCGTTCAACTCGTCGCAAGACCCGCTCTTTATCATCGACGGCGTGCCTACCACTACGAACCTGAACACCTTGAACATGAACGATATCGAGTCGATGCAGGTGTTGAAGGACGCTGCCTCGGCATCTATCTACGGTAGCCGCGCTGCCAACGGTGTGATTATCATCACCACCCGTTCGGGAAAGAAGGGCGACAAGGTGAAGGTGGACTTCTCTGCCAACCTCACAGCCCAGTTCTACAACTCGCAGACGATGATGAAACTGTCGGATTCGAAAGAGTATGCCACCGCTATGGCACAGGCTGCCATGAACGACGGTCTGGACCCTGTGGCCTATGCCTCTAACTACGGTCTGAACCTGAACGCTCCGGTGGGTACGCAGATCCGTGCCTTCAACCCTGCTACCGGACAGTATAATGAGTACACCGTGAACGGACTGTACGACGGTTTCCTGAACTCGAAGCGCACCATGCGCTACAGTGATACCGACTGGCTGGATGCTATTTCGCGCACAGGTTTCAAGCAGAACTACGACCTCTCGGTATCGGGCGGTACGGAGAAGTACACCGTGCTCTTCTCTGCCGGATACAAGAAGAACGCAGGTATTCTGAAGTATACCGACTTTGAGAGCATCTCTGGTCGTCTGAACACCACGTTCCACGTGAACAAGCTGGTGACCATCGGTGAGAACCTGACCATTACCTACTCGAACCAGGTGGACTGCCGTCCGCTGGAGAACGCGCTGAAGATGTCGCCGACGCTTCCCGTCTACGAGGAAGACATGGAGACATTCTCTGGTCCTGTAGGTGGCATGAGCGACCGTCAGAACCCGCTGCGCGAGCTCTACCATAACCGCGACAACCGCCTCTTCATCTGGCGTATCTTCGGTAATGCCTTCATCAACGTGACACCGTTGAAGGGCCTCGTGCTCCGCTCGAACTTCGGTATCGACTTCGACGCCGGAAACATCCACTCGGTGGGCTACACCTTCCACTCTGACGTGGTGAACAACGATACTCCGTCGACAACCGTGTCGCAGGCTAACGACATGAAGTGGACATGGAGTAACACAGCCAACTATAACTTCTCTATCGGCGGCGACCACAGTTTCATCCTGCTGGCCGGTCTTGAGCTGTTCCACCAGAACCGCACAGATTTCTCAGCCTATGCACAGGACTTCGCCCTGGAGACCTATAATTATATGTGGCCCAACGCCGCTACAGGTATCGACCGCGCCACAGGTATCGACGAGGGCTACAACCTCGTGTCTCTGTTCGGAAAGATTGACTACAACTGGAAAGACCTGCTGCTGGCCTCGTTCACCATCCGTCGCGACGGTTCGAGCCGCTTCGGTAAGAACAACCGCTACGGTACGTTCCCTGCCGTGACATTGGGTTATCGTCTCTCACAGCACCTGAACGCTGAGTGGATTGACGACCTGAAGGTACGTGCCTCTTGGGGTGAGACTGGTAACCAGGCCATCTCGAACAATGCACGCTTCGGCTTGTTCGTTGCCGACTACGGCGACGACCGCGTCACCTCGACCGCTTACGACCTGCGCCTGATGGGCTCTGGTATCTTCCCCTCTGGCTTCCGCAGCATTCAGACTGCCAACAACGACCTGAAGTGGGAGACCACCGAGCAGTATAACCTCGGTCTCGACTACACCTTGCTGAGAAACTCACTCTACGGAACTGTAGACCTGTACCTGAAGAAGGTGAAGGACATGCTCATCTCGCCTGCCTACCTCGGCTCGATGGGTGAGGGTGGTGCCACATGGTCGAACGGACCGTCGCTGCAGAACTGGGGTATGGAGTTTGCCGTCGGCTACCGCCACACCACAGAGTACGGACTGCGCTACAACGTGAACGGCAACCTCGACTTCTTCCGCTCGAAGGTGACCTATCTGCCTGCCACCACCACTGGCTCGTACGCACACACCGCCACACAAAACCTGGTGGAGGCCAAGGTGCCTTACGGATCTATCGTGGGTTATGTGGTTGACGGACTCTACCAGAACCGCGAGGAAGTGCTGGGCTCCGGACAGGAGAACGCACGCGTGGGCGGACTGAAATATGCCGACTTGGATGGTAACGGAGTCATCGACTCCCGCGACCAGACTTGGATCTTCAACCCAGTGCCCAACTTCTCTTGGGGCTTGAACATCGAACTGGGTTATAAGGACTTCGACCTCACCATGTTCTGGCAGGGTGTACAGGGAGTAGACGTGTACAACGGACAGAAGTTCCAGACCGACTTCTACTCGCTGACCGACGCCGGCTCGAACAAGGGTAACCGCATGCTGGGCGCATGGACACTGGACAACACCAGTTCTACTATTCCTGCCCTGACTACCAACAATACTGGCGACGAGGGCCGCGCCTCTACCTACTTCGTTGAGAATGGCTCGTATGCCAAGCTGCGCACACTGCAGATCGGCTACAATGTGCCCGAGCGCTATCTGAAGAAGCTGAACATGTCGCGCGCACGCTTCTACGTGTCGGGCAACAACCTGCTCACCATCAAGTCGAGCGACCTGACCTGCTCTGACCCTGAGAATCCCAACTGGGCTTATCCTAACAGCACATCACTCTCGTTTGGTCTGCAATTGGGCTTCTAATATATATGGTAATGTAAAACAAATAGATAAGTACAGATATGAAAAAGAACATCATAAAAATCGCAGTTTTCATGCTAACCGCACTCCCTCTCGTGGGAGTGGGAGGATTGCTTACCTCCTGTGACGACTTCATCGATGTGGAGCCCAAGGGTGTCATCGACGAGAAACTGGCTGGCTCACAGCCCGAGGAAATGGTCACCGCTGCCTATGCCATGCTGGGCAACTGCTGGTATACCTATCCATTTAACCTCTGGCCGTATGGCGACGTCTCCAGCGACGATGCCATGAAGGGCGGCTCGGGTACCACCGACACAGGCTATCACCCCATGGAGGTATGGTCGACTCTGACCTCTACTCCGGGCGAGCTCGACGAGTTGTGGTATCGTCTGTTCTGTAACATCTCCCGTTGCAACCGCGCTCTGGTGTCGCTCCGCGACTTTGGCGAGCACAAGCTGGGAGCCGACTTGACCAAACAGCGTGAGGCCGAGGTGCTGTTCCTCCGCGCCCACAGCTACTACAAGCTCATCCAGATGTTCCGCAAAGTGCCCTGGGTGGACGAGGAAGTGTATGAGAACAATGCTCAGGAGCAGACCCGCAACGACGAGTTTACTTATGAGGAGCTGATGCAGAAGGTGATTGCTGACTTCCAGACCGCTTTCGACGTGCTGCCCGAGACACAGGCAGAGGGAGGCCGCGCCAACAAGATTGCCGCCGCCAGCTATCTCGCCAAGTGCTATCTGGTGCTCGCATGGGGTGACGGCTACGAGGCAACGACGGGCGTGAACCATATCAACCAAGAGTACATGAACAAGGTTGTGGAGTACACCAACGTGGTGAAGAACTCCAACTATGGTTACCTCGAGGACTTCGGCGACATCTTCCTGCCCGAGTATAAGAACTCGAAGGAGAGCATCTTCGCCGTGCAGACATCCGACAAGGCCGACGACAATACCAACTTCGGACGCGCCAACTGGTCGAATATGCTGAACGGATGCTGGGGCATCTGGTCGTGCGGCTGGGACTTCCATAAGCCCACACAGAACCTCGTGAACGCCTTCAAGACCAAGGACGGTCTGCCCATGTTCGACGACTACAACAAGGTGACTGCTTATCCGCAGATGGGTGCTCCCACAAGTCAGAAGTGGGATCCACGCCTCTTCCACACTGTTGGTATGCCCAGCTTCCCCTACAAGTACGAGGCTGAGTACACAATGACCAAGGACAACTCGCGCACACCAAACACTTACGGCTACTATGCCTCGCTGAAGGAAGTGCCGCAGCGCTCGAAGGGCGAGACCTACGACTCACCGTGGCAGGCTTTTGCCATGAACGACTACGTGTTCCGCTATACCGACGTGATGCTCATGCGTGCAGAGGCATTGGTTGAGCTGAACCGTCTGGGTGAGGCCCGCACCATTATCAACGAAATCCGCCAGCGCGCCAAGAACTCCATTGGCAAGCACATCAGCTACGCTGCCGACCAGTGCGACATCGCCCTCTATCCCGAGAGCTACTTCCAGACCAAGGACCAGGCCCGTCAGTGCCTCCGCTGGGAGCGCCGTCTCGAGATGGCCATGGAGAACGGACGCTACTTCGACCTGCGCCGCTGGGGTATCGCCTCGCAGACGCTGAACAAGTTCTTTGAGACCGAGCAGAACGTGGAGTACGACGGACAGACCTATGCACAATACTACAAGGATGCCCACTTCTCAGCAGGCAAGAACGAGTACTATCCCGTTCCTTACAACCAGCTCTACTACGTTCCAGGCCTCTACTCTCAGAACCCGGGATATTAAGAATAGATAACAGATCATTGAATATAAAAAGTAAAGAATATAGTTATGAAAGCATTATATAGAATCCTTCTCGCTTGTATGGTATGCAGCGTTGCTTGCGTAGCCCTCACAAGCTGTCAGGACAAGGACATCGACCGTAGTGCCATGGTGCTCAAGGCTCCCGACGCATCGCAGATTACGGGTACGCTCTCTGGCGACGACTATATCTGGTCTTGGCCCGCACTGGGCGGCGGACAGAGCATGCAGGTGATTATCTATCGCAACGGAACACTGGCTGGCAGCGAGACCGTCTCGGGCACCAGCTACACCCATGCCAATATCCCCACCAACGTGGCTTACGAGTACGTCTTCAAGGTTACCGACGGCACTAACCTCTCGCAGGGAGTCGTCAAAAAGTACATCCGCGAGGGTGCCACCAGCATCACTGGTGTGCAGATGCGCCAGATCGACAAGACGGGCGGCTACGATGCCCTCGTGGAGTGGAACAAGGCTGCCGATGCCGACAATATCAAGTTTACTGCCACCAACGGCAAGCAGACCATCAACGAGACACTTCCCGGCACAGCCACCAGCTACACCATTCCTAACGTGCAGACGGGTGACACCTGGAATGTGACCGTCGTTGCCGTGAACAGCAAGGGCACATCGACCGCTACCAGCTCGTCGCTGCGTATTGGTAAGACTGCCATCGGATTCCTCTCAGTCTATCCGACTCCCGAGGAGCTCATCGCCAATGGTGATGACGACGAGGCTTCTGCCTGGTTGTGGCTCCACGACACTTATCCCTCAGCCCAGTATGTCTACTTCGGCAACATCACCAGCGCTGCCGACCTCGATCCCTTCCGTGTGCTCTTCTGGCTGCGCGACGTCGAGGATGTAGGCGAGGACGTTATCTGGGGCATCCCGCAGGTTGTGGCTGATGTCACACCGGCTATCCGTCAGTGGTACAAGGACGGCGGCAGCATCCTCCTTTGGAGCCATGCCACAACTTATGTAGGCCACCTCGGTCGTCTCGACCTCGATATGCTCAAGGGCAACGACCATAGCTTTAACAGCTTCCATGGCGGCATCAACAACGACACATGGGCCATGGCTGTAGAGCTTAACCCCGACCATAAGTTCAAGAAAGACCACTCGTCGCACCCCATCTTCAAGGGACTGGAGGTAAGAACCACCAACGACACGAAGCTCATCAACTTCAAAGGTCCGGGTTGGACGGAAGACCACAACTGTCTGTTCTTCAACATTCCTTGGGTACTTACCGGCATCGGCAACCAGGAAGAGGCTTGCTACACCAAAACTACCGAGACCTTCGGCATCTATCCGCTCGGCACATGGGACAGCCAGATATGGTGGGTCAGCCAGCTGAACGTATGGGAGGCCCAGCAGGGCAACACCGACTTCAAGGGCACCATCCTCTGCATTGGTAACGGCGGCTGCGAGTTCTCGATGAAGAACCTCGACGGCACACCCGACAAGAGCGCACACCCGAAGAACAATATCTATCAGGAGAATGTGCTCACGCTCGCCAAGAACTCACTGGAATACCTGAAGACCCGTTAAGGTCAGATGTGAAAGGATAGTAATAAAAACCAAAAATGATTGCTTTTATGAAGAGAAATAAGTTTATGGGATGGGTGAGCTGCTGTTTGGCAGCCACCGCCATCCTCTTCGCCTCCTGCTCGAAGGACGACCTGGGACTGCAGTACAACGCCCTCATCGACGATCCACAGTCTGAGGAGCCCACCGATCCCGACACACCCGTCACACCTCCGTCGTCGGGCTACAAGGAGCAGTATCGCCCGCAGATTCACTTCACTCCTGCTCAGAACTGGATGAACGACCCCAACGGCATGGTCTATGTCGACGGCACCTACCATCTGTTCTATCAGTACAACCCGCAGGGCAACTCATGGGGTAACATGTCTTGGGGACACGCCACGTCGCCCGACATGATCACCTGGACTGAGCAACCCGTAGCCATGCTGCGCGACGAGCTCGGCGATGTGTTCTCAGGCTCAGCCGTTATAGACAAGAACAATACCGCAGGCTTCGGACAGAATGCCATGGTGGCCATCTATACCGCCAGCGGCGAGCGCCAGCAGCAGGCAGTAGCCTATTCCACCGACGGTGGCAAGAGCTTCACCCGCTACAACGGCAACCCCGTCATTGCCAACACCTCGATGCCCGACTTCCGTGACCCGAAAGTGTTCTGGCATGAGGGCACCAAGCGCTGGATCATGGCGCTGGCCAAGGGCTGGGACTATTCAGCAGAGTTCTGGGGTTCCAGCGACCTGAAGAACTGGACCCGTCTGAGTGAGTTCCGCATCGACCGCATCGGCTGCAACCGTGGCCAGTGGGAGTGTCCCGACCTCATCCCCTTCGGCAACAAGTGGGTGCTCATCATCAGCGTCAACCCCGGTGGTCCTGTGCTGGGCTCAGGCACCATGTATTTCGTGGGTAACTTCGACGGCACCACCTTCACCGCCGATAACCTCGACTATCCCCTGTGGCTCGACTATGGCATGGACAACTATGCCGGCGTCACATGGTCGAATACCGGCGACCGCAAGATGTACATCGGCTGGATGAACAACTGGAGCTATGCCGGCGACGTGCCTTGCTCACCGTGGCGCTCCGCCATGACCCTGCCCCGCGAGCTGAAGCTGGGCGAATACAATGGCAAGCCCCTGCTTTGTTCTACTGTTGTCAAGGAGATTGACGGCATTGCCGAGTCGTGGCAGAACGTAAGTGGTAACTTTGCCGCCGGTGATGCCTATCAGCTGCGCGTCACCGTGGCCCTCGACCAGAACACCACCATCACCCTGTCCAACGGCACAGGCGAGAAATATGAGATGGAAGTACTGGCTATGGAGCGCAAGTTACTTGCCCGCCGCTCAGGTCAGACCGGAAACAAGGACTTCAACGGTTCCTTCTCCATCCCCTCCATGCAGGCCCCGTTGTGTGTGACCGGCAACAGCGTGACCCTCGACATCTTTGTCGACCAGTCGTCTGTTGAGGTGTTCACCCAGGATGGCACCATGGCGATGACCAATCTGGTATTCCCCTCGGGCATCTACAACCAGTTGTCTGTCGAGGGTGCGGCCGCCGAGTGCCAGGTACGTCAGCTGAAGCGCATTTGGAAATAATGGTTAGTTATATGTTAGTTCGGTTTTTAGTATTTTATTTAGGGTACTAAGTAAAAGATTGATGCGGTATGGGGGTTGCAGCGATTGCACGCCCCCATATTTTTTTATTGAGGTGCATCTTCTATTCATACTAAGACGCATTATCCCCTCTGTTGAGATGCGTTGTTTACTTCTATACATATAAAGCGTTCATTTTCAGTTTTTGCATATAAAAATACGTTCATTGAGCGAAAATTTGTTGCAATGAACGTTTTTTCTTAGTTTATGTATCATAATTACAAGAGTTATTGGCAGGAAAAAGGTATATTTGCAGCAAATTTATTACAACTTAAACAATATTAGCATGAAGAAACTATTGATGACACTGATGGCTCTGATGATGCTCACCACGGTCGAGGCACAGGTTGTACCGAAGGTGCTGGGTGAGAAGCATGCCATGATGCGTGTTGGTGATTCCAAGTATGTGCTGCTGCCTGTGCAGGAGACAGAAGAGATTGCGGCTATTGCCGTGCTTGATGCCCGTAACGAGATGGTGCAACGGCTGAATGTGAAGCTGGCTGTTGACCGTGTGGACTACTGGGTGCCCTACGAGCTGAAGGGCGCACGGCTTTTCGACATTGAGTTCCATGGCGACCGCAGACAGAAGGGTGCCGTGGGCGAGTTTGTTTGTTGGAAGGAAGTGAAGTTCTCCGACACATTCGACACCACCAACCGCGAGCGTTTCCGTCCGCTCTACCATCACACGCCGCTCTACGGCTGGATGAACGACCCCAACGGTATGTTCTATAAGGATGGTGTGTGGCATCTGTACTATCAGTATAACCCCTACGGCTCGCAATGGGAGAATATGACGTGGGCGCACAGCACGTCGCGCGACCTCATCCACTGGGAGGCACAGCCGCTGGCCCTGGAGGCTGACTGGCTGGGCTCGATCTTCAGCGGATCATGCATCACGAACGGTTCTGACGTGGTGGCTTTCTACACTTCGGCAGGTATGCACCAGACGCAGTCGATGGCCATCTCGAAGGATAACGGACGCACATTTAAGAAATATGAGGGCAACCCGATTGTCACATCTGACAAGCCCGACTTCCGCGACCCGAACGTGTTCTGGTATGAGGGCACAAAGCGCTGGGTGATGATTCTGGCCGTGGGTCAGGAGATGCAGATCTATTCTTCTGCCGACCTGAAAGACTGGAAGTACGAGTCGTCGTTCGGCCAGGAATACGGTAACCACGGTGGTGTGTGGGAGTGCCCTGACCTGTTCAAGATTGACGGGAAGTGGGTGCTGCTCTGCAACATCAACCCCGGTGGCCCCTTCGGTGGTAGTGCCACACAGTACTTCGTAGGTCAGTTTGACGGACATAAGTTCACTTGCGAGTCGATGCCGAAGGTAACGAAGTGGATGGACTATGGCAAGGACCACTATGCTACAGTATCTTTCTACAACGCTCCTGACAACCGCCGCGTGGTGCTGGCATGGATGTCGAACTGGCAGTATGCCAACCAGGTGCCGACGAAGCAGTTCCGCTCTGCCAACAGTATTCCCCGCGACCTGGGACTGTTCACACACGGTGAGGAGACCTACGTGAGCGTGGTTCCCTCGAAGGAGATGCTCGCCGTACGCGGTGCCAAGGTGAAGAAGCCGACAGAGGCCTGCGAGATTGTGGTCGACATGAAGGGACAGTCGGAGATTGTGCTCTCGAACATGAAGGGCGAGCGCGTGGTGATGACTTACGACGCTGCCAAGCAGACCTTTGCCATGGACCGCACCAAGAGCGGTGACGTGGGCTTCAGCGAGGCATTCCCCTGCGTGACAACAGCCCCGACCTACGGCAACGTGAAGCAACTGCGCATCTTTGTTGACCGCTGCAGCATCGAGGTGTTCGACGCCGAGGGTAAGATGGCCATGACCAACCTTGTGTTCCCGTCGGAACCGTATAACACAATCAAGGTGAAGGGCGGCAAAGCAACCATTTACGAAATCAAATAATAAAAAAATATGGGAAATCAAAACAAATCGATTTATCTGATCCCGGTGATGCTCTGCTTCTTCTGCATGGGCTTCGTGGATCTCGTGGGCATTGCCTCCAACTATGTGAAGGAAGACCTGGGGCTGACAGACTCTGTGGCTAACGTGTTCCCGTCTCTGGTGTTCTTCTGGTTCCTCATCTTCAGCGTTCCCACGGGCATGCTGATGAACAAGATCGGCCGTAAGAAGACCGTGCTGCTGTCGCTGGTGGTGACCGTCGTGTCGCTGCTGCTGCCGCTCTTCGGTGAGAGTTTCGGCATCATGCTGGTAGCC
>JAEEGG010010987.1_pt1 | contig 19872 bp, 19 predicted proteins | sample 9134161 | NCBI WGS metagenome assembly JAEEGG01 (sample SAMN16246543, study PRJNA631951) | gut metagenome | biome: gut microbiome; feature: rumen; material: CR-attached | host: Bos | place: Iran: Karaj | collected 2018-10 | reverse complement strand
CCTCCGACGCCCTTGAGCACCAGATTTCCGCCGACCCACCAGATCAGGATCGATCCCAGGCCGATCAGCGTTCCGACCGTCGCCGGGAAGGCGTGGAGGATCTTGGCGGCCGAGGCGTCGGTGCGGTACCACTCGGCGTTCTTGTCCTTGAATCTCTCGGTCGAGTTCTGCTCGTTGGTGAAGGACTTGACCACTCTGACTCCCGGGATCGTGTCGGTGAGGACAGAGGTGACCGAGGTCCATCTGCGCCAGATGCGGAGGTAGAAGGGCCTGATCTTCTTCGAGAATATCCTCGCGCCGATTACGACGAGAGGCACCGGGATCAGCGAGTAGAGCGTGAGCCTCGGATTCTTGATCAGCATGATGACGATGATGCCGACCATCTGGAAGAACTGGACCACGACCTCCTGCGAGATGCGGAGCATGAAGGACTGAAGCGTGGCGCTGTCGCCGCTGATGCGGTTGATGACGGCGCCGGTCGAGGTCTTGTCGTAGAAGCGCATCGGCAGGTACTGCGCCTTTTCGTAGACGGCGTTCCGGATTCGCATGACGATCCGGTCGCCGGCTTTGCGCAGCATGATGCCGCGGATGCAGCCGATGAGATGGCTGACGATCTGGATCCCGATCAGGATGAAGACGATCTGAAGGAGCATGCTCCGCTCGTTTCCGTTGAAGGGAGTCTTCAGTATATCGTCGATCAGCCGCTTGTTGAGCATCGGCGGGACGAGGGCTATGGCGGTCGTCGCGACCGAGAGCAGTATGGTGACGATGAGCTTCTTCCACTCGGGCGCGATATAGACCAGCAGTTTTGAGGCGACCGCCTTCTTGCTCGCGCAGTGGATGCACTCGACACCGGGAGAGGAGAGCGCGCGTCCGCATTTCGGGCAGACGCTGAGCTGCTTTTCGTAGACGGCCTTCACGGCGTCGAAGGCCTCTTCGGTGCTGATGCCGCCGTCTTCCGAGGTTATCCGGTTGATAAAGCCGGCGGTCGCCTCGCAGAGTGCGTTTACGGCAAAGGTGTATCTGAAGATGTTTACGATCGATCCGTCCTTCATGGTAAGGCGGAGGATCGCGTTTCCGTACATCCGCTTGTTGGCCGCGGACTCGACGTCGGCGAAGGAGACTCTCTGTCCCTTGTGTCCCGTGTCGAATTCGTATGTCATGATATCGGTGTCGCTCACAAGCAGAGCGCTTCTGCAGAAGACCGATTTGATCGAGATGCCGCCGATGACGGCAAAGAGCCAGGGATGTCCGGGAGCCTCAAGCTCTCTCACCGTCTTCAGTTCCGCGTCGGAAATGAGGGTGTTGAGCAGAAGCCCGCCTTTGTTTTCTTCCATTTTTCAGTTTACGGCAGCGGCCAGACTGAAATCTGAACCGTTCTGCCGGCGGGAGGCCGTGTCCGCGGCGCGCAGGGGAAGATGTTGCGCGTGAAAAAACAGGTTGTCGGGATGCGGACCGGCGGGATGGTGAAAAAAAGTGGTACCGCGGATCAGAACAGTCTGATCACTGCGTCGAAAAGATCGTTGAAGTAGTCGGGGAAGTTTCCCGCTTCGGATATCAGCCAGGTGACCATAAATACGCACCATGCGATCACGAAGGCGATATAGAGTATCCAGAAGACGGTCATCACTATGCTGAGGATGAAAGCGACCTTCGAAAGGATGTTTGCCGCCTTGAGCTTCCCCGAAAGCGGGGCTCCGGCGTCGGTACATGATCTGACCTTCTTTTTTGCGATGACCGAAAGGATCAGTCCGGGAAGGCCTGTCCGGCAGAGAGCCGCGGCGATTATCGAGAGAATGAAGGCGGGATTAACGTTTACCCGGGGGCTCACAGGGACCGGCTTCTGCGCCGGCTGGTTTTCGGCGGAGTCTCCGAGAGACGCGCCGCATTCGGGGCAGAAGGGGCGTCCGTTCGTGATCAGCCTTCCGCATTCTGGACAGTACATGATTTACCTCTTTTCCGCGGCGGTCCGCCGTGAATCGATTCATCTGCCGCGGAGGGAACAGATTCCTGCGCGGCGGGGGGAACGGCTTCCCGCCGCCGTCCGGAGGACGGTCGGTCCTCCGGAACGCTGCGGCAGGAAAGACACGCGGATCAGTAGAGATCGCTGAAAACAGAACTCCAGTCGACTCCCGACGCTCCGGCGGCGGCGAAAGCCGCTCCGATAACGATCCCGTAGATGAACCAGAAGACGATCATGACGATGCTGAGGATCAGGGCTACTCTGGAGAGGATGTTGGCGACCTTGAGCTTGCCTGCGAGGGGAGCTCCGGCGGCCTGGCATGCCTTTACCTTCTTTCTCGCTATGATGGCGAGAATGAGACCGGGGATTCCGAATTCCGCGAGAGCCAGGGCGACGATTGAAAGCACCATGGCGGGAGTGGTGTTGACCTCAGGGGCTGCCTGGACCGGCTGCTGATAAGCGGGCTGCTGGTCGTAAACCGGCTGCTGTGCGGTATCCTTAAGAGAAGCTCCGCACTCGGAACAGAAGGCGAGGCCGTCGGGGATCTGTTTTCCGCAGTTGGGACAAAACATTTTTTACCTCATTTCCGCGGCTGTGGGCCGCAAGTCAAATAATAGTGAATTCTTTGTCGGGATACGCTGTCGGATCAGAGGATGCTGCCGAAGGCGCAGAGAGAACTCCAGTCGTAAGAAGCGGCGCCTATCAGGGCGACGATCGCGGCGATCGCGTAGATGACCCAGAAGATCATCATGATGATGCTGAAGGCGAGGCCGAGACCGGCGAGGATCTTCGCGGCCTTGAGTTTCCCTGAGAGGGGAGCTCCGGCGGCGACGCAGCTTCTGACCTTGTTCTTCGCGACGATGGCGAAGATCAGGCCGAGAAGTCCGGAAGAGCAGAAGACGAGAGACATGATCGCCATGACGAGCGCCGGGGTGGTGTTAACCTGGGGAGCCGTCTGGACGGGCTGCTGGAATCCCGCCTGATACTGGGGCTGCTGATAAGCCGGCTGCTGATATGCCGGCTGCTGATATGCCGGCTGCTGGTAGGCGGGCTGCTGGTATGCAGGCTGGGCCTGAGGCTGGGGCTGAGGAGCCGGCTGAGGAGCCGGCTGGGGAGCGGGCTGGGGCTGTCCTACGGCAAGCTTGGTTCCGCAGTTTGAGCAGAAAGCCGTGCCGTCGGCGAGCTGGAGTCCGCAGTTTGGACAGAACATTTGATACCTCTTTCCGCGGCTTTGCGCCGCTTTTTTATTTGAGTTTAAAATTACTGTTTTGTGGAAGGGCCGCGCGGTTCAGAGCCCCTCGTCGCTCAGGAAATCCCTGATGCTGCGGTCGTATTTTTCCCGGTCGACGATCCTGATCCGCGAGTGTTCGCCGCGGTCGAACCAGACCACGCGGTGGGGCGCGGCGCATTTTTCGAATATTTCAGCGGAGACCTCGGGCTTTGAGTAGATGTCCTCGCGGCTGTGGAGGAAGAGGACCGGCTTTTTCATTTTTTCGATCCTGTAGAGCGGTCCGTCGGTCACGACGTTCGATCCCGAGAAGATCCTTATGCAGAGCATTACCCCCCAGAGCATCGGGAAGGGCTTGCGGCCGCCCTTTATCATATGGTTTTTGAAGGTCTCGCAGAAGGTGGTGTACATTCCTTCCCCCGCCATTCCGCAGATATACTCGGGACAGTCGGGAGAGGTCGCCGCGTAGAGGGCGTTGGAGGAGCCTATGCAGACTCCGTGGAGGAAGACCTTTCCGACACCGAAGGCTTCGTGCAGGTATTCCGCCCAGGCCAGTGTGTCGCGGTATTCTTTCGTTCCGACCGAGTTTATTTTTCCGTCTGACAGTCCGTGCGCGCGCTGGTCGGTGACTAGCACGTTCCATCCGGCGGCGCGGTAGGGCTCGGCGAAATAGTAGGAGTAGAGCAGCGACTCCATCCTGCCCGGGATTATTATGACTGCCCGGTCATATCCGAAGTCGAAGTACTCGCCGGCGAGCCTGAAGCCGTCGTTCCTGATCGAGACCTCCTTTTTCGCCTCCGCGTGCTCCTTTGCCCAGGCGACTCCCTCTTCGAACATCGCGACCGAGATCGCGTCGTCGGGCGCGCTGCAGGAGCGGCCCCATTTTTCCGGGCTTGTCCTGACAAGGAGCACCGAATAAAGGATCAGCGCGAGTGTCATGAAAGGGGCGATCCCGAGAAGGAAAACGGCAGCGAGCAGGATCAGAAAAATCTTCATCTGTCAGTAGGTCCCCTCCCGCGGTCAGACCGCGCCTATGATGTACCGGTGGAGCTCCTGTCCTCCGTCGAGGAAGGAGACGTCTGCCATCGGAAAGCTTTCGGATATCGCCGAGGCGAGCTCATCGTTGCCTTCGGCGTCGTTGATGTCTCTGCAGAAGACCATGAAGGTCTCGGCGTCCGCGGCTCCGGGGATCGCCTTTATCGCCCTGACGGCCGTTTCGCCGAAGCCCTCGCCCGACGCGACGACCTCGCCGCCGGATATCGCGACGGCGTCGCCGACAGAGACCGAGATGCCCCCCGCGCGGTATTCCCTGACTGCGTGCGATAGCGAGAAGGTCTTTATCGCCGAAGCTCCCTCGCGCATCTGTGAGAGCCGGAATGAGATGTCGTCGCTCTCAGGGACGTCCATGGCAAGCGCGTAGTAGCCCTCGGGCACCGTCGACGCCTCGATCAGCTCGATCTTTGACTCTTTGAACATCCCCGCCGCCTGCCTGACCGTCTCGAAGAGATTTTTGTTGCAGGGAAGGACCGCGACGGTCTCGGCGTTCGCTGCCCTGAAGGCCTCGATGAACTCCGACGAAGAGGTGTTCATGCCCCTGCCGCCGTCGATCACGACCTCGCAGCCGAGTCCCGAGAAGAGCGACTTCATTCCTTCGCCGTTGACGACGGCGACCCTCGCGAACCGCCCCTTGGGGGCTTTTGAGGTCTTGAAGACGTGCTCGTTGTGCTGGAGCTGCATGTTCTCGAGCTTGAAGGTAACGAATTCGCCGAATTCACGGGCGAGCGTAATCACCTTTTCGGGGCGTTTCGTGTGTATGTGGACCTTTACCCTGTCGCCGTCCCTGACAACCGCCAGCGAATCGCCGACGCAGTCGAGATCGGATATGAAGGACTCCTCCCTGAAGCGCTGGCTGTAGTCGGCGCTCCTCATCAGCTGGAGGATGAATTCCATGCAGTAGCCGTATTCGAAGGCCGAGTCGGGCCCGAAGAAGGAGAGGTCTGCGGTGTGCGGCGCGGGCGAGGGGTGTTCCTCGATCCTCGCGGCGGGCATTTCCCCCCTGAGAGCCCCGAGCATGCCCTCGACTATCGCTATATAACCCGCGGCTCCGCTGTCGACCACCCCCGCCTCCTTAAGGACTCCGAGCAGCTCGGGAGTCAGAAGAAGGCTCTTCTTCATCTCGGCGATATACATCGCGAGGATGCGGTCGACCGGAGTCGATCTGACTATCTGGCCTCTTATATGCTCTATACCCTCGCGGGCGACGGTGAGGATCGTTCCCTCGACCGGTCTGACCACCGAGGAGTACGCGGTGCGGTAGCCGCGTATGAGCGCGTCCCGGAGCTCGCCCGGGCCGACGTATGAACACCGCGAGAGTTCGGTGCAGAATCCCCTGAAGAGCTGGGAGAGGATGACGCCCGAATTGCCTCTCGCTCCCAGGAGCATTCCTTCGCCGAGCCCCCTGAGATATGTGCCGGCCTCGGGCGAGGACACGGCCTTTCTCAGTCCCGACTCAAGAGTCAGTCTCATGTTCGTTCCGGTATCCCCGTCGGGGACCGGGAAGACGTTGAGGTCGTTTATCTCGCTTTCGCGCCGCCGCAGGCTTTCCAGCCCGCCGCAGAGCATCTTTTCAAGGTCGGTTCCGTTGATCTTTCTGAATGTCACTTGATGTTGCCGTTCCGAATCGTGATGAATTTTGGTTTTATAGGATTAAGCTTCTGAACGCTTCAGTCTTTTTTCTTTCTGAAGGCGGAAAAGAGAGTCTCGGATATCGGGGCGCCCGTCTTTCCCATACCGGCGACTCCGGCGGGAAGGAAAAAGCTGAGGACGAGCGAGATCAGCGTTCCCGCCGCCGAGACCAGGGTGATGAAGAAGGTCCCCTTCAGTCCGAAGATCTCGGTCTTCTTGAGCGCGGTCAGCACGACGTAGCCTCCGATGCCCGACGCGACTCCCGAGAAGAGTCCCTGGACCGCGAAATACATCGCGGAGTGTGAGATGCCCGTCCGCTCCTCCTCCTCTGCGGCGAGCTGGGAGGGGATAGAGTAGGACACCGCGAAGAGGGCGCCGATCGAGAGCGAGGCGAAGAGCCCGCCGGCGACCGAGGCGATCGTCTTCGGCAGTCCCGCCGGGACGAACCTTCCGATGACGAACATCGAGATCATGCTGAAGGAGAAGGTGATCAGTATGTATTTGAAAGCAAAGCCGAAGCCGTGCTTCTTGATTATCGCGTTGTAGAGAACGAGGGTGAGCGGCACCGGGGCGAAGGAGCAGGCCATTACGATCATCATGCTCATGCCGGATACCGAGAAATACTCGTTGATGCCTCCGAGGAAGAGCTGGACTCCGAAGGTCATGAAGGAGTAGACGATCATCCAGAGTATGAAATCGCGGTTTTTGAAGGTTATCGCGAGAGATTTAAAGAGGTTGACCGTCTTTACGTCGGTCTCACCTGTGCTCGGTTTTTCCTTTATCAGGAAGAGGGGGATCATCATGGTCAGCGAGATCGGAGCGACGATGAGCGAGACCTTTATGATGTTCATATTGTTCAGCATCGCTCTCACGACGACGTAGCCGAGGATGAAGTAAACGATGTCGAAGAAGGATTTGACGTTGGATATGAAGTTGCGGTCCTTGACGTTGTCGACGATCTCGGTGAAGGTCGCGTAGTATGTGACCATCGTCAGTGTGTAGAAGGAGAAGAAGACGCAGAGAAGAACGCCGTAGTAGACGGTGTTGAGAAGGGTCGCTCCGTCGTTCGGGATCAGATGGAAGAGAAGATAGGCGGCGATCATCGGAATGAAGCCGATGACGATGGCCGGTCTGCGCCTGCCGAATCTCGTTTTGAGGCGGTCGGTGAAGGAGGCCATGGGAATGTCGATGATCCCGTCGAGGATCTTGGCGACCGTCCCGAAGACCGCCCAGACTCCGGCGATCACGAGGTCGCGGCCGAGATAGGTCTGAAAGGGGAGCACCTCCTCCGCGAAGCCCGACGCGATCAGGGCGCTGCAGAGGTAGGATCCGATCATGAGGTTGAGCATGTTTACGCCCATACCCGAGGCGGCGTAGAGCAGCATCTGCCATTTCTTGGTGAGTTTAGTCATTTTTTTGCTCCCGACAATGATTAGTCTTCTGTTGCGGTATGGCGGCGCGCGGTCACTTTTTCGCGGCGGCGATCTCTTCGAAGATCTTTTTTTCCTCAGAAAGGTCGGCGGATATCGGCTTTCCGAGGTAGTATGCCGCGAGAAGGCCGGGGCCGATGTTTATGCCGCAGTAGGGGTGAACGTCGTTGATACAGACGGCGCGGGGCTTTATCCTCTCCTCGATCAGGCGCTTGTACTCAAGAGCCTGGGCGTAGCGGCAGGTCTGGGCGATGAAGATGATCTGATCTCCGGGATCGGTGATGGTTTTTTCGATGTATGAGATCATGGTCGCGAGCGCCGCCTTGGCTCCGGGGGCCTTGGTAAGGACCGAGGTCAGGCCGTTTGAATCGAATTCGCCGATCGGCTTTACTCCGGCAAGGGTGCCGAAGAAGGCCTTGGCGTGGCTGATGCGGCCCTTCTTCGCGACGAATGTCAGGTCGTCAAGCCAGCCCGACTGCCTGAATCTGATCTTGTTCTCCTCAAGCCAGGAGGTTATCTCGCGGCAGCTCTTTCCCTCGTCGCGCAGCTTTGCAGCGTATATCGCCATGAGACCGATGCAGGGGCCGAACCTCAGGGTGTCGACGCAGCCGATCTCTGCCTCGGGATGAGCCGCGGTCACCGCGGCGGCGGCGGTCGTCAAAAAGCCGTAGGAGCCGCTGATCCCCGAAGAGATCGTGATCGCGACGACGTCGTAACCCTGACAGACCAGTTCCTCGAGGGCCCTTGAAAACTCCTCGACGTTCGGAGGAGAGGTGGCGTATGCCTCGGGGCGCTTCTTGAGATCGGCGTAGAAGAGGTCGCGGTCGGTGCCGCCCTCCTCCCAGGTCACGAAAGCCTCGGCGTCGTCGTTGCCGGGAATCCTGATATGCGCCTTGATGAGTCGGATGCCGTATTCATCCTGGTATTTCGGCGAAAGATCGCTGGAAGAGTCGGTAAGAATTGCTACAGGTCTCATTTTTATTCCTTTCGGTTCCGTCCGGACGCGCCGGACAGGTGTTGTATTATTTTTCGGTTAAGTGTCTTTGCCCGAGATGAAGCGTTCTACGCGTTCGGCGAGCTCCTCGCCTCCGGCGGGGAAGGCGACCGAATGCTCGGCTCCCTCAACGAGGACGCATCCCGCGGAAGTCGGGCAGGCGTCGCTCATAGCCCTGACTCCGTCGGGCGGGACGGTCGAATCGGCCGAGCCGCAGATGAAGAGAACGGGAATGCGGGCTTTCCGCAGGACGTCGGATGCCCTGAGGCTGAAATCAACCCGGCAGAGCAGCCTCGCGACGAGGATCCCCGCCGGAACGAGCAGGAAGGCAGGCAGGCGCCTGTCGCGGCAGATCCTTCTCAGCTGGTCTGACGGAGAGTCGAAGGGACAGTCGAGGACCATTGCGTCGGCGGCGATGTCAGCCGACGCGAAGGCCGCAGAGGTGGCTCCCATCGACATTCCGTAGACGGCGGTCCGGCGGTTGCCGGGCAGTGACGAGGCGAATTCCGCCCACCGGCGGAGATCCCCGCTCTCGAGAATGCCCATCGTGGTGAAGCGTCCGCCGCTGTTTCCGTGTGCGCGCTGGTCCGCGAGCAGCACCGCCCAGCCGCGCTCGGCGAACCGGAGAGCCTGAAGGGCGAGCGGCGATCCCCCCGCGGAGCGGTATCCGTGGGCTAAGATGACGGTTTTGCCCGGTTTTCCCAGGAGCCGGCCAGACAGCCGCGTTCCGTCCGGGGCTAAGCAGCTCAGTTCGCGGCAGGGGAGCTCCGAGAGTTTACGGGTCGCCTCGACTATCCTGTCGCGGAAGGGAAGGTAGTATGAAGTTTCGAGATGTTCGGGAGAAAAGGACCTGCAGCCCTTCCTTCCGAACAGGATGACGAAGACAGTGAGCGTGGGGATGAAGACGAAGAGGAGCCAAAGACCGGCCGCGGCGGCGAGGATTTCAAGAAATAATTTCATTTTCTCTTATTTCGCGCTCCCGCTTTCTCTGCCTTTGTCAGAAAGCAGTTTGCGCCAACGGGCCTGAGCCTCATCCTCTGCAGTCGAGCGGTGGATGCCGAAGGCGCATTCCCAGACGAAGTGCTCGCAGTTGTTGTGCAGGACGTTGTATCCGCCCTCCCCGAGTCTCGCCCGGGCGTTTTCCACCGTCTTTTTCGCGGAAAAACGCCGTCTTTTCTCACCTCCGGCTCGTTCGGGGACTCCGACCTCGACGATCTTTCCGCATGAAAAGGTGTCGATGTCGGTTGAGAGGACGCGGATGCCGTCGCCGTTCTTCGGAAGTCCGCCGACCGGAGGAAGTCCGAACTGTATGACCTCTTCGTCAGAAACGTATATCCCGTAGTGGCAGAAGCTTCCCAGCCTGATCCTGATCATGTCGCCTGGGAGGCATTTTTCGGGAGACCACTTCATTCGGTCTTTGCTCCTATGTAGTCTATGACGTCTTTTACCGTAACGAAATCCTCAAGTCCGACGTTCTCGAACCTGATTCCGAACATCTCCTCTATCCCGATGACGGTATAGAGCATGCCGACCGAGGAAAGGCCGCAGTCCTCCTTGAGCCTGAGGGCGGAGATGTCCCCCTCCATTAGCGAGCGGTCGACGTCGGTCAGAAGAAGTATCTCTTTGAGCTTTTCTGTAATTTCTTCTCTTTGCATCTTTTTGTTCCGCCTGTGTTATTTTGCGTAGCGGGCGTGGCGGAGTATCTTCATGCTCGGCGTCCTCGGGAAATCGCTGTCCCTGACGACGAGGCGGTTGAATCTCTTGTATGAAGGAAGAGACGCGTTAACGGCGGCGATGTCGGCGGCCAGTCTCGCGGATCTCTCGGCCTCGGGGAGCTTTCCGAGCTCGGTCATCCTGGGAAGGACCTCGAGGACGAGGATCGGCGTTCCGTTCTCGGCTTTGTCCTCATAGAGCTCGCAGTCCTGGACGAGAGGAAGGGCGGAAAATTCGGCCTCGACCTCGGCGGGGGACACGTTCTCTCCGTTGGGCAGGATGATGATCTCCTTCGTCCTTCCGGTGATGTAAAGGAAGCCTTCGTCGTCGATCTTCACCAGGTCGCCGGTCCTGAACCAGCCGTCCTCTGAGGAGGAATCGTCCTCCCCTATGTAGCCGTCCATCATGTTCTCGCCCTTCAGCCAGAGCTCGCCGTCCTCGATCCGGTACTCCTGTCCGGGGTACATGAGGCCGACCGATTCGGGCTTGCGGAGGCTTTCGGGGTTGCCCGAGACCAGGTTCGCCGATTCGGTCAGGCCGTAGCCGGCAAGCAGATCGATGCCCATCGCCGCGTATTCGCGGATGAGGTAGGGCGGGACCGCCGCCGCTCCGCAGATGATCGTCTTCATGTCGGGGCCGAGCATGTTCTTCCCGAATTTCTTCGACAGCGTCAGCGCCATTTCGGCGAGAGCCGGCACCACGACGAGAAATGTCGGGCGGAACACCGCGATGTCGCGGAAGAGGTCCTTGCTGTTTCTGTTTATGAAGAGGGCGCTTCCGGTATAGAGCGACGTCATCAGGTTCCTGATAAGACCGAAGACGTGTGAGAAGGGAAGCACGAGCAGATATCTCTGTCCGAATATCTCCTTTATCCCGTAGCAGCCGTTGACCGTTCCGCGCATGACGGCGCGGTTGGAGAGGACGGCGCCCTTGCTCTTTCCGGTCGTTCCTCCGGTGAACATGACGACGCAGGGGGCGTCGCCCGGGACGTCGGCCGCGGGAGCCGGGGAATCTGATGCCTCGACATCTGAGATCAGCGCGACCTGAGGGGCGCGGGCGGCGAGGAGGGCGGTTTTTTCGGCGGTGGCGGCGTCATAGACGAGCGCCGACAGGCCGAACTTCATCCCGATACCGAAGACGGCCTCGGGCGGGAGCTGCGGGGGAAGTATGACAGCGGTCTTTCCGGCGGTGACGACCGCCAGATAGACTTTGACGAAGCTGTATGAATTGGGGATGAGTATACCGATCCTGTCGCCCCGAAGTCCCGACACGAGCGGACGGAAGGAGGCGGCATCCTCCTCGAGTTTTGCGAAGCTGTAGTTTTCTCCGTTGTCGGATATCGCGGTCGCTCCGGCGTATCCGGGAAGTATCGCCTTCCACATCGCCGAGACCGAGTCGTAGTTCCGTATCCTGTCGAACACCTCGTCCGATGTGTATTTTCTGAACCTTTCTGCCGACGGTGTCTTCATGAAAATTGTCTCCTTTCGTGTCGCGGCGGACGGCGGGAGCCTGTCCGCGGCGTCTTTATGCGGTGTAAGAGGCGTTCAGAGCCTGTTTTTCAGTTTTTCCGGGAGGAAGCCGGCGAGGCTTCGCTCCTCGTCCTTGAGCATCTCGGACAGCTCGGTGACCTTTGAGAGGGGCGGAAGGGCTCCTCCGGTGTCGAGCTCGACCGGATTTCCGATGACGGCGGTGAGCCTCTCGAATATGTTTTTCCTCTTGGTGAGCAGGACGGGGAGGACGGGGGCGCCGGATCTCAGCGCCATCAGCACCATGCCGGATTTGAAGGATCCGATAGGATCTCCCTCTGTGTCGATATGACCCTCGGGGAAGAGGGCGACCGCCGATCCTGCTTTGAGCCTTTCGGTTATCTCCCTGAAAGATTCCATGCCGAAGTTGTCGCGGTCGATCGGTATCGTCAGGAAGCTGCGGAACCAGAAGGCAGAGTGTTTCGTCGCCCAGAATTCCTTCCGGCAGACGAATCTGATCCTTCTGCCCGGGAAGAGCATCATCAGATAGACCGGATCGAAGAAACCGATGTGGTTGGCGATGATGAGCAGTCCGCCCGATAGGTCGGGCTTCTTCCCGCCGGCGAATATCCTTTTCGGCCTGAACCAGAGCATGCCGGGGATCGCGGCGGTAAGGATCATTATGTCGTAGATCAGATATCTGAAAGAGAAGAGAGGATCGCGCTTCGCGCCGCCGGCGTCTCTTCCGGACTTTTCATTTTTCATCGGCGTCGCCTCCTCCGCTCTCATTGCCCCCGGTCAGACGCGACAGCGCGATGACCTTGTCGCGCATATAGCTGCTGACGTGAGCGAGATTTTCCGCGTCGGAGAGGGCCGGATCGGCGGCCTCCTCCGCGAAGAAGGGAGTCCCGATCGCCACCCTGGCGCGTTTTTTGTTAAAATAACTCCCGTTCGTGTACACCGGAATGACCGGTACGCCGGTCTCAAGAGCGAGCGAAGCGGCTCCCGGCCTGAACTCCAGAGGCGCCGTCTCCCCCTCCCGGGGAAGCCTTCCCTCGGGGAACATGAGCACCGTTCCGCCCTTCTTCAGGATCCGCGAGCACTTTTCCAGTCCCGACAGACTGTGCGAGTTCCTGTCGATCCTGATCCCTCCCATCATCGAGAGGAATATCCCGAGAGGCTGCTTCTCAAAGAGTATCTCCGCCATCGGGACCCTGAGCGTCCGCGAATAAAAGACGAAAAGCCAGACTGCGTAGTCGTAGACCGAGGTGTGATTCGATATGATTATCGCCGGTCCCCTGACCTTTCTGCCCTGGACCGACCTGTCCTCATAGGCGACAGACGTCCGGAAAGCTACGGCCTGGACCGGCCATCCGGTGATCTTGGCGAACCAGTTGAAGGATGATACAGGAATGTTCAAAGACGTCCCTCGACAAATGTGTAAAGATCTTTTATGGTGGAGATGCCCTCGGCGGAGGAGGGAAATCCCGTCCCCAGCTCCTCAGAGAGGGCGCTGACCATTGCGAACCACTCGAAGCTGCTGCCGCCGCAGTCGGCGAAGAAGTCGGCGGTGTCGGATATATCGCCGGTGCGTGAGGGAAGCGCGGCCTCGAAGGCGCGCCTGACCGTCAGGTAGAGTCGGCGGTCGGAGGCTTCAAAGTTTTCCGAGGAAATGTCGGCCGGCATGATTTCGCCGGATGACACCCTTTCACCGATCCTTCTCCGGTTGAGCTTGAAGTCGTCCTCGGCGATCAGCGGGGTGCGGGTAACGATCACTCTGCCGATCCTCCCGGTGAGCCCGGAGGAGCGGAGGACTTCGTCGGCCGCGTTCCTGATCCTTTCCGCGGCCTCGCCGGTTGCGTAGCTTCCGGCGTAAAGGACGAGTGTCGCCGCCGTCCCTCCGTCGGGGCGGAGAGAAGAGCAGAGGCAGATCTCCTTCGCGCCGCAGCCCGAGAAGAGGGGCTCTATCAGCCCGGGGTTGAGGTTTTCGCCCGACGAGTCTATCACAAGCTCGTCGGAACGACCGAGGATATACCATCTTCCCGACGCGTCCCGTTCGGCGAGATCGCGGGTGTTGAAGCGGTCGCCGCGTTCTGTCCTGACTCCGTCGGTAATTGTGTAAAGGGCACCCGATCTGCCGTATGAGATCAGCTCGCCGTTTCCGGCGAGGGAATACTCTGCAGACGGCAGCGGCTCTCCGACCGATCCCGAGCAGATGACCGGCAGCCGGCTTCCGAGTTCGACCGACGTGATCCCCGTCTCGGTCATGCCGTAGCCGTTCCTCAGCGTGTATCCGATCCCGCAGAAGAACTCGAGCACCTCCTTCGGGATCCGGCTTCCTCCGCTCACGCAGAAGCGGATGCTGTCGCCGAACATGCCGTCTCTGATCTCCTTCATCGCGGCGCGGCGGAAGAGCCTGCCGGCGGCCGGGACGGCGTCGAGCTTCAGCGAGAGCGCAAGGCCCTTTCTGAATTTCGCGAGCGTCTTTTCCCCGCGGGCGGAGATCTCTCTCATCGCGGCCTCGTATGTCTTTTCCCAGAAGAGCGGGACTGCCATGATGTGGGTCACGCGGTGCTTCTTCACAGTATTGATGACCGTGGAGGGCGAGAGGTCGTTCAGCTTTACGAAGGTCCTCGAGAAGAAGGAGAACCACAGATATACCGCGCAGAAGCCGAAAATATGACTGAATGGGAGCAGAGCGAGCAGCTTCAGCTCGCCGTCGCAGTGCTTTTTCGCGTCGGGCGATCTTCTGATGATGTATGCGGCGTCGAGTATCTGCTCCCGGATCTGCACCGGACCGTATCCGCAGCATTTTACGCGGGAGGATGTGCCGGAGGACATGAAGAGTATCTCGGTGCCGAACCTGCGCTCTTTCTGAGCGGGGAAATCTCCGGACAGTTCCGCAGCCGGAAGGAGTTCGCATCCGGCGGGAAGCATGTCCGCCGAAAGCGAGGGGATCGCTTTTCCGTCGGTTATCACTGCAGCCGCTGAGATGTCGGATAGAACTCCGCGGAGGATGTCCCGCCCCAGGGCGGGGTTGATCAGCAAAGGTCTGAAGCCTGCGCCGAGCACTCCCCAGAGCAGTGCGATCCAGAGCGGACCGTTCTCTGCGGCGATCCCGATGACCGAGCCCGCCGGGAGACCCGAAAAGCGCGAGGCGATCGCGCCCGAGAGCCTTTCTGCCTCTTTCCCGACATTGCCGTATGTCGTCTTCTCGATCCTGTAGCCGTGCGTTTCCTCCCAGATGACGTTTCCGCTCTCGCTGAACATCAGAGGAAAGAGGGAGTCGAAGGTCCCGTCGGTCCCGCGCAGCCTGTCCAGTTTTGATTTGACATATCCGTTGACGGTTTTGAAGCCGGCGATGTTGGTTAAATGCATGTCGGGAGACCTTTCAAGCTGAGGTATATGACCAGACCATTATATCACAAATTATTAAAATAAACAATATAAAAATGCCTTTTTGATTTTTTTTTGATTATTGACCGAAAAATATTGCGGGTCGGCGCAAAATGTGATATACTAAAATAGCGGGGCGGGGAAGGATCCGGGTGTTCCGAACGACCGGCGCCGACCCTGCGGCGCAATCAATCAAACGGGAGGTAACCCCATGAAAATCACGGCAGTAGGAAGACAGATGACTGTCCCGGAGGACATTAAGGAGCTCGCCGAAAAGAAACTGTCAAAGCTCGACAAGTACTTTTCGAGAGAGGAATCGGCGACGGTGACCTTCTCCAGGAAGCACAACAGGGATTACATCGAAGTCACGATCGCCGCTGCGAACACGATTTTCCGCTGTGAGACCAGCGACGAGACCTTCAGAAACGCGCTCGACAGAGCAGTTGACACCATCGACCGTCAGATCAGGAAGAACAAGACGAGACTTGAAAAGAGACTTCGCAAGAACGCCTTTCAGGTGGCGCCGGAGGAGGAACTGTCAGAATCGACCGAAAAGATCGTCAGGACAAAGACCTTCAGACTGAAGCCGATGTCGGTCGACGAAGCGATCCTTCAGATGAACCTGCTCGGACACCAGTTCTTCGTGTTCCAGGACGACACGTCGGGAGACACCTGCGTCGTATACGCCCGCAAGGACGGGGACTACGGACTGATAGTTCCGGAAAAATAAACGGTCCGCGACCGGTCCGCATCGAGGCCCGTCCGGGGCGGAGAGCGGCCGGCCGGTAAATCCAGGAGGTGCCGGGTAATGAGCGTTTACATTCCCGAAGGATACAGGTCTGCGCTGACTGCCAGACAGACCCAGATCGCCATAAAAAAGATCAAGGACTTTTTTCAGACAGACCTCGCCAACCAGCTCAATCTGCGCAGGGTGTCTGCTCCCCTCTTCGTCGGCCGGGCGACCGGTCTGAACGACGGCCTCAACGGCTGGGAGCGTCCCGTCTCTTTCGATATGGCAGCGATCCCGGGAGAGGAATTCGAGATAGTCCAGTCGCTGGCGAAGTGGAAGCGCATGGCTCTCGGCAGATACCGGTTCGCGGTCGGAGAGGGCCTCTACACCGACATGAACGCCATCCGGCGCGACGAGGAAACCGACAACCTGCATTCGGTCTTCGTCGACCAGTGGGACTGGGAGAAGGTCATCACGAAGGAGGACAGGACCGAGGCGACGCTCAGATCGACGGTAAGATACATCTACGACGCCCTCAGGCAGACCGAGAACTATATTGCCGACGACTACGGCTTCATCGGTCATCTGCTCCCCGAAAAGATAGCCTTCGTCACGACCTCCGAACTTGAGGACAGGTGGCCCGACAGAACTCCGAAGGAACGTGAATATCTCATTTCGAAGGAGAACGGGGCGGTCTTCATCGAGCAGATCGGCGCCCCGCTGAAGTCGGGAAAGCCCCACGACGGGCGCGCTCCCGACTACGACGACTGGTCGCTCAACGGAGATCTGATCGTGTACTACCCGATACTCGACACCGCGCTCGAGCTTTCGAGCATGGGGATTCGCGTCGACGCCGACGCGCTGCGGCTCCAGCTCGCGGCGGCAGGCTGCCCCGAAAAGGCCCTGCTGCCCTTCCACAAGGCGCTGCTCGAGGAGCGCCTTCCCTATACGATAGGAGGCGGCATCGGGCAGTCGCGGATGTGCATGTTCTTCCTGCGCAAGGCGCACATCGGCGAGGTCCAGGCCTCCTGCTGGCCGCGGGAGACGCTTGACGTCTGCCGCGAAAGAGGCGTGTTCCTGCTCTGAAGAAAGAGCTTCTTTCCATAATACAAGACCGCCGGAGGGTCCCAACGGACCCTCCGGCGGTCTTGTGTCGCCGCATTACCCTTTTATATGCTTTTTTATCGCGTCAAAGGTCTCGTCGCTGATGTCGTGCTCGATCTTGCAGGCGTCCTTCGCCGCGGTGTCGGGATCGACCCCCAGCCTTATCAGCATCTCGGTAAGCGTCGTGTGCCTTTCATATATCTTTTCGGCGATGGCGCGGCCTTTTTCGGTCAGAGCGATATATCCGTCCTGATCGATGATGATGCATCTCGATTCCTTCAGCTTCCCGGTCGCCCGGCTGACAGCCGGCTTTGAGAATTTCATATAATCCGCGACATCGATCGATCTCACGAGATTTTTTCTTCTGGACAGAATGAGTATCGTCTCGAGATACATCTCTCCCGATTCCATGATCTTGTCTTCCATGTCTGTTTCCACCTCCGGCTTTTTCATTATAAATCATTATAACCCGGCGGAAGGAAAAAATCAACAATTTTTTTGTCTGGCGCCGGCAACGCAGCCGGCAGCTCACCGCCCGCGGGTGAGAAGTTCTGCCGCCCCGGGGAAAGCCCCGGCCCGCGGTTGATCCGGAAAAAAGAAGCAAATTTTGTTTTTTTCAAAAAAAGTCTTGACAAATTAACGACGGTTAACTATAATATTATGCGGTTAGCGGGTGTTAACCATATTCTTGTGCCCGAAGCCGGACGAGGCGCGGGCGGAAGGAAGGAGAAGGAGCAACATGCTGCCGCTTTGTCTGGCGGAAAAAGGCGAACCTCAGATCATAAAGAAGATCGGCGGGACGCCCGAAGTTAAACAGCACCTTGAAAATCTCGGCTTCAACGTCGGAGGGACGGTCACCGTCGTCAATTCTCTGGGCGGGAACGTGATCGTCAGGGTCAAGGAGTCGAGGATCGCCATAAACGACGATCTGGCGAGAAAAATCATGGTTTGAAACTATTCAAGGAGGAAAAATCAGGTGAAAACACTCAGAGACGTCAAAATCGGAGAGACCGCCGTCGTCGTGAAGCTCCACGGGGAGGGCGCCGTCAAGCGCCGTATCATGGACATGGGCATCACGAGACGCACCCCCGTCTACGTGCGCAAGGTAGCGCCGCTCGGGGATCCCATCGAAGTCACGGTAAGGAACTACGAGCTGTCGATCCGCAAAGCCGACGCGGAAATGATCGAGGTCGAATAATCACCGGCTATTTTTTTCGGGCGACAGTTAGCACAGGCTAATCGCCCGGGGCTCAGTGGAGCGGAAAGGAATACAGAAATCATGGATATCAGGATCGCCCTTGCGGGCAACCCCAACAGCGGAAAGACCACGCTCTTCAACGCGCTGACCGGTTCCAATCAGTTTGTCGGCAACTGGCCGGGCGTCACCGTCGAAAAAAAGGAAGGAAAGCTGAAAAAGCACGACGGAGTCATAATCACCGACCTTCCCGGCATCTACTCGCTCTCTCCGTACACCCTCGAGGAGGTCGTCGCGAGGAACTACCTGATCGGGGAGAGACCCGACGCCATCCTCAACATAGTTGACGGCACGAACCTCGAGAGGAACCTCTATCTCACCACCCAGCTGACCGAACTTGGCATCCCGGTCGTCGTAGCGATCAACATGATCGACCTGGTCAAAAAGGAGGGTGACAGGATTGATCTGACCGAGCTGTCCCGTCAGATCGGATGTCCGGTCGTCGAGATATCCGCTCTGAGGGAGACGGGTATCGCCGAGGCCGCCGAGGCCGCGATAAACGCGGCGAAGAACGGAAAGACGGTGCCTCAGCACAAGTTCTCGGGTCCGGTCGAGCACGCGCTCGCGCATATCGAGGAGGCTGCCGTTCACGGGCTTCCGGAGGAGCAGCAGAGATGGTATGCCGTCAAGATCTTCGAGCGCGACGAGAAGGTGCTCGAAAAGCTGAATATCCCCGAAAAGACGAGGTCTCACATCGAGGAGGACATCGTTGCTGCTGAGAAGGAGCTCGACGACGACGCTGAATCTATCATCACGAACGAGCGCTACCTCTACATAGCCGACGTCATCAAGGCTTGCTACAAGAAGAAAAACGCCGGCAGCCTGACCTCCTCCGACAAGATCGACAAGATAGTCACCAACCGCTGGCTTGGCCTTCCGATATTCGCCGTGGTAATGTTCCTCGTCTACTTCATCGCCATGGCTCCCGGAGCGCCCGGCACTATGGCGACCGACTGGATGAACGACTGCGTCTTCGGAGACGGTTTCCATCTTCTCGGCATAGGCTCGAAGAAGGCCGAAGCGAAAGCGGAGGACTATTCCGCCGCAGTGAACGCGATCACCGCCTACGGCTTCGATCTCGACCTTGAGGACGAGGCCTTCGACGCCGACGCGATGCTTGCCGAGCTGAAGGGCTTCACCTCCGAGGAGAGTTCCGCCAAGACCGAAGTCACCGACGACGAGACGCTCGAGGTCTCCGAGGTCACGGTCTACTATGACAGCATCCCCGCGGATGCGGACGAAGAAGAGACCAACGCAATGACGTTCAAGGACGCCGTCGCATATTTTGATGAGAAGGGCTTTGAGGAGCCCGATCCCGCCGATGACGGCGTTTGGGTGCCGGGTATCCCCGCGCTTCTCAACAAGCTGTTCCTCGACGCGGAAGGCTCTCCGAAGATCCCCGAATGGCTCTACGGTCTGATCATGGACGGTATCGTCGCGGGCGTCGGCGCGGTGCTCGGCTTCGTTCCCCAGATGCTCGTGCTGTTCTTCCTGCTCGCGATACTTGAAGGCTGCGGCTACATGGCGCGTATCGCCTTCGTGCTCGACCGCATATTCAGAAGGTTCGGCCTCTCCGGCAAATCGTTCATACCGATGCTCGTCGGCACGGGCTGCGGCATACCGGGCATTATGGCGTCGCGTACCATTGAAAACGAGCGCGACCGCCGCATGACCATAATGACCACCACCTTCATCCCCTGCGGCGCGAAGCTCCCGTTCATCGCAATGGTCGCGGGCGCGCTGTTCGGCAAATCCCCGCTGATCGCCGTTTCCGCTTACTTCATAGGCATGGCTGCGATAATCGTTTCCGGCATAATGCTCAAGAAGACCAAGCGCTTCGCAGGCGAGCCCTCTCCCTTCGTTATGGAGCTGCCCGCATACCATCTGCCCACGCTTAAGAACGTGCTA
>JAEEGG010010985.1_pt1 | contig 19874 bp, 9 predicted proteins | sample 9134161 | NCBI WGS metagenome assembly JAEEGG01 (sample SAMN16246543, study PRJNA631951) | gut metagenome | biome: gut microbiome; feature: rumen; material: CR-attached | host: Bos | place: Iran: Karaj | collected 2018-10 | reverse complement strand
CATTCGCAGCGTGAAGGAGTTTACCACCGACGAGTTCGGACACACATGGATGAACGCCAAGTACTTCCTCTATAAGACGCTGCCGCTGCTCTTCAACAAGAAGGCAGCCGAGACCGCTATGAACGGCGCACAGCCCGCTCCCGCCGCCACCGGCCAGGAGCAGCAGTTCACGCCGGGCGTCATGGCACGCCTCTTCCCGCGACCCATCATCTCGCCGGAGTATGGCGAGCAGGGCATCACCTTCCGCTTCAAGGCTCCCGAGGCACGCTGTGTGCAGCTGGTGTGCGAGGTGCTGCCCGACAAGGTGGCTATGGAGCGCGACAGCGACGGTGTGTGGAGCGTGACTCGTAGCGAGCTGCTCTTCGAGACCTTCCGCTATTGCTTCGACGTGGACGGCACCCTCGTGGCCGACCCCAGCAATATGTATCTCTCGTCGGACGAAGGCTTTAAGTTCAGCTTGGCCGACAATCCGCGCTCGCCCTTTAACTTCGCCTCGCAGGGCGACATACCCCACGGCCACACCAGCTACGATCTAGAGCATCAGGAGGCATGGTATACCGCTCCTTCGCTCGGCTTCGGCCAGGGTGCGCCCGCCGGCCCCATGTCTATGCCCGTGTTCATACAGCTCATACCCGGTGAGGGTGAGACCATGGAGAGCTGGTTCAAGGAGGGCGGTGCCGATGCTATTGCCGACCGCCTGCTGGCCGACGGCAAGACACGCGCCTGCATCATCACCACCAGCGCCCTCGAATTCATGCAGGGCATGCCGCAGATGCCTGGCGGTGGCGGTGGCTTCGGCATGAAGATTCTGAAGGCCGACGACTATCCTACCTGGGCTCAGCGCCGTCGCGCCTTAGTGAAGCTGCTACTCGACATTGGCAAGGAACCCGCTCCCTCCTTCCCAGGAATGGGCAGGGGTAGAGGCGGCTTCGGCGGAGGCGGCGGCTTCGGCGGCGGAGGCGGCTTCGGTGGCGGCGGTGGTTTTGGCGGCGGCAGACCACCTTTCGGTGGCGGCGGCTTCTAAAAAGCTTTTAAAATGAATTACTAAAATGGAAAAGTGGCATTTTGTATCGTTGTTGACTTTGTTCGTCTGCGCCCAAACTGTGGCGCAGACAGGCAAGGAGTGGGACAACCCGAAGATAACCAGCGTAAACCGCGAGGTGGCACACACCGTGGGCATCAGCATGGGCAGCGAGGCCGATGCTGCCGCTACCGACATGTCGCTCTCGCCCTATTACCAGTCGCTTGACGGTAAGTGGAAGTTCTTCTGGGTCAGTGCCCCTACGAAGGTCAACAACGCCAATTGTGCCAAGGACTATAACGACGCCGCATGGACTGAAATCGACGTGCCCTCGTCGTGGCAGGTGTGGGGATTGCGCAATGGCAAGTCGTGGGACAAGCCGCTCTATTGTAACGTGGCCTATCCCTTCTCGTACAATGAGAGCACCTACAGCGTCATGGCCGACCGCCCCGGCTGGTTCACCTACAACAGCAACATGCCCAACCCCGTGGGCACCTATCGCCGCACGTTTACTGTGCCTTCCGAGTGGGAGGGGCGCGAGGTGTACGCGCGCTTCAACGGCGTGGGCCATGGCTTCTACCTTTGGGTGAACGGTCAGCGTGTGGGCTACAGTGAAGACTCCTACGTGCCGGCAGAGTTCAACATCACCCAGTACCTCACTGAGGGAGAGAACAGCATGGCACTGCAGGTGTACCGCTTCACCAGCGGCTCGTTCTTAGAGTGTCAGGACTACTGGCGCCTCACGGGCATACAGCGTCACTGCTTCCTCTGGGCAGCGCCTAAGAGCCAGATACGCGACTTCTTCTTCACCACCTCGCTCAACAGCTCCTTCACCTCTGCCAACGCTAAGGTGCAATTGCAGATAGACAATGCCGATTCCCTCAGTGGTGCCACCATCGAGGCCCGGCTCACTAGCGGCGGGTCACCCGTCGCCACGGCCACTGCCGCTGCACAGGCCAGCACAACCCTGCAGATGACGGTATCCAACCCGCTGCTGTGGAGCGCTGAGACGCCCAATCTCTATGACCTGGTGCTGACACTGAAGGACGGCGAGGGGCAGACCGTTGACATTCGCGGTGCCAAGGTGGGCTTCAAGCAGGTGGCCATACGCACCAGCGACGGCGCCCTTACCATCAATGGCAAGCGCATGGTGTTCCACGGCGTGAACCGCCACGACTTCTCACCTGTGAATGGACGTGCCATCACCGCCGAGGAGATAGAAGAGGACATCAAGACCATGAAGCGGCTCAACATCAACGCAGTGCGCACCAGCCACTACCCTAACGACCCCGTGTTCTACGACCTCTGCGACCGCTACGGACTCTATGTGCTGGCCGAGGCCGACGTAGAGTGCCACGCCAATACACGACTCTCGTCAGTACAGCTGTTCCGCCCCGCCATGGTGGAGCGCTCGCAGAATCAGGTGCGCTGGCATCGCAACCACGCCTGCATCTTCATGTGGTCGTTTGGCAACGAGAGTGGCAACGGCGACAACTTCAAGTATGTGGCCGAGGCCGTGAAGGCTCTCGACAAGACACGCCTCACACACTATGAGGGCAACAGCGACTATGCCGATGTGTCGTCGACGATGTATGGCAGCTGGGACCACATCAACTGGGTAGGCTCTTCGCAGCATAACCGTCCGCACATTCAGTGTGAGAACTCGCACTCCATGGGCAACTCCATGGGCAACGTGCGCGACATGTTCGACCTCTACGAGAAGTACCCCTGCCTCACGGGCGAGTTCATTTGGGACTTCAAGGATCAGGGACTGCTCACCAAGACCAGCAGCGGACAGCAGTACTGGGCTTACGGTGGCGACTTCGGCGACAACCCCAACGACGGCAACTTCTGCATCAACGGCTTGGTGCGCCCCGACTGGAGTTTTACGGCTAAGTCGTACAACACGAAGAAAATCTATCAGCCTGTGGAGTTCAAGACCGTGAGCCTGAATCAGGGCCGCTTCCGCGTGAAGAACAAGATGGCGTTCCTGCCCACGTCGGTCTACGACCTGAAGTACGAGCTGCTCGATGAGGAGGGCAACATGCTCTCGCAGGGCACCATCGACAAGGATGTGGCTGCAGCCGACAGCGCCATCGTTACCCTCGACCTCTCGGCCTTGCAGACCGTAGGCCCCGAGCAGGAGGCATTCATCCACTTCACCGCCACGCTGCGCGAGAACACTCTTTGGGCTGATGCCGGCTATGTGGTGGCTGAGGAGAAACTGCCCGTGCAGAGTGCGCAGAAGCCCTACTACGACCTGTCGAAGCTGGCCGCCTGCGCCGCACTCACCGTTGATGACGGCGCCAACATCATTACCGTGAGCGGCAACCGCTTCAAGGCTACCTTCAGCAAGAGCCAGGGCACGCTCAGCAGCTATACGTACGATGACGTGCTACTGATGAACAAGGCGCTGCTTCTCAATGTGTTCCGCCTGCCCACCGACAATGACGGGCGGCAGACGAGCAGCTGGGATGCCATGGGACTGCGCAAACTCAACGTGAAAGGCAAGTCCTCCGACGTGAAGATGAGCGAAGACGGCAAGACCGTTACCGTGGCCATGACCAGCGTCTACACGGGGCAGGGCATCACGCGCTTCGACGTCAGCCTCAACTTCATCGTCTGTGCCGACGGTACGGTGATGGTCAACTCGCTCATCGTCCCCTCCATCACAGGAACCATCATCCCCAAGATGGGCTTCCGCTTGGAGATGCCAGCACAGATGGAGCAGCTGTCGTGGTTTGGCCGCGGACCGTGGGACAGCTATCGCGACCGTAAGGAGGCCTGTCTGCCCGCCATCTACAAGAGCACTGTCAGCGCCCAGCGCGAAGACTACATCAAGCCGCAGGAGCATGGCACCAAGCAGGAGGTGCGCTGGCTGTCGCTCTGCAACGACAACGGTCAGGGCCTGCTCTTCGTGGCGCCCGACCGTATGGCTGCTTCGGCTGTGCACTTCCGCCCGGAGGATAACTACACCAACGGCAGCAGCCGCTCCATGCATACCTATCAGTTCAAGACCTGCACCACCGCCGTGGTGTCGCTCGATGCCGTCACCCGTGGACTGGGCAACGCCTCGTGCGGCCCCGACGTGATGGAGCGATACGAGCTGCATGCTGCCAACACGCCGTTCCGCTTTTTCATCATCCCGCTCAATGCCCAGGCATCAGCCTCTCAGCTCGCCAGGGTCGACATGCCTGTGTGTCAGCCCGTCAGCTGTGAGCGGCTCAGCAACGGACGCATCAAGATGAGCACTCCCACAAAGAATGCGGTCATCTACTATAGCATCGACGGCGGCGAGTATCAGAAGTACACCACCACCATCCTGCAGAACACCGCCTGCACCATCACGGCCTACTGTTCGCTCGACGGCCTGCTCGACAGCCCCGTCACCACCTACGACTTCGCCCTCTACATTAGCAAGAGCAACTGGAAACTGGTCAGCGCCGACAGCTATCAGAGCGGCAACGAACCCAAGCTCGCTTTCGACGGAAAGACCGACACCTTCTGGCACACCGCATGGGGAGCCAACGAGCCGCGTCCACCTCACACCATCATCATTGACATGGCGCGCATCTACAAGGTGACGGCGTTCACCTATCTGTCGCGTCAGGATGGCAACGAAAACGGCATGGTGAAGACATACGAAGTGTATCTGAGTCTTGACGGCCAGAACTGGGGACAGCCCGTTGCCTCCGGCGACTTGAAGAAGACCACATCTCTGCAGACAGTAACGCTGAAGACACCTGCCAACGGCCGTTACCTGAAGCTGGTGGCCAAGAGCGAAATCAACGGCAACGCCTGGACCAGTGCCGCAGAGATAGGCATTGAGGCCGAGGCCGATGTCTCCGGCATACAACCCCTGCCAGCAACCAACTCTCTAACCAGACAAACAACCGGTGTCGTCTACGACCTACAAGGACGCCGCATGAGCACCACTCACTATAATGGTATAGGCATTTATAACGGAAAAAAAGTCATACGATGAAAGGCAAAACCATTATCACCCTGCTACTCAGTCTCTGTCTGCAAGCGGCTGCTGCCAAGACCATCCCCTTTGGTCAGGGCCGGCTCACCGTAACCACCGTGGCCCCCAACGCCGTGCGCGTGCAGTACACTCCCAAAACGACGGAACAGCCCAGCGACCCCCTTCCCAACTGGCTCTATGTGCAGTCACCCTCCTCCACTGTGTCAGGCGGTTCTCCTGCTGGCAGCCCCGCCATCAAGGTGAAAACCGATGCCCGCCGCCAGACGCTCACCGTCAGCGACCGCAAGGGTAGGGTAGTGTTTACCGCCATCAGCCACCAGCTGGAAAACGGGGAGGCCACCCTGGCTTTCACTTCACCACAGGACGAGTGCCTCTACGGCTTGGGACAGTTTCAGGACGGTCACAGCAACGTGCGCGGACTGTCGCGCCGCCTCACGCAGGTGAATACTCAGATTAGTCTGCCCATGCTTATCTCCAGCAAGGGCTACGGCATTCTCTGGAACAACTACGGCCTCACCGAGTTCAATCCCTGTGCCCAGAGCGTGCGCCTAGCGGTTGCAACGTCGGCTTCAGCACCCGGTGCCGCTGAAGAGGTGAACGTCACCACCACCGAGGGAACGCGCCGCGAGGTGCGCCGCCGCAACATCTTCGAGGCAACGCTCAACATCAGTGAGACGGCTGACTATGCTTTGCTCTTAGACGTGGGGCAGAAGATGGCACGCCGCCATAATGTAGTTATCGACGGCAAGCCTGTCATCGAGATGCAGAATATGTGGCTTCCACCTACAGCCTCCACCATCGTACGTCTGGAGAAGGGACAGCACACTGTCAGTGCCGAGTTGTCGAGAGGCGACGATCCTACCTTATATTATAACAAGGTAGAGGACAAGACCGTGTTCCGCTCACCCGTGGCCGAGGCCGTCGACTATACGGTGTTCGTGGGCTCGCCCGACGAAATCATCGCCACCTACCGCCAGCTCACCGGCCCCTGCCCCCTCATGCCCTCCTGGGCACTGGGCTACATACACTGCCGCGAGCGTTTCCACTCCTCGCAGGAGATATTAGAGACAGCCAACCGCTTCCGCACGGAACAGTTGCCCGTCGACGTCATTGTGCAGGACTGGCAGTACTGGGGCAAGTATGGTTGGAACTCCATGCAGTTTGACGAGGCCAACTACCCCGACCCGAAGGCGCTCACCGACAGTCTGCACCGCATGGGCATTCGCTTGATGGTTAGCGTGTGGTCGAAGATTGACAAGAACAGCGAGGTGGGCCGTCAGATGGTGGCTAGCAACTACTACATCCCCGGCACCGACTGGATAGACTTCTTCAACCCCGAAGCCGCCGCTGCCTATTGGCGCAACTTCAACGAGCGCTTGGTGCCCCTTGGCATTGATGCTTGGTGGCAGGACGCCACCGAGCCAGAGAACGACGACCTGGTTGGCCGCCGCGTGAACAACGGCAAGTGGGCTGGCGAGCGGGTGCGCAACGTCTATCCGCTGCTGGTGAACAAGACGGTGTATGAGGGATTGATGAGTAACAGACCATTAGCAGATAGAAATGGTGATGCCCCGGCAAGCTCTCATTCTGCCAACAAAACTGACTACTCATCACTAAGTGCTCATTACCCATTAATATTGACCCGCTGCGGCTTCCCCGGCATTCAGCGCTATGGCTCGGCTCTGTGGAGCGGCGACGTGGGCAATGACTGGGAGACGTTCCGACGCCAGATAGTGGCCGGACTGGGCGTGCAGGCAGCTGGTGTGCCCTGGTGGACCTACGACGCAGGCGGATTCTTCCGCCCCGGCGACCAGTACACTAATCAGGACTACATAGAGCGTATGTTGCGCTGGATTCAGACCAGCGTCTACCTGCCCCTGATGCGCGTGCATGGATATATGAGCAACACTGAGCCGTGGAACTATGGCGACGAGGCCAAGCGCATTATTGCCATGAGCCTGAAGGAGCGTCAGCTGCTGCGCCCCTACATAGAGGAGTGCGCCCGCCGCATTTCTAGCGAGGGCTACACGCTGATGCGCCCCTTGGTGTTCGACTTTGCCGACGACCCCGAGGCACTGAAGCAGAAGTATGAATATATGTTCGGCCCCTCGCTGCTCATTAGTCCCATCACCGAGCCGGGCGTCACCGAGTGGAAGACCTATCTCCCCAAGAACGCTGGCGGCTGGAACGATGCCCGCACCGGCGTTCACTACGACGGCGGGCAGACCGTCACCACGAAGGTGAACAAGGAGTGCATTCCCGTATTTGTGCGCGTGGGGCATGAGCAGCTATTGAAAGAAACTTTATCTAACCAATCTTTATTTATTAATTAACCCTAAAAACATCTAATTATGAGAAGATTATTTACTTTTATTGCAGCTGCATTGCTGAGTAGTGGTGCGTTTGCACAAGAAAACTGGACCCAGCTCATCAACAACGGTAACTTGGAGGGCGACGATCTGTCTAGCTATTGGGTTCAGGAGTATCGCAATGAAGGCGATGCCGAGCGTACCGATGGTGCTCCCAACGTGATTGAGGACGAGATGAAGGCAGGCAACCACTGCATTGCCGTGAGAGTGCGCAGCGAGGAGGAGGCAGGCGCCACCACCGAGCGTTACGACACGCAGTTCTTCATTACTTCGTCCGAGGCCATCCCCTCTGGCAAGGAGATGCGCATCAGAATGAAGGTTCGTGCCAGCAAGAATGCTCACATTGGAACACAGGCTCACGAAGGTCCCGGACAGTACAATGACTACAACTCTTTTGGCGAGTTTGACGTCACGACCGAATGGACGAAGTGGGAGTGGAAAGGCACCGTTTCTACAAACATGACTCAGGAGGCCAATACCAATGAAACCACTGGAATGCCTAGGGAGTTCCGCACCGTTGCCTTCGACCTCTCGACCACAAAGGACGGTGTCACCTTCTACTTCGACGAAATCTCATTGCAGATTCGCGACCCGCAGGAAGGGGGCGGCGATAGTGAAGGCTGGTTCAATCTGCTCCGTCACGGCACATTCTCAACCGACAAGGTGAATAACTACACTACCTTCACTGGCCGTAATGCTATTGACGGCGTAGACCGTCCGGGCGTCATCGTGAACGACCCGCTCGATGGTGAGCCTGCACTGACCGTAGCCGGCGTAGGCTACAATGGCTATAAACAGCGTCCGCAGCTCGACGAGGACGGCAACCAGAAGATAGATGAAGAGACTGGCGAGCCCCTCTTCGACGAAGGCCCCGTCTATGTGGAGGTTAATGGCGACACGCTGAGAGCCAACAACGGCCAAGGTGATATCTTCAACAACATCGACGACTGGAAGGCTCAGTTCTTTGTAACCGTTCCTCACAAGTTTGCTGGCGGTCAGAAGTACAAGATGGTGATGTGGGCACGTGCCGACAAGGAAGCACAAGTCGACACTCAGATACACAATATGCCTGGCGGCTACCTTCACCATAATATGTTCGGCACCCTGAACCTTACTACAGAGTGGCAGCGCTTTGTCTTCGGCGACCCCGATGAGGGTGATCAGGAGCGCACCATTCCCGGCGAGGGTAATGGCGGTTACACCATTGCATTCAACTGCAACAAGACGAAAGACGACATCAACTACTACTTCCGCTTCGACGAGTTCTCATTCGACGGTGCTGACGTAACTGCCGACGAGCGTACATTAGGTACTGAGGATATATTCCTGCCGATGCCCAACGCAACAGAGAAAGAGGCTACCGGCATCATCGACATGACCAAGTGTCTGGCAATGCTGGAGACAACTTCTATTGAAGACATGATAGAAGATAACAAGGTGACGATGCAGGACGGCGAAGAGGACGAAGATCCTACCTTCTCTTCAATCGGTGCTTCGTTCTTCATCAAGTTCAATGGAGAGGATGTGTGGCTTGCCGACGACATGACACCAGTGAGCATCGACCTCGAGGCCAACGAGGATGAGAAGAATATTGGCGTGTCGCTCTACAATGACGGTGCTGCCACTGAGGGCAACTACAATGCTGTGCTCCGCTTTGAGTATAGCAAGTGGCTCTATGTCTTCAACGTGACCTTCGTTCCCGTTGAGACCTACAATGGAATCAGCGAGACGAAGATGGTGGTCACCCCGGTCAACACCTACTTCGACCTCTCGGGCCGTCGCATTGCCAACCCCGCCAAGGGCCTCTACATCGTAAATGGCAAGAAGGTGGTACTGAAGTAAGCTTTTCCTACCAACTATCAAAGAGCACGAGCCAAACGGTTCGTGCTCTTTTCACTATCGAAAGTAAACGGGAAAAAGAGCGGAATATGACGAAAAAGTGGCGTATAGCTCATTTTGCAGGCTGAAATATGCTATTTTGTAAAAAAAACTATGAAAAACACCGAGGGGATCGGCGTCGCCAAGGGGGCGAGTAGCCCCCGACGAGACAACATTCTAGGCTCTTTGGTTTATATGCGCATTGCACAAATGTAACTATTTTTCAAACTTCAAGATACCTTGATCTCTGAGAAAGCCTGTATATAAAGGCGATTTGAAAGGTTTCAGCCTGCAAAATGAGCTATAGGTCGAAAAAGTAGTACTTCTGGCTGTTGCCGAAGGTACTTACACTCGTGAAAGCAAAAGAAAATTCTGTTTTTTTTTTGCTTTTCGCTCGCTTATTCGTACCTTTGCAGTCATCAAGTAAAAATCATAATAATGAAACAACTACTTCTCACTGCACTCCTAGCTATCATAGCAGCTACTGCCACTGCCGGCAACCGTGACATCGACATCAGCGGCAACAACACCTCTTCTTCCTATGTGAGCTACAGCACCGGATTCTCCATTGCCGCTGCCGACACGGTGAATGTGAAGATGGCGCGCTACTGCTATTTTTCGTCTACCATCACGGGCAGTGGAACGCTCAACCTCTACTGCGGCGGCGAGCGCTGCTACTTAGGCACAGAGAAGGGAAAGGCTTGGCCTGTGTGGACCAGCTACAAGGGCGACATACACATCTGGCCCTTCAAGAGCAATGCCCCCTCGGCAGGCTTCTACGGTGTGGTGCTGGCCCACGGCGGCAAGAGCTCGTCGGCCGAAAATGCCCTCGACGATGCGAAGTCGGGCAAGGTGAACCCTTCGATGGCCAACAACCGTGTCACACTGCACAGTGGTGCCACCATCTGCTGCGAGGCTAACACCGCCGGTGCGGGCTTCCGCATAGGCCACCTCGACACTGAGGAAGGCTCCTTCCTGCAAGGCTACATGAAGAACCAGCGGGCAGCCTACTACCTGCTGGGCGGCATGAACACCGACGCCACGCTGGCAGGCACCATACGCCCGTCGGACTATCGCGACGACACCTCGCTCGGCATAGTGAAGGAGGGCACGGGCACGCTGCGCATCACTGGCAACGACAACTATCTGAGCGGTGCACTGCGCATCCTCAGCGGGCGCGTGCTCATCAGCAACGACCGCCAGAAGGCACAGCAGCAGAAGAAGCGCGGCGCACTGGGTGCCCGCCCCAACAGTAGCGAGGCCATAGCCTACGTCTTCGAGGGTGGTATACTCGGCGGCACTGGCAGCATAGGCGGCAGCGTAGACAACTACGGCATCATAGAGCCGGGAGCCGATACTTCGAGCGTGGATAATATCAGCGACGCCATAGGCACACTCACCCTGCAGAATTATGCCAGCACATCGCTGGCTTCGCACCTCACCCTGCATCCCGCCTCGGTGCTGCGCTTCAAGATGGGATCGGCCGGCCACTCAGACCAGCTCGCCGTGAACGGCAGCCTCAAGTACGACACCATGCAGCAGGACTTCACCACTAGCGACAAGCAGCCCGTTGTTGAGCTCACTGTGCTCAGCGGTTTCCCCGCTGAGGTAGGCTATGAGTTCACCCTCCTCACCGCCAAGAGCAAGAGCGGCGACTGGCAGTTTGAGCTGAAACAGCCCGGACGCTACACCTGGGAGTTGGTGGAGCATACCGAGGGCAACACCTATACCCTCGTGGCCCGCATCACCTCGCTCAATGACTCAGAAGGCTCAGGCGGCTCAGAAGGCCCCGACAACCCCGAACAGCCCGGCATGGGACCCTACTACGACGACGGCATCAGCGATGCTGCCGACACCCACTCCCTGCGCTACTATGCCGAGAAATGCGGCAAGTATGTGGGCGTGGCGCTGTGCACCTATAAGGGCTACCAGAGCGACCGCGACGAGGGCGGCAAGCAGTTCAACATGATGGTGGCCGAGAACGAGATGAAGATGGATGCCCTGCAGCCCAGCCAGGGACAGTACACCTTTGGCAGTGCCGACGCCCTCGTGAGCTTTGCCCAGCGCAACCAGATGCGGGTGCGCGGCCACTGTCTGGTGTGGCACCAACAGCAGCCCGAATGGCTGAGCAGCGACGGCAAGAAGAACGATAAGCACTGGACACGCCAGCAGGCCCTCGACATCATGCGCGACCACATTACCACCGTTGTTACACACTTTAAGGGCAAGGTGAAGGAATGGGACGTGGTGAACGAGTGCCTGGACGATGACCAGAGCATAGTACGCACCAATCCTGATGCCTACACCCTGCGGCAGAACGTGTGGCAGCAGGCTATTGGCGACGACTACATCGACTCGGCCTTCGTCTATGCACGCCGTGCCGACCCCAACGCCGTGCTCTACCTCAACGACTACGATGTGGAGCACCAGGGCAAGGCCAAGGCTGTGGCCTTCTATAACCTGGCGAAGCGGCTCCGCTCAAAAAACATACCCGTAGACGGCGTGGGACTGCAGTGCCACTTCAGCGTGGGCGAGGTAGACTCTGTGAAGCTCGATGCCACCGTGAAGCGCTTTGGCGAGGACGGCATGAAGTGCATCATCACCGAGCTTGACATGGGTGTTCCCAATACGTCGGCACAGAACCTCGAGGAGCAGGCACGGCTCTACCGTGTCATCACCGACATCATGCTGAAGAACGACAACTGTCCGGACATGGTCATCTGGGGACTGAAAGATAATGACAGCTGGCGCAGCGCCTCTAACCCGCTGCTTTATACCGCCGGCATGGAGCGCAAACCCGCATGGCGTGCCGTGCGCTCGGCCCTGCGCCACAGCCATATAGCCACTGGCATCGATTCGCCCATAGCTGAAGAACAGGCACCGCTCAGCGCTCAGCCCTCGCGCCTCACACCAGTCTACAATATGCAGGGCATAGCCGTGGGCACTGCCGACAGTTGGCAGCGTCTGCCGCGCGGCCTCTACATCATGGGGGGCAGGATCATCCAAAAGCAATAACCACCCAACGGTTATCTGTAAAGAAACGCAACCGACTCCTAGAATAGACAATGTGCCATCAGCCCAGGGCGGTTGGCGAGTTCCGCTTCCATATAACAAATAGGCACTTATTATAGTAACTTCAATTTGAGAGCTTTTTACTCTGCGCGGGAGTGATGGTGCCCGTATGCGCGGGAGTGATGGTGCCCGTAGACGCGGGAGTGATGGCGCCCGTAGGCGCGGGAGTGATGGTGCCCGTAGACGCGGGAGTGATGGCGCCCGTATGCGCGGGAGTGATGGCGCCCGTAGACGCGGGAGTGATGGCGCCCGTAGGCACTCCCCTCCCATGTAGGGGAGGGGTAGGGGTGGGGTCAGTATTATCCCAATCCGCTTACTCAAGGGCACTTCTCACTCCTTCGGCTTGGGATGATGTCTGCCCTCAATGTATTGTCTAACCTGCGCTTCTTCAAGCCCTTAGAAAGATACTGACCCCACCCCTGCCCCTCCCCTACATGGGAGGGGAGTGCCTACGGAGTCCCTGCGCTTCCGACTGCGCTCCTTGCGCTTCCGACTGCGCTCCTTGCATATTCATTTTCAGTGGAGGGCGCTCAAATGGTTGTTTTCGCTGATGTACAGATTCAGATATTGGTTCCACCCTGCAGCAGGGCTGGAGTTTGTAATGTCAAAATGAAGTAATACAATAAGTAACGCCCTGTTTTTTACATTTTCTCTAAGCTGCAAGAAAAAATGGGTGTGGCCCCTCTCCTCCTTACAGGCGCGGTGAGAAGGGCGGCAGGTGCGGTATGAAGGGCGGCAGGTGCGGCAGGTGGGGTGGCTGCGGGTGCTGCCTCATGGGCAGTGTGTTGCCCCTGTGTAGTCGTCACTCCTCGATGAGTTCGAGGGCTTCGTCGGTGAGAAGCTTCTTCACCTTGTCGAAGGGGATGACGCCACCCACCCAGAAGACGTCTATCTCGTAGGGGTTATAGTTGAAAGCCAAGCCCTCAGGGGTGATGTAGAAGGGGTTCTCGGGCAGTTTCTGTATGTTGTCGATTGTCTCATCATCTGCGTATGCCCCTCTACTGGCTCCCTCTTTCAGGGTGTTGCGCACCAGCTGGAGGAGCTTCGGCGATGAGGCGTCCTTAAACAGGAAGTCGTTGGTGAGCCGACAGGCATCTTCCTTTATGAATGTGGTGCCAACCTTCTTTACAAAGCCGTCGCCGCCGTAGAAGCAGTCATAATCAAAGATGTAGGTAAGGTAGTGGTCGTTGTTCTCAACCACGCTGTACTTCGCATTCTCGCTAAGCTCGTCTATGCTGTCATCGCCGAATTCCTCAGTGAAGCGTTCCCAGCCCACTATGAGGTCGGCATTAATCTTATTTCCCCAGAAGTTGACGAAGTCCTGGCCTTTGCCGTGAAAGTCGGGTACCTCCTCCTCATAGCTCTGTTGGTCGACCATTGTAGTGAGCAGGTAGTCGTATATTGAGTCGCACAGCTCGTCGTCGCCACCCACGGGGAACTCGCAGATAATGGAGCCTTGTGCGTGCGGCTCGGAAATAGTGAACTTAAAGACCTTTGTCTTCAGTTCTCTCACTTCGTCTTCCTCTTCTGTGGACGACGGTTTGCTGTTGCATCCTGCCAGCAGCAATAGCGCTGCGCAAAATGCTAAATGACTAATGCTAAATGACGTACGCTTCATATAATTACGATTTACGGATTTGCAGTTAACTGCCTGTCGCTCAACTTTCTTAAGCATTGTTCTCGGCAAAGATGGCCATGCGCTCGTCGAGCTGGGCATACTGGTGGTCTTCTATGAACGATGTGCACACGCGCAGTCCCTCCTGATGGCTGCCGGTGGTGATGAGGCAGATGGCCGACACACCGTAGTACATCAGTTCGCGGGCCAGCTGTCCGCTGGTCATGCCTTTATAGCCTATGGTGAAGTAGAAGCCGTCGGCCACGGGCTGGTCGAGGTCGCGGTCGTAGACAATATGGAAGCCGTGCTTGCAAAAAATCTCCTTCAGCTTGTGGGCGCGGTCGCCGTACACCTTCACCTCCTGTCGGAAGTTGTACTCGCCGTCGCAAGCTGCGCGTAGCATAGCCGCCATGGCATACTGTGCTGAGTGGCTGGTGCCGCTACTCAGAGCATAGAGCATGCGGGTGGAGAAGACGAGTCCGAAGGGCAGCCCCTCGTAGCGCGCGGCCAGGTCGGTGAAGTGGCGGTGGAACAGCTTGTCGCTGATGCACACCACGCCTATGCGCTCGCCGGCATAGCTAAAGGCCTTCGAGCCGCTGATGAGCAGCATGTAGTTGTCGGTATAGCGGGCCACGGTGGGCTGATAGGGCGGCTGGAAGGGCACGCTCAAGTCCTGGCGGAAGTCCATGGCAAAGTAGGCCAGGTCTTCCATCACTATGGCGTCGTACTGAGTGGCCAGCGCCCCAATCTGCTGCAGCTCCTGCTCCGTGAGGCATACCCACGACGGGTTGTTGGGATTGGAGTAGACAATGGCGCAGATGTTGCCCTTCGACAGGTAGCTCTCTATCTTCGGCCCCAGCTTCTCGCCACGGTAGTCGTACACGTCGAAGGTCTCGTACTTCACACCCTGCACCTGCAGCTGCATCTTCTGCACGGGAAAGCCAGGGTCGATGAATAGCACGGTGTCCTTCTGCTTGTCGGCCTGCGAGCAGGTGAGAAACGAGGCAAAGGTGCCCTGCATGGAGCCGGTGACGGGCACACAGCCCTCAGCCGCTATGTCTACGCCGATGAACGCCTTGACAAAGCGCGACGCCTGCTTCTTCAGCTCAGGATAGCCCTGAATGTCGGGATAGGAGTGGGCTATGCCGTCGTGCAAGGCTTTTATCTGTGCATCGACGCCCACCTGAGCAGCAGGCAGGCCGGGGATGCCCATCTCCATCTTGATATACTCCACGCCGCTCTCCTTCTCGGCCATGGCAGCTACCTGCTTCACCTCGCGTATGGTAGCCTTGGCAAAGTCCTGAATGCCCAATCCGCTCACTAGGCGGTCGACAATCTCTTTCTTGATGGGTGTAGGTTTCATTTATTTACGAGTTACTTTATTTTACGAGTTAGTTTATTTGCGCTATTTGGCTGCAAAGGTACGAATAAGCGAGCGAAAAACAAAAGAAAAACGTGTTTTTCTTTTGTTCTTCCGAGCGATAGTACCTTAGGCAGAGCCAAAGGTACGAATAAGCGAGCGAAAAGCAAAGGAAAAACAGCTTTTTCTTTTGCTTTTCCGAGCGAAAGTACTTTCGGCGTTAGCCAGAGTTACGAAAAAATGAGGGAACGGCGCAGAAAAACGGGAAAAAATTTGGTGTTTTGACTACATCTTTGTAACTTTGCGCCCAATAAACCCCAATAATTATGAAGAAAATCTATGTAGCACTGATGTGCATGGCAAGCGTCGCAATGCTGACGGCTTGCGGTGGCGACAAGAAGGGCGCTGAGACTACCGACGAGAAAGCAACTACCGAGCAGGCAGCGGAAACGGAACAGCAGGCCGCCGACCTGCACCCCAGCGTGGCCAAGTGTGCTGCCACCTTGGAGAAGGGCTGGGGCATACAGCTGAAGCAGATAGCTCCTGACTTCGAGTATGCCGAGGTGACTGAGGGCTGGGACAAGTTTGAGGGCAATGGTGCCAACTCGGCAGCAGCCGTCTATAAGAAGAAGGACGGGAGCGCCATCAGCACAGAGGAGTTCAAGGCTTGGGCCGAGAAGCTCTTTGCACTGACGAAGTCGCTCTCGAAGGAGGGCAAGAATATTCGTGGCTACGACGGCATGACCCAGCTCACCGAAGAACAGGCCAACGCTGAGGTGACGCTCGACGAGTGCTTGATAGACAACAACTTCCCCGCTTGGACGTTCGTCACTGAGGGCGGCATACAGCGCTGCTATGTCACCCATCAGAATGAAAAGGACCCCAACTACGTCATCGTGCGCTTTGCTCCCGGGCTGCGTGGCAATCTCTAAACAAACCTAATCACACAATAACATGAAGAAAATCTATCTGGCACTGATGTGCATGGCAAGCCTGTCGATGATGACAGCTTGCGGCGGCGACAAGAAGGCCGACAAGGCCGCTGAAGCCGGCGGTGAGACCACCGAAGTTACTAACGACGATGAGCAGAATGCTGAAGAGCAGCAGACCGAGGAACAGGAAGGAAACGAAATGAGCGATACCTGGGGCGACCCCACCACCGCCACTCCCATAGACCTGGCTGCACTCTATGCTGCCGGCGACTACAAGCCCCTGCCTAACGCTATCTTCGAAGACGTGCTTGACGGTGATGTAGAGGAAACCGGCGAACTGCCCACCAAGTGGGACATCAAGGAAGGCAGCGCCGAGGTGGGCGCAGCACAGCACCACGGATACATCACGGGCCTGGGCGGCAACACCGTGCTGATGCCCAAGGTGGCTGGAGCCGAGAAGAGTTTCCTTGGCGAGAAGTATTCCTTGGAGTTCGAACTCTTGTTTGGCAGAGACGTATGGTATCATGTCAACTTCTATGATGCCGAGGACAACGGCATTGGCGACTACGACATGTGGGTAGGACACGCCAATTGGAACATGGCCAGGAGCGACAACGACGAATGGATACACGGCGAAAAGGGCGAGCTGCACGAGCTGATCAACCGCGACGACTGGAACCACTTTGCCGCTACCTATGACAAGGGCAACATGAAGTTCTTTGTCAACGGAAAGCGCATAGCCAACATGCCCAGCATCAAGCAGGCTGCCTACTTCACCATCACCCTCGACGGTGCTGATGAGAACACACATTTCATCACCAACATCCGCGTGGCCAAGTAAACAGCGATGCTGATTATGAACAGAACAAAACGAATAGTGTTAGGGGCGGCAGTAGCACTGCTGCCCCTAATGGTTGAGGCACGTGAGGCCACGCTGGCATCGCCCAATGGGCAGTTAGTGGTGACGTTGAGCGACGAAGGCAGTCATGCCACCTACGCCGTCACCTTGCAGGGCCGGCAGATGGTGCTGCCCTCGGCCCTCGGTTTCAAGGCCGACTTCGGCGATTTCAGCGGTGCGCTGAAGCTGACAGGCACTAAGGCTGCTCAGATAGACAAGCGCTACGACATGCGGCAGGCCAAGCAGCGCCACATCCACTATGTGGCCACGCAGCTCTGCGTCGACTTCGAGAATGAAAGGCATCAGCAGATGTCGGTAGAGTTTTCTGTCTCTGACAACGATGTGGCCTTCCGCTATCTCATCCCCCGCCAGAAGGAGGACAATCCTAAGAGCGCCGTCATCCTTGCAGAGACCACAGCCTTCAGTCTGCCCGCAGGCACCACCACCTTCCTCACTCCGCAGAGCAAGGCCATGGTTGGCTGGGAGCGTACCAAGCCCAGCTACGAAGAGGAGTACCGCGCCGACGCACCAATGACCAACCGCTCGCAGTATGGCGAGGGATACACCTTCCCCTGTTTGTTTAAGGTGGGGGCTGGAGCCACAGCGGCTAATGGCGACGCTTGGCTTCTTGTCAGCGAGACGGGCGTCAGCAGCGCCTATTGCGGCTCGCACCTCAGCGACTATCAGGAGGGAAAGGGCTACGGCATTGCCTACCCCATGCCTGGCGAGAACAACGGCAACGGCACCTCCGCTCCCGGCATTGCACTGCCCGGCTCTACGCCCTGGCGCACCATCACCGTAGGCACCACGCTGAAGCCTATCGTAGAGACCACCATTGCCTATGACGTGGTGGAGCCGCTCTATGAACCCAGCACCGACTACCAGAGCGGGCGCTACACATGGAGCTGGCTCATCTGGCAGGACAACAGCATCAACTACGCCGATCAGGTGAAGTTCATCGACCTCGCCTCGGCCATGGGCTTTGAGCTGTGTCTCGTCGACAACTGGTGGGATGAGCGCATAGGCCGCCAAAAGGTGGCTGAGCTGTCGAAGTATGCGCAGTCGAAGGGTGTCAGCCTCATGCTGTGGTACAACAGCAACGGCCATGAGAACAACGCTCCGCAGACACCGCGCGACTGCATGAGCACGAGCATAGCCCGCGACAGGGAGATGGCCTGGCTGAAGGGCATCGGCGTGAAGGGCATCAAGGTGGACTTCTTCGGCGGCGACAAGCAGGAGACGATGCGCCTCTACGAGGACATACTCTTCGACGCCAACCGCTACGGCCTGCAGTGCATCTTCCACGGCTGCACACTGCCCCGCGGCTGGGAGCGCATGTATCCTAACTATGTGGCCTCGGAGGCCGTGCTCGCCAGCGAGAACGTGTTCTTCAACGAGGGAGCCGCCATACGCGAACCCTTCGACCTGACCATGCACCCCTTCTGCCGCAATGCCACGGGCACCATGGACTGGGGAGGCATCATCATGAACAAGTATCTCGCGCCCGACAACAAGAGCCGCCACCCGCGCCACACCACCGACATCTTTGAAATGGCCAGCGGCATCACCATGCAGACCGCCATACAGTGCGTGGCCATGCAGCCCAACAACCTGCAGAACAACGAGCTGCCGCAGTTTGAGCTGGACTGGCTGCGCGACCTTCCTACCACATGGGAAGAGACACGCTTCATCGACGGCTATCCAGGCCGATACGTCGTGCTGGCACGCCGCCACGGCAACAACTGGTATGTGGCAGGACTCAACGCCCTGAAGGAGCCGCTCAAGCTCACTCTCACGCTCGATATGTTCCCCGCCAAGGCACAGCTGAAATACTATGTGGACGACCCAAAGACAGGGCAGCCCACGCTCACCCAGCTGAAGCTCGACAAGAAGCAGCAGGCCAAAGTGGAGATACAGCCCAACGGCGGCATCATACTGCAGCAATAAAAAAGAGCAAACTGCCAAACGTTTCTTACAAAAAGTTTGGTGGTTTGCTTTTTTTCTCGTAATTTTGCACCACTATAAATGGAATAACCTTTTTTATTGTTTTTCTTTATGAATAATGTACCTGTAATTAAGATTGGTATCGTGGCCGTGAGCCGCGACTGTTTCCCCGAGTCACTGGCAGTGAACCGCCGCAAGGCCGTTATCGCCGAGTATGAAAAAAAGTTTGGCAAGGAAGGCATCTACGAGTGCCCCATCTGCATCGTTGAGAGCGAGATTCACGCTCAGCAGGCCTTAGAGGATGTGAAGAAGGCCGGCTGCAACGCGCTGTGCGTTTATCTGGGCAACTTCGGTCCTGAGATTTCCGAGACGATGATTGCCGACTGGTTCCAAGGCCCCACGATGTTCTGCGCTGCTGCCGAGGAGACCCAGAACGACCTCATCGACGGTCGTGGCGACGCTTACTGCGGCATGCTGAACGCCAGCCAGGCGCTCTCTCTGCGCAAGACTCGCGCCTACATCCCCGAGGAGCCCGTGGGCGACGCTGCACAGTGCGCTGAGATGATACACGAGTTCCTGCCCATCGCCCGCGCCATCGTGGGTCTGCAGAACCTGAAGATCATCAGCTTCGGCCCCCGTCCCAACAACTTCCTCGCCTGCAATGCTCCTATCCGCGCCCTCTATGACCTCGACGTGGAGATTGAGGAGAACTCAGAGCTCGACCTGCTCGAGGCCTTCCAGAAGCACGCTGGCGATCCGCGCATCGACGACGTGGTGAAGGATATGGCAGCTGAACTGGG
>JAEEGG010010983.1_pt1 | contig 19877 bp, 22 predicted proteins | sample 9134161 | NCBI WGS metagenome assembly JAEEGG01 (sample SAMN16246543, study PRJNA631951) | gut metagenome | biome: gut microbiome; feature: rumen; material: CR-attached | host: Bos | place: Iran: Karaj | collected 2018-10 | reverse complement strand
GACTGATCCCACGACAACCGTTTCCACCACGCTAAAACAGCGTCATAAGGGCAAATATATCGTGTATGCCGATTCCGACTACGGTTGCGAAGTGTTGCCCGACACAGTGGAAGTATTTGTCTTCCCGCCCGATCATGTCACTATCTACGACACTATCTGTAACGGACAGATTTATATGTTCAATGGCAAGGAGTTGGATACAGAAGGAACATACGAAGAGACTTTTGTCAACCAGCATGGTTGCGATAGTGTTGTGACCTTGAAACTCAAAGTCTATTTTATCGATATGGACCTCGGTCCCGAATTGCGTTTCTGTGATTCTGAGTTTGAATCGGTTACGCTGGATGCGGGCCAGGATTACTATTCGTACGAGTGGCGGAATGAACAGGGACAAGTCATCTCTTCTCAGCGCTCGGTGGTGGTGACGGCGCCTGGCACATACCATCTGGTGGCCCACGATGAGTTTGGCTGCGTGGTTGAAGGCGACAAGGTGGTCACCGTCATTCCTAATCCAGATGTGGTCATTGAACTGTCGCCCGATGAAACCAGCTTCTGTGAGAACAAGCAAGGAACTCTGACTGCCAATGTGGATGGTGGCGCTGATGACTATCTGTGGACGACTGGAGAAACGACAAGTTCTATTGTAATCACATCGCCCGGAACATACGGCGTTAGAGTAACCAAGGATAACTGTTTTTCGGACACCAATATTACGTTGCAGTGCCCGTGCAATATCACCATTCCCAATGTCTTTACACCTAACGGTGATGGCGTGAACGACCTCTTCCAACCCGATTTTGAGTCGTTCTTCGAGACTTACCACATGTACATATATGACAGATGGGGAAAACGCGTCTTCTCCACTACCTCGCAAGAGGAATTCTGGGATGGTAAAATTGGTTCACAAGATGCCGCCGACGGCGTTTACTATTATGTCGTAACCTATTCGTGTAATATGACGCCCGACAAAATGGAAAGCCGCCACGGCAGTTTGACGGTAATTCGGTAGTGATGAGACGGTTAGGTGATTAGTGAGGAGTGAACAGTGAATGGTGACCTCAGTTTTCAATTTTCAGTTTTCAGTTCTCCGTTCTCATCTCTCCACTCCCAACAGCGTTGCCGCAGTGCAGTCGGTCACAGTCACTGTCACATAATCTCCCTTTTGGTGGTTGCCGCGGTCAAAGATGATAACCTTGTTCTGACTGTTGCGTCCAAATAATTGTTTGTCAGAGCGTTTTGAAACGCCTTCGACCAGAATTTCAAAACTTTTGCCCACATCTTTTAAGTTGCTTTGGTACGACAACTCTTGTTGCAAGGCGATGATCTCTTCCAGTCGCCGCGACTTGACTTCGTCGGGTACGTCGTCCTCGAACTTCTTGGCCGCCATGGTGCCTTCACGAACGGAGTATTTGAACATGTAGGCGTAGTCGTAGCCCACTTCGCGCATGAGTGACAATGTGGCTTGATGGTCCTCCTCCGTCTCGCCGCAGAAGCCGGCAATGATGTCGGTGGCAATGGCGCAATCGGGTATCAGTCGCCGAATGGTGGCGATGCGGTCGAGGTAGTATTCGCGCGTATAGACGCGATTCATCCGCTTCAGCATGGTGTTGCTGCCTGCCTGCACGGGCAGATGGATATATTTGCAAAGGTTGGGGTAACGGGCAATAGTCTCAATCAGCTCGTCGGAGATGTCCTTGGGATGCGAGGTGGCGAAGCGTACACGCAGTTGCGGCGACAACTGTGCCACCAGTGCCATGAGCTGTGCGAAATTGGTCACTTTTCCCGTCTCGTCTTCCCAGTGGTAAGAGTTGACATTCTGCCCTAGCAGCGTCACTTCTTTATAGCCGTTGTCCAAGGCGGTTTGGGCTTCGCGAAGGATGGTTTGTGGGTTGCGACTGCGCTCGCGGCCGCGAGTGTAAGGCACGACGCAGTAGGTGCAGAAGTTGTTGCAGCCGCGCATGATGGAGATGAATGCCGACACGCCATTGGTATCGTAGCGCACAGGCTCAATCTCATCGTAAGTCTCTGTAGTTGAAAGCATCACATCGAAAGCGGGCTGCTTATACGACGACTCGCTGATGAGGCGGGGCAAGGAGCGGTAGGCATCAGGACCGGCAATGAAGTCCAAGGTGCTCTCTTCGTCCAATAGTCGCTCTTTGATACGCTCGGCCATACAGCCCAACAGACCTATCTTGAGATGCTCTTTTTTGTTCTTGAAACTCTTTAGCTCGCGCAGACGCTTGCGGATGCGCTGCTCGGCATTGTCGCGCACGGAGCAAGTATTGATGAGTATCAGGTCGGCTTCCTCTTGTGCGTGTGTTATTTCATATTCGTCTGACAGAATAGCGGCCACCACTTCGCTGTCGGCCACATTCATCTGACATCCGTAAGTTTCGATGTATAGTTTCTTCATGTTTTATACCAGATTGGCAAAGCCCATGAATGCCATGGCCAGGATGCCAGCGGTGATGAGGGCAATAGGCACACCTTGCATGCCTTTGGGCACCTTCACCAGCTCGAGCTGTTCGCGCAGACCAGCGAAGATGACGATGGCCAGTGCGAAGCCGATAGCCGAAGATACGGCGTACAGCGTGCTGTCAAGGATGGTGAAGTCGGCTTTCTGGGTTACGGTGATGGCTACGCCCAACACGGCGCAGTTAGTAGTGATAAGAGGGAGGAAAATGCCCAGCGCCTGATAGAGCGAAGGACTGATTTTCTTCAGGATAATTTCGACCATCTGTACCAGAGCGGCAATAATCAGAATGAAAGCGATGGTTTGCAGGAACTGCAGGTTGAGCGGCACCAGCACATATTGTTGGATGACCGAGGTGACCAGCGTGGCCAGCGTCATGACAAAGAGGACGGCAGCGCCCATACCCAAGGCCGTGTTCACTTTGGTGGAAACGCCGAGAAACGGGCAGATACCTAAGAATTGAGCCAGAATGATATTATTGACTAATACACATCCGATAATCATTACGATATATTCCATAATCTATTCCTTTCTCTCTGATTATTAGTGTTTTGCTTTTTGAAAATGTTTTACGATGGCAATGATGAAGCCCATCACGATGAAAGCTCCAGGTGCCAACACAAAGACGAGAATGCCGTCGCCAGTGACGAAAGGCAACTTGTGGCCCCAGAAAGAGCCGCTGCCGAGCAGCTCGCGGCAGGTGCCGATGAGGAACAGAGCGATGGTGAAGCCCAAGCCCATGCCCAAGCCGTCGAGGAAGGAGTCGAAAACGCTGTTCTTGCTGGCAAAAGCCTCAGCGCGGCCCAGCACGATACAATTGACCACAATCAACGGGATGAAGATGCCCAAACTTTCAGCCAATGCCGGTACGAAGCCCTGGATGAGAAGATCGACAATGGAGACGAAAGTGGCGATGACCACGATGAAAGCGGGAATACGTACTTTGTCGGGGATGAGGCTCTTCAGCATCGAGATGATGGTGTTCGACATCATCAACACAAAGGTGGTGGCCAAGCCCATGCCGATGGCGTTCTGCACCGAGGTGGTGACTGCCAGCGAAGGGCAGGTACCCAATACCAAAATGAGGGTCGGGTTCTCTTTAATTAACCCTTTTGTCAATATCTGTAATTTACTCATGTTGATCCTCCTTTACTTGATTAAAAGCGCGACTGGCGCGTTCAATGGCGTCGCAGTATGCTCGCGAGGAGATGGTGGCCGCTGTGATGGCATCCACTTCACCTCCATCTTTTTTAACTTTCAGTGGGTTCTCTTGAGGGTTCATGCCAACAAACTGCTGGATGAAATGGCTCTCCTTATCGGTGATTTTGGCACCCAAGCCGGGAGTCTCGCCGTGAGAAAGCACCGCCGTGCCCAGGATTTTGCCGTTGGTGTCCAAGCCGACCATAATGTCGAAGTGGCCACTGAACGCCTTGTCGGTGTAAGTCTCTACAGCAGCGCTAGTAAGCTGTCCGTCGGTGTAGGCGCAGTGCACGGTAACAGGTTTGTTGTCGCCTTCCAAGGTCAACTCTTGGTCTTTCAGCTCGCCTTTGAAGCCGGGCAGCACCGACTGGATAGCGTCGCTTTTCTTTTTGTTTTTCGAAATCTCGATAGGATCCTTGGTGACGTTATATACGGCAGCCAAACCTACAGCGGCGATGACCGCGATTAGGAATAGCGCCAGAAACATTTTCAGTAAGGATGATTCTTTGTTTGCCATGGGCGTATATTTTGAGATGTTAGTTTTTGATTTTTTGAGTTCCGAACAATTTGGGTTTGAAACCTTTGTTAATCAGCGGAACTAAAGCGTTCATGATCAGGATGGCGAAGGAGCAGCCTTCGGGATAGGCACCGAACATACGGATGATGATGGTGAGAATACCGCAGCCGCAGCCGAAGATAATCATGCCCCACGGAGAGGTGGGTGAGGTGACCATATCGGTGGCCATGAAGCAGGCACCTAACATCAAGCCGCCCGATAGAATGTGGAAACAGGGATTGGCGTAGATGGTCGGGTCGATGAGGTAGAAGATACCCGAGAAGAGGAAGGCACTGCCGATAAATGCTACGGGAATATGCCAGGTAATCACCTTACGGCAAAGGAGGAAGATGGCGCCAATGAGGATGGCAGCGGCCGATACTTCACCGAAACTGCCGCCCATTTGGCCGAGCAACATGTCAACATAACTGGGCATGTTGGCGCTGTGCATAATGCTGGCAACAGGCTGGCCGGCCTTAACACCTTCTTTCAGCAAGCCCAGCGGGGTAGGTCCTGTGATGGCGTCCATTTGGGCAAAGTGCCAGATAGGCTGCGCTTTGGGCCATGTGGTCATCTGCACGGGGAAGGAGATGAGCAGGAATACACGAGCCACCAAAGCCGGGTTGAAGGGGTTCTTGCCTAAGCCGCCGAAGGCCATCTTGCCGATGCCGATGGCAACCAAGGCACCTAAAATGACAATGCCGAGCGGTAGGTTGGCGGGCACGTTGAAGGCCAGCAACAAACCGGTGATGACAGCCGAGCCGTCGCTCAGGGTGCACTCCCCTTTAAGCAAAAAACGCTGAATGAGATACTCAAACAGCAGACAGGAGGCCACAGAGGTTGCGGTGATGATGATGACTGGCAAGCCGAAATAAAAGACGGACACCAGAAATGCCGGCATCAGCGCAACGACTACCGACCACATTATTTTCTTGACTGATTCTCCGCTATGAACATGCGGTGAGCCTGATACACTTAGTAAATGTTCACTCATAATCGTGTTGGATGGTGTTTAAATATTTAGAAGCGCAAATTTAAAAAATATGTCAATGAAATGTATCAACAAAATGATAATTCCTCATTTATTCGGTTTCAAAACTGCGTAGCAGCGCGATTTCCTCTTTCCATAAACTGTCGTCGGGCGTCTCCAAGATGATGGGAATGTTGTCGAAACGCGCGTCTTTCATGAATCGGCGGAAGAAGTCGATTCCTAAGAAGCCCTTGCCAATGCTGTCGTGGCGGTCTACGCGACTGTGCAGTTCCTTCTTGGTGTCGTTGAGGTGGATGCCTTTCAGGTAGCGGAAGCCCACCACCTGCTCAAATTCGGTAAAAGTGGCGGCGTAGCCTTCCTCTGTCTTGATGTCGTAGCCGGCAGAGTAGGTGTGGCAGGTGTCGAGGCAGACGCCCACGCGACTCTTATCGTTCACTTTATCAATGATATGCGCCAGATGGTAGAAGCTGAACCCCACATTGCTGCCCTGTCCGGCCGTATTCTCAATGACGGCGGTCACCTGCTCCGTCTGTGCTAAAGCCCAGTTGATGGAGTCGGCAATGCGGTCGAGGCACTGCTCTACGGTTATCTGCTTCAAATGGCTGCCAGGATGGAAGTTGAGCAGTCGAAGGCCGAGTTGCTCGCAGCGTTTCATCTCACCTAAGAAGGAGTCTCGCGATTTTTGCAGTCCTTCCTCTTCGGGATGGCCGAGGTTGATGAGGTAACTATCGTGCGGCAGGATATAGTCGGCATCGAAGCCGTATTTCTCGCAGTTCTCCTTAAAGAGTTGGATGCTGCTTTGGCTGAGGGCGGGCGCAAACCATTGCCGCTGGTTTTTGGTGAAGAGGGCGAAGGCATTAGCTCCGATCTCGTATGCATTGACGGGCGCGTTCTCCACGCCGCCCGAGGCACTCACATGTGCACCTATGTGTTTCATCGTATTCTTTGAATTCTGAATTTGTTCTTTGTTCTCTGTTCTCCATTCCGCACGCGTAGCGTAGCGGAATCTCTTTGTTCTCTGCTACAGTTTCTTCCAGTACATGCTACGTCCTAAGGCCGGAATGCCTACATAGCCGCGCACTTTCAGCTTTGTATCCGATTCGAACGCCAGCTTGCACTTGTACGTTTTTCCTTCCACGGGATTGTAAATCTCACCGTTTATCCATTCGCCGTTCTTGGGGTTGTAGGTGAAGTTTTTCATCAGCACAATGCGGTCGCCACGCACGCTGCGCAATTTCGGGTCCGGATTCTTGATGTCCATTTTGGGTGAGCCGTCGGGGAAATTGGGATTCTTCATCCAGATAATCTTGCCGTGGTATTTGCCGTCGTTGGTTTTGTAAATCTGTACTTTAGATTCTTCCTTCGAGTCGGGCTCAATGACATAATAGGTGCCTAAAATGCGGTCGGCGGGGTTTTGTGCCTTCACTGTGGGAACGCTGGCAATCAGGAGCATAGCGATAATCAAGATTTTGATGAGTTTTTGCATAGCTGTAAGGAATGGTTTTTTAAATGAAAGACCAAAAATACTGATTTTTTGTTGTATTTTTGTGACAAATCGTTTTAAATATGTGTTTTGTCCGTTTTTTATTGATATATCTGCTAATAAATATAGTTTGGGTAGGTGGTTTTGCACAAATACCTGCCGGCTATTACCAAGAGGCCGTAGGGAAAGGTGGACACGAGTTGCAGGTTGCGCTGTCGCAAATTATTGATGATCACCGCATACTGTCGTACAACGACCTCTGGAAGTGCTTCGCCCAGACCGATGTGCGCGAGGACTCCATTGTGTGGGACATCTATTCGGATAATCCGTCTGGCGAAACGCTCACTCGTTTCATCGTGCTGCGCGACCAGTGTACTACGGGCGGCTCCTCTGGCGAAGGGCAGTGCTATAGTCGCGAGCATACCTTCTGCCAGAGCTGGCTCAAGCCGTCGTCGCACACAGGCACCACCACGCCCGGCTCCGACCTCTTTCACATCTATCCCGTTGATGGTTACGTAAATACACGACGCAATAACAATCCCTACGGCGAAGTGGCCTCGCCCACATGGGTCAGTCGCAACGGCTCCCGATTAGGACGCAATACTTTCGAGGGGGCTCCCTCACATACCGCCTTCGAGCCTAATGACGCCTATAAAGGCGATATCGCCCGCTCGTTCTTCTATATGGCAACTCGCTATATGTTTGAAGATGACGAATTTGCGACAGATCAAGATATGGTCTATAAGTCGCAACTGCGGTCCTGGGCAGTGCAGATGCTGCTGAAATGGCATGAACTCGACCCAGTGAGCGACAAGGAGCGTGCGCGCAATACCGCCGTCTATGAGTTGCAAGGCAACCGCAATCCGTTTATCGACTTCCCCGAGCTGGTGGCCAAAATCTGGGCCTCCGACTCCATTAACCCATTTACTGCTGATAGCACTTTCCGACCCGAAATGCCACGCATTGCTAATTTGGAGGTTCTTGACAATCAGACGCTTAAGTTGACTTTTACGATGAAGATGATACCCGCTTCGATGAAGAAAAGGAGCAACTATTCACTTAGCGCGGGTAATATTATACAATCTGTTGTCTATGAAAATGATACGGTATTGTTGAAACTGTCTGAGGCTTTGGAAGAGGGCATAACCTACCACTTGACTGCCCAACGGCTGCAATGTGCTAATTACTATTATATTGCCGACACCACCATTGCCTTCTCCTTTGGCCAGGTGGTTGAGCGTGAGGTCATCGCCGCATGGACGTTTGACAACCTGCCACGTCATATTAACGACCGCGCCTATCCCGCAGATATCGACCATGGTGGGGCCGTGCTTTATGCCGATGGCCGCTATGGCTCATCCAATTTCACTACTCCCGATCAATTGACGGCCTACAGTGGCACTGTTATCGGCGACCCGCGTGGCAATGCCGCCGTGAATGGCGCCGCCCTGGCTGTCGTGAATAGCACCGCCAACGGCAACGCTATTGTGCTGAAATGTTCCACCAAGGGCTATTACCAGCTCAAATTGACGTGCGCCATCTGGAGAACTGCCGCTGGCTTTTCAGAACATCAATGGTCGTGGAGTGCCGATGGCATTGACTATACGCCGTTTGAGGCGGCCACCATGCCTGGCCAGTTCAACCAGTTTGAACTGCGAACCATCAATCTGGCCTCCATGCCGATGTTAGACCACCTCGACTCGCTCTATTTGCGCCTCCGTTTCGACGGCGCCGTCACCGAGGATGGCAATAACCGCCTCGACAATATAGTATTATATGGTTTCTCGTCAGCTGGCGTGAACGAGTTCGAAAACAACTGCATCGTCTATCCCAATCCCGCCCGCCACGAATTGTTTGTCCGCTATTCGGGACGCGCACATTGCACGTTGCTCGATATGACAGGACGTCAAATGATTAGCTGGCAACATGATACAGAACTTGAAAAGGTGAACTTGTCGGGCATGGCCGCGGGTCTCTATATTTTAAGATTGGAAGATGCTTCCAGTCAGCGAGTTATGTCCAGAAAAGTGGTTGTTAGATATTAACCTTCCACTCTTCAAAACTAAATCAGCCCCCTCGACCGTTATAGTTGTAATTTTTTATATATTTGCAAAACTAAAAAATAACGGAAATGAAAAGATTAATTGTGATACTTGCTGTGATTATTCTGGGCATCGGCTTTTTCGCTTCTTGCGCCGCCCACACCAAATGTCCTGCCTACGGTCATTATAGCCAAGCTGCTGTTGAACAGGTGGATCAGAACCGTATCTAAGTTGAGGTCACGGCATGTTTTTTTCTATTCTTTAAGGATCTTGCCATGAAAAAAGCATGTTTGTTGTTTTGGATAGCCCTCTTTGTCTGTGGCCGTTTGGTCGCCCAGGATGTCGGAGACCCCGAAATCCAGAAGGTGATTGCGAAGGAGTGGAGCATTAATTTCAATTTGAATACTTCAGGCTTCGGCTTCGGCTTCCAGCATGGCCGCACGCCCAATCATTGGGACAAGCATTTCTGGGAAATAGATTTTAATTACAATAAACATCATAAGGCGGTTCGCGCCGTGAACCCTTATTATGCGGGTGCTACGGGCTACGCGTACGGCAAATTATGCGATTTGTTTTTCCTTAGCGGTGGCTACGGCTATCAGCGTATCCTCAATCAGAAACCCTACTGGGGCGGCGTGAAGGTGAGATACACGCTGTCGGGTGGTTTTACACTGGGCATGGCTATGCCGGTCTATGTGTATGTCATCTATTATAATACCACTTCCATTAACAAAGTGTCGGAGCGCTATGATCCTGATGTGCACAGTATTAACGACATTGTTGGGCGCGGTCCGTGGTTCCAAGGCTTTCTCGAGACAAAGTTGCATCCCGGTTTTTATGTAAAGACGGGCTTCAATTTTGATTTTAGCAAGAAAGAGGAAACGATGCACGCGTTGGAGGTGGGCGCCCGCTTCGATATGGTTTTCCCGTTTGTGAAGCAGATGGCGTTCAACAAGGCCAAGCCATTTTTCCTCGTTGCCTATCTGTCGTATAATTTCGGTAAGCGAAAGGGTATTTACGAATAAAAAAAGGCGCTCAATTGAGCGCCTTTTTTCGTATCTGGTTTTCGATTATTCAGCTAACACTAAAACCTTGTTCTGGAGCACTTCCACAATGCCTCCGTTGATGTCGAAGTATTGTGTTTGGCCTTGGCTTTCCATTTTGATTTTGCCTGTCTTCAAGGCGGCAATCAGCGGTGCGTGGTTCTCCAGCACTTCGAAAAGGCCGTCAATGCCCGGAAATTGCACCAGGGAGGCCTCGCCAGTGTATATCTCTTTATCGGGAGTGATGATTTCTAACTTCATAATCTCTTATTTTTCAGCTGCAGCCAGTTCTTTTTTGCCTTTTTCGATGGCTTCTTCAATAGTACCTACAAAGTTGAAAGCGGTTTCAGGCAGGTAGTCCAGTTCGCCGTCCAGAATCATGTTGAAGCCCTTGATGGTATCTTCGATGTTGACGAATTTACCAGGCATACCGGTAAACTGTTCAGCTACGTGGAACGGTTGCGACAGGAAGCGCTGTACACGTCTTGCGCGGTGAACCACTTTGCGGTCTTCCTCTGAAAGTTCTTCCATACCGAGGATGGCGATGATATCCTGCAATTCGGTATATCTTTGCAGTGTCTCTTTCACACGCTGTGCTGTCTTGTAGTGTTCTTCGCCCACGATGTCGGGAGTCAGGATTCGCGAGGTGGAATCCAGCGGGTCAACGGCGGGATAGATACCCAGCTCGGAGATCTTACGGCTCAACACGGTGGTGGCGTCCAAGTGCGAGAAGGTGGTGGCAGGTGCGGGGTCGGTCAAGTCGTCGGCGGGCACGTAGATAGCCTGTACCGAAGTGATAGAACCGCGCTTGGTGGAGGTGATACGCTCTTGCATTACACCCATCTCGGTGGCCAGCGTAGGTTGGTAACCTACAGCCGAAGGCATACGGCCTAACAGTGCGGATACCTCAGAACCGGCCTGCGTGAAACGGAAGATGTTGTCCACGAAGAAGAGGATGTCACGGCCGCCCGACTGCTCGTCGCCGTCACGGTAATATTCGGCCACGGTCAAACCCGACAATGCCACACGGGCACGGGCTCCAGGAGGTTCGTTCATCTGACCGAACACGAGGGTGGCCTGCGATTTCAGCAGCTCTTCCTTGTCAATCTTCGACAAGTCCCAGCCGCCTTCTTCCATGCTCTTTTTAAAATCATCGCCATAACGGATAACGCCCGATTCGATCATTTCGCGCAGCAGGTCGTTACCCTCACGGGTACGCTCACCCACGCCGGCGAATACTGACATACCGGAGTAGTTTTTGGCGATGTTATTAATCATCTCCATGATCAAGACGGTCTTGCCTACACCGGCACCGCCGAACAAACCAATCTTACCACCCTTGGCATACGGCTCAATCAAGTCGATAACCTTGATACCCGTGTAGAGCACTTCGGTGGTGGTGGAGAGGTTTTCAAATGTGGGAGGATCGCGGTGAATCTCCTTGCGGACGGGAGAATCGATGGGTCCGATACCGTCGATGCTGTCGCCAATCACGTTCAGCAAACGTCCGTTGATGTTGCCCGTAGGCATCGAAATCATGGAACCGGTGGCTGTCACTTCCATGCCTCTCTTTAAACCGTCGGTACTATCCATAGCGATGCAACGCATGGTGTCTTCACCAACGTCCTGTTCGCATTCGAGGATAAGCTTGTCGCCGTTGTCTTTAATGACTTCCAACGCATCGTAGATGTTGGGAAGTACTGTTCCTTCATCAAAATGAACATCGACTACGGCACCGATGATTTGAGAGATTTTACCTTTAATTTTTTCAGCCATATCTTTGATCAGTTAGTGATTAATTTTCCGTTTTTATTTTTAGAAGCCAAAAATAGTAAAAATTTTTAATGGGAATACAGCGAAGTAAAGAATTTTTTATTTCTCTTCAACTGTTTCTGCATTAGTGTTTTGAGCGTTCTCGGAAGAGCTTTTAACGGGTTGTTTGGAGGCCTTCCTGGCGGCTTCTATTTCAGAAAAGAACCTCTTGTTAAAAATGATAACTCCAATCACTCCCAGCGTTACACAACTGTCGGCAAAGTTGAAGATGGCGGGGAAAAAGTATTCGCCACCCCAAATCGGAAAACCTTCAGGAATGTAGAATAGCGGGAAGTAAAGCATGTCGACGACGCGGCCGAAGAGGAACGGTGCGTAGCCGCCGCCTTCGGGAAATGCCGTGGCAATGCTGAACGGCGTGCTTTCAGAGAAAATGAGTCCGTAAAAGAGCGAGTCGATGATGTTTCCCAACGCACCCGCGATGATCATCGAGAAGATGACCGTCACCAAGGTGCTGGCAGTCCGACTTTTAATGAGCTTGTGCAGGTAATAGATGAGCAGACCGACCACACCGACACGGAAGAGGGTGAGGCACAACTTGCCGATGTTTTCGCCAAAGCTGATGCCGAAAGCCATGCCTTCGTTCTCGATGAAGAGAAGGTGGAACCAATTGCCAATCAGTGGAATATCTTGACCTAAAAGCAAATGAGTCTTAATCCAAATCTTTAGAATTTGGTCAAGGACAATCAAAATAACAATCAAGCCGATAGCCAGAAAAGAAAGTCGGTTCTTTTTCACCTGCTATTTCTTTTTTTCACTGACTTTTGCATCAAAACTCAAAGTGGCGTGAGGCACGCTTCTGAGTCTTTCCTTAGGGATAAGCTTGCCGGTAACACGGCAAATGCCGTAGGTCTTGTTCTCGATACGGATGAGCGCAGCTTCCAAGTTCTGGATATATTTGTTCAGACGGGCGGCCAGTCGACTGTTCTCTTCTTTCGACAGCACTTGGTTGCCTTCTTCCAGATTCTTGAAGGTGGGGGAGGTGTCCAACGTGTCGTTGCCGCTGTTGTTGTAAGCGTTCATATAAACTTCCAATCCCTTCTTGGCCTCAGCAATCTTGGATTCTATAAGTACTCTGAATTCTTCCAGCTCTTCGTCTGAATAACGCATTATTTTTTCTTCTTCTGCCATATCTCTATATTTTTATGATTATATAAGTCTGCAAAGATAATAAAAATAATGATTACTTGCCCCGATTTTTAGCTGTCGGAACATAATTCAACGTAATGGGCTTGGCTCTAAGTTTCAGGTAACTAGAACTTGGCAATCTTTTTGGTAATGACCTGTTTTTGGCCGTCTAAGATTTGCAGAAAATAGAGTGACGGGGAGTAGGGGAACTCTTTGGTGATTCTGTTTTCGCCTTTGTGCACGGGCTCGGCAAAAGTGGTGATCAGTCGGCCGTCGGTGGTGTAAAGGCGGAATGTCAGGGCTCTTTCGTTGTCGCTGAAGATGTTCAGTTCCAGTTTGTTATCGCGAACGGGGTTGACAACGTTGGCCAGTACCGAGTGACTGGAAACATACTCGTCGATGCCGGTCGTGGTTTTGATGTTGAAGTCGAGCACCACGGGCAGGTGGTCCGACATGGTGTACAACGCCTCGGCAATCTCTTCGGGCACGGCATTGTTGTAAGGAGAGTTCACATCTCCATTGTATCGGTTACCGTCCTGTCCTACAGCGTGGTACGAGCTGTTGATGGATTGCACTTTCTGGCTGCCGTAGAGGATGTAGGGCGATACGAGGATGAAGTCGAAACGGTCGTCCAAGCCGCCCCCGGCAAAGCAGTCGCCCCAGCTGTGCGTGGATTGCGTGTGGATGCTGGCGCAGTTGCGGTTTGCGTGCCACTCTTCCTCGCGGCTGATGGGGTCGCAGAAGCGATATAGGCTGTTGCTGTAGTGGGTGATGTGCTGGTAAGCCTGTTCGGATGCTCCGTAGATGTTGAAGTCGCCCGACAGCACAAAGTTGCCCGCTTTGCCTGCACTGATGCGCGACATGAGCGCTTGCGCCTGTGTGAGGCGGGTTGTGGCGTTGCTCTCGCTGCTGCCAGCCTTGAGATGCAGCACATAGAAGGTGGTGAAAATGGTGTCGCCGGCCGCCAACCGGTTGGTCTTGTAGTACATCTTGTAGGCGTTGATGTAAGCTACGGAAGTGGGAATGTAAGAGCTGCTGTGATAGCCTAACTTCTTTGTGTTATAAAACAGGCGGTTGCCGGTTGTGATATAAGAACTTGAGCTGGATGTTGTCGGGCAGGTGGCGTAATAGTTGACGCCATCCACGTTCAGCGTGTTGTTCAACAGCCGTTGGGCATAGTCGTCACTTTTCCCTATTTCGTTGACACATAGCACATCGGGTTGTACATACTTGATGATTTTTTTCATGGCCGCATCTTTCGCCGCCAGATTGTTGGAAATATCGTCACAACCTTCGGGACCCTGGGTGGTGTAATACATCAGGTTGTACTGCATCATGCGGATGGTGTCTGCATGTAAGTATGTGGGGATGAGCGCCATCAAGGTGAAGGCGAGGCACAAGGATAAAACCGCTAATTTTTTCATCGGCAGGGGTATATTTTTGTGAAAACTCAGTTGCTGGATTAGTTTTCTCCGGCAAGCGAGTCCAAATTGATTTCGCTGAAAACGGCTTTGCCATAATCAGTGAGCAAAGATACAAAAATATATCGAAGCAAATCGGGTTTGAAACTTCTGTTAATGAATAGCGTGCAAATGTTGAAAAGATAGTAGTCGGTATATTGGTTGGGAGCGGGGTGGTTGTGGAAGAATCCTTTTTCTATGCCCGCAGTGATGATGGAGTTGGTATGGTTGGAGAAGATGGGGGAGATGCCTTCTTTGAGCATCGTTTCAATTTTGAATTCGCGGTCGAAGAAATGAAATTCTTCATCGTGGCTTTGGCTGAGTTCGAAAGAGAGGAGGACGAGTTCTTCAATGGCGTTGTTGCAGAATTTCTGCTTTGCCTTGAAGCGGTCCCAAAATTTGTCGCACCAATATCTCTGCACTTGTTCTTCCATGTTTTCCTTGTTCTGGTATCGGTTGAATAGGGTTTTAGGTGTTACATTGATACCTGCGGCAATGCCTTCCATGGTTTGATGGAAGCCATTGTCTTTGATGAAGGCAAACAATTTCTCTAATTTCTGTTGCTGGTTGGCAGATAGGTTCATAACGGCGTTCTAATTAAGCTGATAATGATTGTTTCGGGTTTCGTGACGCAGTTTTTTGAGAGCTCTTTCTTTGATCAGACGAACTTGGTCGCGGCTGAGTCCACAGCGGTCGCCGATTTCGTCCATAGTGTATTCGTGTGAGGCATTGATTCCGTAGTAGAGACGTAGTACTTCGCTGTCTTTGGGAGAGAGTGTTGAGAGCAGCGAGTTGACCTCCGTCGATATCGACTCTTGCATCAGGGTGGTGTCAGTGCCGTCAGCGTCCTCATTGACAAAAACGTCGATGAATTGGGTGTCCTCATCGGGTGAGATGGGCGAGTCGATAGATTGGGTGTGGCTGTTGTATTTGAGAATCTCAGAAACCTTGTATTCGGGAAGATCTACAGCCTCAGCGATTTCCTTCAAGGTGGGGGCACGCTGCAACTCCTGCTCCAGGCGGGCAATCTCTTTTTTGATTTTGTTGACGAGGCCTACTTGGTTGAGGGGCAGACGCACAATGCGCGACTGGTCGGCGATGGCTTGCAGAATGGCCTGGCGTATCCACCAAACGGCGTAGGAGATGAACTTGAAACCACGCGTTTCATCGAAACGCTGTGCGGCTTTGATGAGGCCCATGTTGCCCTCGTTGATGAGGTCGGGCAGGCTAATGCCCTGGTTCTGATATTGTTTGGCGACAGAAACAACAAAGCGCAGGTTGGTCTTTGTCAGCTTGTCCAACGCTTCTTTGTCGCCGGCCTTGATGCGACGCGCCAGTTCGGCCTCCTCTTCCGGGGAGATCATGCCTTCTTTGCCAATATCTGACAGGTATCGGTCAAGCGAGGCGGTGTCGCGGTTGGTAATGGATTTGGATATTTTTAATTGTCTCATGGTATGGTTTTGTTGTCAGTAATTATAATAAAAGGTAGTTGAGAAATGCAGATGTCTCTTCTGTACAAAAATCGTGCCAGCTTTTTTAAGGTAATTGGAAAGTGTAACTATACTGCGAGTATTTGTTGCTATAGAAGCCAATCAGGGTGATGTATTCGCTGTCATTTTCTGCCACGGCCTGACGCATGTCTTCCACCGAGTTGACAGTCGTGTGGTTAACGCCTGTGATGATGAAGCCCTCTTTGATGCCGGAGTTCTTCAGCGCACCTTGGGAGATGGAGACCACCTTGACACCGCCGTCGATTTTGTATTTCGACAGGTCGGCTTTGCTCAAGTCGGAGAAGGTGGCGTTGAACAGGTTCTCAATGTCGGCACTGTAGCCGGTTGCCACTTCGGTATTGCCGGTGTTGTTGAGCAGTTCCACATCGAGGTAGATGATTTGGCCGTTGCGGAGGATTTTGGCTTTGACAATGTCGCCAGGCGACCGTTGGGCCAGAATTTCGCGCACTTCCGACATGGAGTTGGTCTCGAAGCCGTCGATGGCGCGCAGGATGTCGCCCGCTTTCATGCCGCTCTTTTCGGCTGCCGAGCCATCTTGTACCGAGCCGATGTAGATGCCCTTGATTTCGTCAAGGCCCAGCTCTTCGGCTTTGGAGGCGTCAATCTCTACAATATTAACACCCAGGTAGGCATATTGCACTTTGCCGTAGGTCTTGAGGTCGCCCACCACTTTCTTGGCGATGTTGGAGGGAATAGCAAACGAGTAGCCTGTATAGTAGCCGTTGCCCGAGGCGATAGCCGAGTTGATGCCAATCAGTTCGCCTGAGGTGTTGACCAGGGCGCCGCCGCTGTTGCCACGGTTGACGGCCGCATCGGTCTGGATGAACGACTCGATAGTGGAGTTGCCGCCCAAGATGCTGAGGTTACGTGCCTTGGCGCTGACAATACCCGCGGTGACCGTAGAGGTGAGGTTGAAGGGATTGCCCACAGCCAGCACCCATTCGCCGATTTTTACATTGTCGGAATTGCCGAACGAGAGATAAGGCAGTTTGCTGTCATTAATTTTAATAAGTGCCAAGTCGGTCACTTTGTCAGTACCGACAATGGTGCCTTCGTATTCACGCTTGTCGTTGAGGGTGACGGTGATACGGTTGGCGTCTTCCACCACATGGTTGTTGGTTACAATGTAGCCGTCCTCCGAGATGATGACGCCGGAGCCCGATGCGGTGATGGGGTATTTGTCTTTTCGCTGGAAGCCGAAATCAAAGAAATCCTCCCAATTTCCTCCGAAAAAATCATCCCAAACGGAGTTCTTTCTTTCAAACTCGGTTTGGATATGTACCACAGCATGGACCGATTTTTCGGCTGCTTGGGTGAAATCGATGGGAGCGGATGATTGTGCGTTAAGAGATGTGCAAGTGAAGATTAGTGCACTGATAAACAGTAGATTAATGATTTTTTTTGCGTTCATGATAGTGCGATTTTTGATTTTGTAGAGTTAATTTGACTTGTACAAAACGCAAATGTTTAAAGAAAATTATTTTACATGTTGTGTATTTGATTTTTTTTGTAATTTTGCACCCTCAAAAATTATAAACCATAAAATCAATTCACAATGTACGCAATCGTAGAAATAGCAGGGCAACAATTTAAGATTGAAAAAGACCAGAAAGTCTTTGTTCATCGCCTAAAAGCTGAAGAAGGGTCGCAAGTTAAGTTCGACCGCGTCATGCTTGTAGAAGACAGTGGCAACATTAAAGTTGGAACTCCCACCATTAAAGGTGCTGAAGTGACCGCCACCGTATTGAATCACCTCAAAGGTGAAAAAGTTCTTGTTTTCAAGAAGAAAAGAAGAAAAGGTTATCAGAAAATGAACGGTCACCGTCAGTATCTGACCTCTATTCAAATTAACAGCATTAATGCTTAATTAGATTATTAACGAGTAAAATTAAAAAGTTATGGCTCATAAAAAAGGTGTCGGTAGTTCACAGAACGGTCGTGAATCCGAAAGCAAACGGTTAGGCGTTAAAATTTTTGGCGGCCAATTCGCCAAGGCCGGCAACATCATCATCCGTCAGAGAGGTACTGTTCACAACCCCGGTAACAATGTAGGCATGGGTAAAGATCACACCCTGTTCGCATTGGTTGACGGAACTGTTCAATTCAAGAAAAAAAGAGGCGGCAAGTCTTTCGTTTCTGTAGATCCTGTTGCAGAAGCAGAGGCATAACCCGTCTTTTTGATAGTATAGAAAAGCCGCTCATTCGAGTGGCTTTTTTTGTTAAGCAGTGCAGCATGCAGTCGGGTGTTAAAAACACAGTGGTAGGTTTTGCGGCAGGTATTGCCTCGGGAGTGGCTTACGGTCTTAATCCGCTCTTCGGCAAGCCCTTGCTGGAGGCGGGCGTGTCGGTGCCGTCCATGCTCTTTTTCCGCTATTTCATCTCGCTGGCTATCATCGTCGTTTGGATGCTCATCAAGCAGGAGCGTTTCCGCTTGCAAGGTGCGCAGTATGTATGGATGTTGGTGCTGGGAATTCTCTTTGGCTGTAGCAGCATATTTCTCTTCGAATCGTATCACTTTATCCCTTCTGGCCTGGCCACGACGCTGGTTTATACCTATCCCATTTTCATCCCGTTGATATTGCTCTTCCTGAAAGAGCGCGCCAACTGGTCAACATGGGTGTCGGTGGGGGTGACGGTGGCAGGTGTTTTTGTGATGTGCACTCCGAGTGGTAATGTGGTCTTGAACTGGGTGGGTGTGATTTTGGCTGTCTTGTCGGCGCTGAGTTATTCGTTTTACTTAGTGATTGTGAACAAAACGAAGCGCATCAGCGATGTGTCGGCGCATGCCATCACCTTTTACGCCTTGGCCGTGGGGGCTTTGCTTTTCTTGGGTGCGCAATGTGTGCGTGGCGAGGGCTTGATGGAAGGCATTGTGGGCTGGCAGTGCTGGCTCAACCTGCTGGGGTTGGCTATTTTCCCGACAACCATTTCCTTACTTATGCTGGCGGTTTCAACCCGTCTGATAGGGGCGACACGCACGGCCATTCTGGGCTCCTTTGAGCCTATTACTGCCATCGCAATAGGAGTGGCGGCTTTTGGCGAGCCGCTGACATTGCCCATCATTGTAGGTGTGCTCTTGTGTATCGGAGCCATTCTTTTTATGGTGGTGGGAAATAAGGAGAACAAAGATTAGAAAACAAATGTTGAGACGCGATGAATCGCGTCCAAAATTCAGAAGCCCCCTCAACCTAATTATCAATTGTAAATTATAAATTGTTAATTATCAACCGTATCGGGTAGTGGTCCGAGATAAACGGCACTCCGTAGTTGGTGGTGTTGGTGCGGAAAGATACTGCTTTAGCATCGCGGAGGAAGAAATGGTCGATGATGGTGCTGGCGGTGTCAAAGCCGTTGAAGGTGGCCAGATGATCGGTTGTGGGTGCCACTTCGCGGGCGTTTTGCAAATGGATGTCAGCCAGCGGGGCGAAGATGGGGCTGTCGATGTTCGAGTTCATGTCGCCGCCGAGGATGACGGGCATGCCGGCAGGCACCTTCTCGTCAATGAGGCGGGCGATGAGTTTCACCGACTCGCGGCGCGCTGTATCGCCAAGGTGGTCCAAGTGCGTGTTGAAATAGAAGAAGGTCTTGCCCGTACTCTTCTCCTGCAGTTGTACCCATGTCACTGTTCGTTTGCAGGCGGCATCCCAGCCTTTGGAGACTTGCTCGGGCGTTTCGCTCAACCAAGAGGTGCCGCTGTTCAGCAGTTTGAATTGCTTTTTCAAGTAGAAGATGGCCATAAACTCGCCCGCTTTGCGGCCATCATCGCGGCCTACGCCCACATATTTGTATTGTGGAAAAGCCTTTTGTATATATTGTACTTGATGGGCCATCGCCTCCTGCAGACCGAAAGCCGACGGAGCCTCTTGCTCAATCATGTTCAAGGTGGATTCCTTGCGATAATCCCACGCGTTAGCGCCATCGAGGCGTCGGGAGTAGTCGCTGTCGAAGCGGATATTGTACGAAATCAACTTGACGGTGCCAGCTGGCTGCTGGTAGGCCACGGTGCGACGAGTGGCGCAGCTGGAAAGCAATACGACGGTTAACAATAGGAGGAGCAGTCTCTTCATCGTGGCGGTTGATTTTGGTTGCGAAATTACATAAAATATGGTTGCAAAAGTTTGCGCTGTGATTACAGATGTTTTTTATTTTTGCACACAGAA